>CAJDUT010000025.1_pt1 | contig 28916 bp, 26 predicted proteins | sample 7390981 | NCBI WGS metagenome assembly CAJDUT01 (sample SAMEA7055681, study PRJEB34461) | soil metagenome | biome: terrestrial ecosystem; feature: Peninsula; material: soil | place: Antarctica | collected 2016 | reverse complement strand
CGCCTGTGTGTTTTGCGTATCGCTGATCCTTTCGCTGGCCGCGTGTTCGCGCACACCTGCGCCACCGCCGGTCGACCCGGCCGTCGCGGCGAAAGCCGCCGCCGAAGCCGGAGCGGCTAAAGAAGCCCAACTGTACGATCAGATGCGCGCCAGCCAGAGCTGGGATCTGGCCGCCACGCTGGGCAACGAAGTGCTCACGCGCTTTCCCGGTACCGCCGCGGCCACGCAAGTGCAGCAGACGTTGCCGGAAGTGGGCGACAAGGCCGCGCGCCAGGCGCAGTCGCGCCGGCTGGCGCATTTGTGGGTCTATAGCGCCACACCAGAGGCTGGCGGCACGCAATTCGCGGCCGCGATTCCGAGCAAGCATTCGCCATCGCCAGGCGCACGTGCGCGACTGGTATTGCGCCAGCATCCGAAATGGGGACAAAGCGTGTACTTGCTGCTCGACAACGCGCGCTTTGATTGCCAGAAGGGCTGCAAGACGTTGCCGGTCAGTTTCGACGGGAAGCCCGCGCAGCACATGCCGGCGACAATTCCGCCCACCGGCGAACCCGCCTTGTTCATCGATCCGGACAAGCGCTTTATCGCGGAGATGGAAAAGGCAAAAACCGTTGCCGTCGATGTGACGATCAAGGGTGCGGGTGCGAAAACGCTGGAGTTCGAAGTCGGCGGCTTCGATCCAATGAAGTATCAGCCGAAGCCACCCAAGCAAAGCAGTGGGAAGGAATAGGGACGGTTTCGCTGATCAAGCTATCGGCGACCGGAGACATTTCGACCATCCTCCCCCCGCAAGCGGGGGCATCTTGATCTTCCTTCACCCGCAAACGGAGGAACATCTTGATCTTCCTTCCCCCGAATGCGGGGGAACATCTTGATCTTCCTTCCCGCGCATGCGCGGGAAGGTGCCGAAGGCGGAAAGGGGGCGCTCTTGATCTTGGTTCGGCGCAGAAGAGCGCCCCCATCAGTCCTGCGGACAGCTTCCCTCGCTACTCAGGGGAAGCAAAAACAACGTAGCCCCCTGAAAACCATGCGGTTACCTGTATCAACATTTGTGCACCAGCATTACACCATCGCCGAGCGTGAGCAGGGTTGCGTCGACGCGCAAGTCGGCGTGGATTTTCGCATTCAGCGCCCGAATCGCGTCGGTGTCGGCATCGTGGTGGTTCGGATCGGCGACGCGACCTGACCACAGCATGTTGTCCAGTGCGATCAGTCCGCCTGGTCGCAGCAGTTGCAGGCAGGCTTCGTAATAAGCGTCGTAACCGGTTTTGTCGGCATCAATGAAGGCGAAGTCGAATTGTTCGCGACCGCCATCGACAAGCAAATCGTTGAGCGTGTCAAGCGCTGGCGCCAGGCGCAGATTGATGCGATCGGCCACGCCTGCGCGCGCCCAGAACTCGCGCGCGATGGACGTCCATTCCTCGCTGATGTCGCAGCAGATCAATTTGCCGTCGACGGGCAGGGCACCGGCAACGGCCAGCGCGCTCATGCCGGTGAATGTGCCGATCTCGATGCATTGGCGTGCGCCGGTGCTGCGAATCAGCAATGCGAGAAAGGCGGCCTGGTCCGGCCCGATTTGCATTTGTGCTTGCGCAAGCTGCGACGTACGTTCGCGCAATTGGCGCGCAACCTCGCTTTCCCGGGTATGCGCCCAGACGTAATCTTCTACGGCATCGGTGGTGGTAAAACGGCGGGTCATGATCGGGTCTCCGAGATGGATATAAATGTGTTTGGTTGGATGTCGCGTACACGCGACCATGCGGCGCGATGCCATGCGACGATCGGCGCGTGCCGATATCTTGTTTACTCGTGCGCAGCCGTTCATGCAACGTTTCGCTGGTCGGCTTGCCCATCTTCGTGTGGATCACCTGGCGCGCGGATTGCTTCCTTCCCACGCGAGTGCAGTCCATAATTGCACACATGTCCGCACATGAATTCTCTCGTCGACTTGGCCGCTTTGATCGTGCGCTGATCGAGATTGAGCGCGCCCTGGGTACGGCATTCGGCCACAGCCCGGAAGCTGCGCGTGTCTCGCCTGCAGTTGGCATTGTCGAGGCCGATCTGGACGAGCCGCAAAGACGGCACGCAGCCGGTTTGATGCGCGTCAACCATACTGGCGAAGTCTGCGCTCAGGCGTTGTATTCCGGGCAGGCTGCTGTAGCGCGTGACGCGGCGACAAGAAAGCAGTTACTCGAAGCCGCGGCCGAGGAAACCGATCACCTGGCCTGGTGTGACGAACGCCTGGAAGCGTTGCACAGCCGACCGAGCCTGTTCAACCCGGTGTGGTATGCGGGCAGTTTCGCGCTCGGCGCCCTGGCTGCATTGGCCAGCGATCGAGTCAGCCTGGGCTTCGTGGTGGAAACCGAACGACAGGTTGAAGCGCACTTGGGCGAGCATTTGCAAAAACTTCCCGAAACCGACGCGCGCAGCCGCGCGGTGGTCGCACAAATGCAGGCCGATGAAGCGCGTCACGGCAAGAACGCCAAGGCCGCCGGTGGTATCGATTTGCCGCAGCCGGTTCCCGCGTTGATGCGGGCAGCGTCGGCAGTGATGAAGGCAGTGGCGTATCGGGTTTGAGGGCCGGGATTGGGGATTCGGCCAGATAATAAAGGATGCGTCATCCCGGAATTCCGTGCCGGGATGACGGGCCTTATGGACGCAGCCGGATTGGTGATTCGCGGCTCGCGCCACCGAACTCAAGTCAAATTGCGCCCGTGGAACAACTCTTCGATTTCGCGCTTGAGCAGGGTCTCGATGCGCTGGCGGTCCTTGAATGACAGATCCTGCGCCTGGGCCTCAAACAGGTAGGTTTCCAGGTCGAAGTCCTTCACGTGCATCTTGGTGTGGAACATGTTTTCCTGATACACGTTGACGTCGAACATCTCGTATTTCTGGCGGATGTGCCGTGCGAGGTATTCCTGGATCGAATTGATGCGGTGGTCGATGTAGTGCTTCTTGCCTTTCACGTCGCGGGTGAATCCGCGCACGCGATAGTCCATCACCACGATGTCGGATTCGAAACTGTCCGGAGATCATGTCGCGGCCAACCTTCTCGACCACCGGATGCTCGGAAATGAGGATCGTGACGCTGGCACCCTGTGGGTCGTAATCCTGACGTGCGATGTTGAGGATGTTCGCGCCGATGATCTCGGCCACGTCGGTCAGGATATTGGTCAGGCGGTCTGAATCGTACTGTTCGTCGATGTATTCGATGTAGCGATCGCGCTGCTTGGCCGTCACGGCGTAGCAGATATCGTAGATATTGAAGCTCAAAGCCTTGGTCAGGTTGTTGAAGCCCTGTAGCTTCAGGCGCGGGAGAGTCTTGACCACGGCATGTACCTCACGATGGGTCGACAACGGGAAAGTCGGGAATTATGAGGCATGTCGGGCCTGCGGAAAACCACGCAACGTGATTTATCTGCGTTAATATTCGCACGCAAGGGGAACCATCGCGCTCTGTTGGCGCAAAATTCACGGGGAACCAAGAACATGGTCGATGTTCGCTACACGCTGCAACGCGCAGTCCCTCACGTGCAGGCACCGATTGCGCTGGAACTTGACGGTGCGGCGCTGGAGCGCGTTTTGGGATATTGCCATCGGCGCCGCTATCCGGGCAAGACAACCATCATCCGCCCCGGCGATTCTGCCAATATCCTGTATTTCATCATCGAAGGCTCGGTTACGGTCTCGACCGAGGATGAAGAGGGCCGCGAGCTGATCCTGGCCTACATCAATGCGGGTGAGTTCATCGGCGAAATGGGCTTGTTCGTGGAAACCCCGCGGCGCGAAGTCATGGTGCGCACGCGCACCTCGTGCGATCTGGCCGAAATCAGCTACGAACGCCTGTTCCAGTTGTTCGGCGGCGCATTGCGCGAAGATTGCGCCAAAGTGTTGTTCGCGATTGGCACGCAATTGACCAATCGGCTGTTGCATACGTCGCGCAAGGTCAGCCGGCTGGCCTTCATGGATGTGACCAATCGCGTTGCCAAGACCCTGATCGATCTGACTGAAGAACCCGATGCGATGTCGCACCCGAAGGGCACGCAGATTCGAATTTCGCGCCAGGAAATCAGCCGCATCGTCGGTTGTTCGCGCGAAATGGTCGGGCGCGTACTCAAGCAGCTTGAAGAAAAAGGCATGATTTCGGTCGCCGGCAAGACCATCGTGATTTTCAGTACGCGGTAGTTTGTCCCCGTGTAGCCACGCTGCGCATGGTTCGAAGTTGAGAGCGGATTCAGTCCGGGTAGAACAATCGTTGCAATTCCGCGCCGGGGTCCTCGGCGCGCATGAATGCCTCACCGACCAGAAAGGCATTGACGCCTGCTGCGCGCATGCGCGCTACGTCCGCGAGCGTGTGGATGCCGCTCTCGGTAATCAATACGCGATCTTCCGGCACGCGTTCGCGTAACGCCAACGTGGTGTCGAGCGAAGTCTCAAACGTTCGCAGATCGCGATTGTTGACGCCGATCAGGCGCGCCGACGTTGCCAGCGCGCGATCGAGTTCGTACCCGTCGTGCGATTCAATCAGCACATCCATGCCGAGTTCTTCGGCCAATGCGGAAAACTCGGCAAGCTGCGCATCGCTCAACGCAGCGACGATCAACAAAATGCAATCCGCACCCAGCGCACGCGCCTCGTAAACCTGATACGCATCGATGACAAAATCCTTGCGCAGCACCGGCAGCGTGCAGGCGGCGCGCGCCTCGCGCAAGCAAGCATCGGCGCCCTGGAAGAAATCCATGTCGGTCAATACCGACAGGCACGTCGCCCGGCCGGTTGCATAGCTGCGCGCGATCGCGGCCGGATCGAAGTCGGCGCGGATTACGCCCTGGCTTGGGCTGGCCTTCTTCACTTCTGCGATAACGGCAGGTTCGCCGCTGTCGATGCGTCTGCACAGGGCGCTGGCGAAGCCGCGTATCGGTGGTGCGTCGGCGGCGCGAGCTCGCAGCTGCGCGATATCGACGAGCGAACGCCGTTCCTGGATTTCGCCGACCTTGCGCGCGAGGATGCGCTTGAGGATATCGCTCACGGCGGCGTTAGCGTGCGCTGATGCGATGCGTAGCGGCGACGAACTCGTCGAGTTTCCGGCGTGCGTCGCCGGATGCAACGATGCTGCGCGCCAGTTCAATACCGTCGGCGATCGAGTCGGCCAGCGCGGCAACGTACAGTGCCGCACCACTATTGAGCAGCACGATATCGCGCACCGGGCCGGGGTTATCTTCCAGCGCTTCGAGCACGCGCGCTCGCGATTGCGTGGCATCGGTGACTTGCAGAACCGTGTTCGGCGAAACCGCGAGCCCAAAATCCTCCGGACGAATTTCGTATTCGCGCACTTTTCCATCGTCAAGTTCGCCGACCATGGTCGCGTCACCGAGCGTGATTTCGTCCATCCCATCACAACCCCACACCACCAATGCGCGATTCATACCCAGCCGCTGCAGCGCGCGTGCCTGGATGCCGACAAGATCGCGATGGAATACACCCATCAAAATGCTTGGCGCCCCCGCAGGATTGGTCAGTGGCCCGAGGATATTGAACAGCGTACGCACGCCCATTTCCTTGCGGATTGGCGCCACCATTTTCATCGCCGGGTGATGGTTTGGCGCAAACATGAAACCGATGCCGGTCTCTTCCAGACACAAAGCGACCTGCTCCGGCGTCAAATCGATAACGGCGCCCAGCACTTCGAGCACGTCGGCGCTGCCGGATTTCGAGGACACACTGCGGTTACCATGCTTGGCCACATGCGCGCCTGCCGCGGCGGCGACGAACATCGATGCGGTGGAGATGTTGAACGTGTTCGAGCTGTCGCCACCTGTGCCGACAATATCAACGAAGTGCTCATAGGCTGGAACGTGCACCTGCGCACACATCTCGCGCATCACACTGGCAGCTGCAGCAATTTCGCCAACGGTTTCTTTCTTCACGCGCAGCCCGATCAGAATCGCCGCCACCATCGACGGTGAAACCTCGCCGCGCATGATCTGGCGCATCAGGTCGATCATCTCGTCGGCAAAGATTTCGCGATGTTCGATCGTGCGTTGCAGTGCTTGTTGCGGCGTTATTGGCATGGAATTCACGCGGCCTGGCGAACTTCGAGAAGGAAATTGCGCAACAGATCATGCCCGTGCTGGGTCAGGATCGATTCCGGGTGGAATTGCACGCCCTCGACCGCAAGCGCCTTGTGCTTGAGACCCATGATTTCGTCGATACTGCCGTCGGCATTTTGCGTCCATGCGGTCACGTCCAACATGGACGGTACGCTGGACTTCTCCACTACCAACGAGTGATAGCGCGTGGCTTCGAACGGATTCGGCAAACCGGCAAACACGCCCATGCCGGTGTGGTGAATCATCGAGGTCTTGCCGTGCATGATCTGGCGCGCGCGGACCACGCGGCCACCGAATACCTGACCGATGCTCTGATGACCCAGGCATACACCAAGGATCGGAATCCGGCCGGCAAGCTTTTCGATCAATTCCAGCGTCACGCCCGCCTGATCCGGCGTACCCGGACCGGGCGAAATCACGATGCGCGACGGCGCGAGTCTGGCAATCTCGTCAACGGACAAATCGTCATTGCGCGCGACGCGCACGTCTTCGCCCAGCTCGCCCAAATACTGGACGAGGTTGTAGGTGAAGCTGTCGTAGTTATCGATCATCAGGAGCATGACGTGGCGCCTTGCCTTCTTTTGTGAGAAAAAGGTTGGGTGAGATTGGGGTTGGGATTGATCGTGATCGTGATCGAGTTCGAGTTCGAGTTCGAGTTCGAGTTCGAGTTGTCGAATTCTAACTGTATTGGCGATGTTTGCCTCACGCAATATTTCTCGTCATTCCCGCGCAGGCGGGAATCCAGTTCTTGACGTTTGTCTTGCTCGCGATGCCAGCGAAAGCTGACATCAAGTTCTAGCTCTTGTTCAATGGGAAAAAAAGCTTTCACTCACCTGCGGCGAGCGAGTCACTTTCTCTTGCGTGGCCAAGAGAAAGTGACCAAAGAGAAGGCCACCCCGACGCCGCGCTCTTCGGGCATCCTGCCCTGCGAGTGCGTTCGCGCTCTCCGGGGTTCGTTGAACGCACATCCATGTACGTGCAACGAACTGGCGCGCATCGTGCGCGCCATCCTGCGGACTTTCCTGCGTGCGCGAACCGCGGCGAAGGGGCCCCATTTAGCGGCCTTCCTGGCCGCCAGAACACAATTGGGCGATCGGGAACGATGTGATGTCTTATGCCGATTCAAGTTCTTTCAGAGTCTTGCCGCTCTGGTTCTTCCATGCAATCAGGCCGTTGGCATGACCGCCATGAATTACAGCAGCCGCTGCGCTCGGACTCGAAAACTCGGCATCACTGACAAACACAAGAAAATCAGGTCCTGAAGAGAGGACTCCATCTTCTTTCAATCTTTGCCGCATATTCAACGCCCAAGGATATTTTTGAGAAGATGCCCGTTCATGCAGCACCGCTTGCGAACCTGCAAGCACCACGATGCCATTTGGCGTCAGATAACCTTTTGCTTTTAGCCCTTTGATTTCGCAGGAAAGCAATTCGTGCTCAGTCGTGGTTTCAGGCGCCGACCTCTTGGGAACCAAGATTTCAATGCCAAGCACTGGTAAGAGCTGGTGAATCTTGTCCAGAAAAACTTCCATATCTTCGCGATCAGACTCCGGAAGACGCGAACCACTGCCTTGGCTATTCCTCACTTGAGCACGAGCAACTTCCTTGGCCTGATCGATTAGTCGGCCTTCTAGATACCTGATGTGCGCTTTGGTCAGATTTTCGTCTTTGCTCGTAAAGAATGCGATTTGATTCCAGAAATCCTTGTCGAGGTGGCTTTTCACTCGATCACGAATAACCTCTGCTTCTCCGATATACACCGAGCTATTTCCTGATTCTGGATCAACCCCTGTAAGAAAATAAACTCCTGAATTTAGTGACTCTTCGCGCTTGAGTATGCTTTCGAATTCGCTTCGCGGGCCTGCAATTGCCTTACCGGTCCAGTTGGACAATTCCGCTGTACGGAGTCGCTTTGCGTCACCGTGAACCAGAAATATTTTGATGGTTGCACTTGGCATGGGCAGGCCCTCAATCTATGAAAAATAACTTGCGACGAAACTCACAACCCCCCCGCCGCTTGCTTCACCGCGCGGAACAACGCGCGGCCCTTGTTCATGGTTTCTTCCCACTCTGCCGCTGGGTCGGAGTCGAAGACGATGCCGCCCCCGGCCTGGACGTGTAGCTGTCCGTCCTGGATGACGGCGGTGCGGATGGCGATGGCGGTGTCGGCGTCGCCCCACCAGCCGATGTAGCCGATGGCGCCGGCGTAGATGTTGCGTTTGTGGGGTTCGAGTTCCTGGATGATTTCGAGTGCACGGATTTTTGGTGCGCCGGAAACGGTGCCGGCGGGGAATGTGGCTTTGAGTACGTCCATGTAACTCAGGCCATCGCGCAGGTCGCCTTCGACCTGGCTGACGATGTGCATGACGTGTGAATAGCGTTCGATGACGAAACTTTCGGTGAGTTTGACGCTGCCGGTCTTGGCGACTCGGCCGACGTCGTTGCGACCCAGATCGATTAGCATCAGGTGCTCGGCGCGTTCCTTGGGATCGGCGAGCAGTTCGGTTTCCAGCGCCAAATCTTCTTCGGGAGTCTTGCCGCGCGGTCGCGTACCGGCGATGGGGCGCAGTACGACTTTGCCGTGTTTGAGCCGCACCAGAACTTCCGGTGACGAGCCGACAATTTGGGTGCTCCCCAGATCGAGGAAATACATGTACGGCGATGGATTCAGCGCACGCAGGGCGCGATAAACGTCGACCGGGCGCGCGCGGAACGGCGCGCTCAGGCGTTGCGATGGCACGACCTGGAAGATGTCGCCGGCGCGAATATACTCCTTCGCTTTTTCCACAATGGCGTGATATTCGTCGCGGGTGAAGCTGGATTTGAAATCGGCTTCTTCGAGCGCTTTGGGATCGATGACTTCCGGATAGCTTGGGCCGGATCGGCGTAGGCGAAACGCCAGTTCGTCCAGACGTCGGTGCGCGCGCGCATAGGCCTGCGGTTGTGCCGGATCGGCGTGCACGATCAGATACAGGCGGCCTTTGAGGTTGTCGAATACGGCAACTTCTTCGCTGGCCATCAGCAGCACATCGGGAATGCCGAGCTGATCGGGGCGATCTTCGTTCGCCAGTTTCGGCTCGATGTAGGCAATGCTCTCGAAGCCGAAATAGCCGACCAGCCCACCGCTGAACTCGGGCAGGTTCGGCAATTGCGGCACCTTGTAGCTGGCACGGAGGAGTTCGATCTCGCCAAGCGGATCGTCCAGATCGCGTTGCTCGACGACTTCGTCGAATTCTTCGATGCTCAAGGTTTTGCCGTGCAGTTTGTACACGCGCCGGCAGGGCAGGCCGATGATTGAATGGCGTCCCCAGTTTTCGCCACCTTCAACGGATTCGAGCAGATAAGTGTACGCACCATCGGCGAGTTTCAGATACACAGAAAGTGGCGTATCCAGGTCCGAAAATACCTCGCGCACGATGGGAATGCGGTTGAAGCCCTGGCTGGCCAGCGCGGTGAATTCGTCTTGCGAGAGCATGCGGAGATCCAGCGAATGTCGGGTTGCGCACGATAGCAAGCATCCCTGCGCGCGTCATCCCGGAAGGGTCGACGCCGCGTTACCGGCGGAGGGGGGATCCAGTCGCCAATCTTCGCAAGATTCTGGTTCGTTGCAGGTTGGCATCCATGCAGTCTGGATTCCGGCAGTCCCTGCCGGAATGACGGCGGGGGTGTGAAGTCGCTGCACTGCGAGACGCCAAAAATCCGCTAGAGTCCACTGCCCAATCGCTGCCGGGGCATACCGCGCAAGATCAGGTGAAATTCAACGCCAGTGCCATCGTCAAGATTGCGCGCGCTGGCTTCTCCGCGATAAGCGGTGGCGATCAAGCGAACCAGATAGAGCCCCAGACCCAGGTGTGGCGCATCGGCACCGCCTTGCTTGCCACTGCCGCGCAGGCTGACCAGTGAATCGAACAGGCGATCCTGCATGGCTGGCGGCAGTGTGGAGCCAGAATTGGCAACGGTGATTTCGGCCCCTTCATCGCGCTGCGATACAGCGATTCGAACCCAACCGTCTGCGGGTGTGAAACTGCGCGCGTTGTCGACCAGCTTGTCGAGTGCCTGTGCGATGAGTTCGGGCGATCCGTGGAGAATCAGGGGCGTTGCCGGCAATTCGACATCGAGCCTGCGTGGATCGATCAATGGGCGATAGCTTTCTGCGCAGCCGCGGGCAACGGCGGTGAGGTCGAAATCCTCGCACTCGGCCGCGGCAATTGCATGCTCCATGCGGCTGGACTGGCTCATCGCACGCACGATGGCGCTGAGGCGGTCGGCACCGTCGCGCGCGCGCGCCACGTAAGGCTGTGCATCGTCCGGCAGATTCTGGTGATCGAGATTGTCGAGCGAGGATTTGACGATCGCTAGCGGCGTGTGCAATTCGTGCGACAGCTTGCTCGCCAACGTGCGTAGGTAATCGGTGTAAGCGCCAACTTCATCGATTAGATGCGAAAAGCTGCGCGCCAGGTCGCCGAGTTCATCGCGTGAGCGCGTGAGCGGCAGTGGCGTTTGCAATTTTCCACTGGAATGTAGCGCGCGCTCGACGGCGTTGCGCAGGCGACGAATGCGCAGGCTCAAGACGCTGGCGAACGCGAATGCGATGCCACCGGCGATCAGCAGGGCAAACAGGCTCGCGGCTGCGAGGCTGAGCAGCGCGCGATTGGTCAGCAGCGGTAGTGCATCGCCGGCGTGCTCGAGCAGCAGCGCGCCGCGCACTTCGCCGTGGACTTTGAGCGGCACAGCAGCGGACAGGACAACGCCATCGCTGGTCGATGCCGGATGCCACGCGCTGGCGGTCACGCCGGACAATGCTTGCCAGATCTCCGTCGAGCCCAGGCGTGGAAGCGCAGGCGAAAAATCCTTTGCATTGATAAGCACTGGTGCGAGCAGGCTGCGATAAACCAGATTCTCCAGCCAGCGATGTCGTCCCGTGCTGGTCGCACTTTGCGAAGTCAGCTTCCCCGATTGGGCGATCACCCAGCCTTGGTCGTTGAGCAGGCGAGCACGCATGTCAGTAGGCGCGAATTGCGCGAGTTGCGTGGACAATTCCGCCGAAAGGTGCAGCAACGGCTCTGGTTGCGCGGCAAGAGTCGATTGCGCCGGCATGTCCGCATCGAAGAGACCGAGCGCAACACGGTCGGGCATTTGCGAGCGCGGCAGGCGCAGCTCGACTCGATAGCTGGAGCCGTCTTCCTGCCAAGCACCGGAAATCGCAGCTGGCAATGGGTCGCTGCCGGGTATCGTCAGTGGTAGCGAGTCGAAAGGCTGTAGCCCGCTACCGGTATCCGGAAGCGTCAAGGCGTTGAATCGGCCGGGCGCGGAACTGGCCAGTAGATAGCGCCGCGTCAACATGCCATGGCCAAGAGTCAAAACCAGATGATCGCTGAACCGCACTTGCGGATCGTCGGCGTCGACACGGCTGCGTGTGGCGTCGTGCACGTTTGCCAGCAGGTAAAACCCGTTTGCATCAGCACCAAGCAACAGAGTCAACTTGTTCGGATCGCTGGATGGCCCCAGCGGTTGCGCATATGCCGCCAGCGTGGCCCAGTCGCTGGAATACCCATCGACCGTGATTGGCGTTGCCAGGCGATGCACATACAAGGCATCTGCGGCTGGCGGCAATTGCGTATTGAGCGCGGCGAGGCTGCGCGCAAGTGCCTGCGCGGACGCGATCAGGGTTTGTTCCTGGCCCTGGCGGAGCAACTCTTCCATCTGGCGCACGAATAGCCAGCCGGCCAACGGCAAGGTCAGCGTGGATAATGCGATGAGCAGGAGTTTGGCGCGCAGGGACATTTAGGTGCCGGGATTCGGGGTTCGGAAATTTTTCCAGTCCGTCATTCCCGCGAAGGCGGGAATGACGAATTATTGAGGTTTATATTCGAATCCCGAATCCCGAATCCCAGCCGTCAAGTCTTCCACCGATAGCCCACCCCATGCACCGTATCGATCGCGTCGAATTGCGGGTCGATTGCGATGAATTTCTTGCGGATGCGTTTGATGTGTGAGGTGATGGTGGCGTCATCGACGACGACTTGCGCTTCGCGCATGAGCTGATCGCGATTCTTGACGTGGCCGGGGAAACGCACCAGCGTGTGCACCATCCAGAATTCGGTTACGGTCAATGGAACTTCGACCCCGTTCCAGGTGATGCGCATGCGCTCGGATTCGAGTTTCAGCGGGCCGTGTTCGACCACTGTTTCCTTCGATGTCGGCTTGTTCAAGGCATCCATGCGTCGAAACAAGGCGCTGATACGCGCGGCCAGATGATGCAGGCTGACATCCTTGGTGAGGTAATCGTCGGCACCCAGGCGCAGACCGGAGATCACGTCGAAATCCGAATCCCGTGCGGTCAGAAAAATGATCGGCAGGGATGAGGACATGGCGCGCAGCTCGCGGCACAACTCGAAGCCACCTTCAGGTTCGTCGCCCAGGCCGACATCGATAATGACCAGTTCCGGCAGGCGCAGGGCGAACGCACGGCTGGCTTGCGGGCGCGAGTCGAAGCCCTGGACCTGGTAGCCGATGCGCGTCAGTGCCTCGACGTAATTGGCGCGGATAGCGGGTTCGTCTTCGACGATGGCGATTGTGCGTGCCATGGGCAGTGGCCTGATAAGTAAAGTTGTGTCGAGCTTACGGTGACGGCTGGCGCACGGCAATGGTCGCAGGGCATGCGTCAGGAAATTGCCACAAGTTGTCGGCGTATTGCCTTGAGCGCGGCCGCCAGGGGGCCGCAATGGGCACCATTCTGACCCTGCGCCACAACCCAGCGCTATCCAGAGGTCACGCCATGAAAACCCAGGATCGCCACGTCGAATCCGAACTTGTCCAAACCTTCGAACCTTTGCGCACGCTGTTTGCAGTGCTGGCGCTGGTGCTGGGATTTATCGCCAGCGCGCACATGTGAAAAACGCGATAGATTGAACGTTGAAAGACACGAAGTTGGCCGAATCGAGGATCGCACGTCCCATGAGCGACAAAAAATCTTCTTCCCCAACGCCCATGCGTCAGTTCGCGCCCGATGCGATTGCGTATTGGGAATGGCGCAGGATTGCCTACAACCTGGCATTGGTTTCGGTCTTCGGCGTGTGCACAGTAGAAACTTGGCCGCAGCTTGCGCAGATGTTCGGCGTCGACGCGATATTGTCGCTATTGGCACTCGCCCTGCTGGCAAACATTTGTTACTGCGCCGCCTATCCGGTCGATTGGTTCGTGCAAGCATCGGCCTATCGCGAGACGTGGCGCAACAAACGCTGGATGTTGTGGCTACTAGGCACGCTGTTTGCCGCGACGCTCACGTATTTCTGGAGCATGGACGAGATCTTTGGAATATCGCGCATTTCCTGAATCGCAAAGTACGCCATTCAAGTTCCCTCTGCCCGCGCCGTGAGGGCCGCTGCCCTCCCCCAACCTCCCAGGCTCCACGGCGCGGGGTTTTTTTTAGGCAGCAATCGCCTTGCGCATCGCGGCAATCTCCGCCGCGTAATCGGATGCTCCGAAAATCGCTGAGCCCGCGACGAAAGTATCCGCGCCAGCCTTGGCGATTTCACGAATGTTGTCGGCTTTAACTCCGCCATCGACCTCTAGCCGGATATCGCGACCACTGCGATCGATGATGGCGCGTGCACGGCGCAGTTTTTCCAGTGCAGTCGGAATGAAGCTCTGGCCGCCGAAACCCGGATTGACCGACATGATCAGGATCAGGTCGAGCTTGTCGATCACGTAATCCAGATAATCCAGCGATGTAGCCGGATTGAATACGAGCCCGGCCTTGCAGCCGCACTCGCGAATCAGGCTGATGGTGCGGTCGATGTGTTCGCTCGCTTCCGGGTGAAAGCTGATTACACTGGCGCCGGCCTCGGCGAAATCCGGCACGATGCGATCGACCGGTTTGACCATCAGGTGCACGTCGATCGGCGCGGTCACGCCGTACTTGCGCAGAGACGCACACACTGGCGGGCCGATGGTGAGGTTGGGAACGTAGTGATTATCCATTACGTCGAAATGAATCCAGTCCGCGCCGGCTTGCATGACGGCATCGACTTCGGCACCAAGCCGGGCGAAATCAGCGGAGAGGATCGATGGAGCGATGACGTTGGGTTGTTTCATTATCGAGGGCTTGAGGGCTAGTGAATAGGCAGCTATTTAAGAATAGCCGTTCGTGCTGAGCGAAGCACTCCCTTCGACTTCTGCCTACGGCACTACGCTCAGGGCGAACGATAGTGGTTCGAAATTCGTGCCAGTCCATTAGTGTAATGATTCGGCTGTAGCGATGCTTGCGGTTCTCGGCATTTGCTCTACCAAATCCCCAATTCCCAGTGCCCAATCCCGTCCTATTTGATCCCCCGCTGCTCCCGGAGCGTCTCATACGCCGCATTGATTTCGCGTGCGCGCTCTTCGGCGCGGCGTTTCAATTCATCGGGAACATCGCCGAGTTTATCTGGGTGGTGCCGGCTGATCAGACGGCGATAGGCTTGCTTGATCGCGCGATTGTCGGCATCGCGCTGAAGCCCAAGAACAGCATACGGGTCCTTGCCCGCGGGCGTGGACGATTGTGTGCGTTGGTACGACGATCCGGGTCTTGCGCCGGGCGCGGCGTAGGCGTAACCGCGCATGGCCGCCAAGGCCATTAGTTCTTGCTCGTGCACGCCCAGCGCCCCACAGAGCTTGCGCACGATGGCGAGTTTGTCGGCGTCCAGTGGACCTTCGGCGTAAACGATGTCAAGCAGCATGTCGAGCAGCAACCACGCCAGGTCGCGGCGCCCATGGGACCAGGCCTTGAGCTCGGCGATGGCCAAATCGGCCTGGAATTCGCTTTGTTTGCCGGCATTGAATTGTGCGATTGCGCTGGCGCGTTGTTCCGGTGAAAGTTTCAAGCGCGTCATCAGCGACTCGGCCGCCGCGATTTCCGGTTCCGAGACGCGACCATCGGACTTGGCGATGGCACCGGCCAGCCCGAACAATGGCGTCACGAATTCATTCGATACCTGGTGCATCGGGGAAATCAATCGAACACGACTATCCCAGAGGTGACCGATGATGAGGCCGATGAAGATACCGACCGGATGGCGAAACAGCAGCCAGCCGAGCAGGGCACCGACGATTTTTCCGGTGATACTCATGCTTATCGGGACGGTTGCGCGGGTGGTTGCGTGGCGTACCAGCGCAATACCTGGTCGACGTCAGCGGCATTGAGCATGCCCAACGCGGCACGCATCGCTGCGACGTTGCGCTGACCTTGCTGGTATTGGTGTATGGCAATTTTCATGTATTCCAGATTCTGGCCGGCGAGGTTTGGCACATTGCGCTCATTGGCTATGCCGCGCTCGCCATGGCACGCGGCGCACAGTCCCAGGCGGTTTGGCGGCTGCGAGTCTGCGGGATCGGCTGCGTGGGCGTGGACGCTGGCGGTCAGCCAGATCGCAATTGCGACAAGAAAAGTGGAAAGGCATCGAAACATGGCGGGCGCGATTCTAACAGGCTGCCGGAAAACGCGGTCCCAGGAACGCGGAAAGATGGAATACGCAACCGACGATGACGCGTTGCCGGTAGAATGCGGGCGATTTTTCGGAGTCTTGACGTGCCCACGACCCTGCACCAATCCAATCTTCCCGGCTTGAACCTGATACATCGCGGCAAGGTACGCGATGTTTATGCGCTGTCGGACAGCGAACTGCTGATCGTGGCGACTGATCGGTTGAGCGCATTCGATGTGGTGCTGCCCGATCCGATTCCGGGCAAGGGCGAAATGCTGTGCCAGATCTCCAATTTCTGGTTTGCCAAAACCGCGCAGCTGATGCGCAATCACCTGACCGGAAAATCCGTGGCCGCGGTACTGCCGCCGGGCGTGGATGCGGCCCTGTATGCAAGGCGCAGTGTCATCGCCAAGCGTCTGCAACCGGTGCCGATCGAGGCGATCGCGCGCGGCTATCTGATCGGCTCGGGCTGGAAGGATTACCAAGTTGACGGCACGTTGTGTGGCATCAAGTTGCCAGCCGGCATGCGCCAGGCAGAGAAGCTGCCACAACCCATCTTCACGCCTTCGACCAAGGCCGCCGCTGGAGCACACGACGAGAACATTGGTTTCGATCGGGTCGTGGCCACGATCGGCGGCGAGTTGGCCGAACAGGTACGTGATGCGACGCTGAAGATTTACGCATTCGCCGCCGAGTATGCGGCGCAACGCGGCATTATCCTGGCGGATACCAAATTCGAGTTCGGCACCGATGTGGACGGCAACGTGTACGTCATGGATGAAATGCTGACGCCCGATTCTTCGCGTTTCTGGCCAGCCGATCAGTATCGCGTCGGCATCAGTCCGCCGAGCTACGACAAGCAGTTCGTGCGCGATTACCTGGAAACGCTGGACTGGAACAAGACCGCGCCGGGGCCAATATTGCCGCCATCGGTCATCGAGGCTACGGCAGCGAAGTATGCCGAAGCGCTACAGCGGCTGGCGGGGATTACGCTGGGCTGATCACGGCCTGATTTACCACGAAGGACGCGAAAAGCAGAGCGTCTAATCACCAAGGACACCAAGGACACCAAGGAAGCAAAAGCGTTTGTTTACTAGTGCCGAACCTCCGCAAGTGGTCGACGACGAAACCAACAGATCTCGCCATTCCCGCAGGCTCTTGGCGCGCGGAGCTTCACAACAGCCGCAGGGTTGGTCATCCAGCGGCTTGGCCTTTTGCCACGGTGTCAGTTCGAAGCGAAGGCACTGGAGTCCCGCCTTCGCGGGAACGACAGGATGGGGTTCAGCGCAAATCTTGAGGTTCTTTGTGGCTGCCTGAAATGCCTCCCTTCGTGTCCATTGTATCCTTCGTGGTAAATCTGGATTTCCTGCCTGCACATTCGCCACGACGCGACTACACTGGGGAAAAACCACAGCGTGAGGAGCGCGGCCATGAATACGATTGATCCGCAAGCGCCCGCTGACACGCGTCGCGACGTCGACCGTTGGCTCGGCGATTACAGCGAAAACCATCGCAATCCGGTGAACATTGTCATTCACTGGATTGACGTTCCGCTGATCTTTTGGGCGGTGGTGGCGCTGCTGTGGGTGGTGCCTGTTCCCGCCGTGCTGGGCCGCGCCGGGCTATGGGCCGGCGTGGCGATGTTCGCTGCGTTGACGTTCTATCTGCGCCTGTCGCGCCCGCTAGGGTTTGCGATGCTGATCGCGTTCGTGGTTCTTGGATTGATCACTGAGGCGTTGTATCGCACGCTGGGATCGCACGATCTGATGCGGTTGGCAAGCGTGGTTTTCGTGCTTGCATGGATTGCCGAATTCGTTGGGCACAAGATCGAAGGCAAGAAGCCATCGTTCTTGACCGACCAGGTCTATTTGCTGATCGGGCCGGTATGGATCGTGACCAAGATCATGCGCCGGTTGGGTGTTGCGTACTGAAAAAACAAGGCGCCAATATGGCGCCTTGTCGTTGACTCTTTGTTATCAGACCTCAGTGCGGGGCAGTGGCAGCCATTCCGGCAAACATACCCAACAATCCGGCTCCAAAGACGAAGAACAAGATTACGCCAAGCACGATTTCGATGATGAGCTCCACCAGGGTGACCAGGCACGCTTTTCCGAAACCGATCTGCCCGCCATCCGGGCGCTTCAACAGGGCGTTGATGATCGCGGCATTGACAACAAAAAACACCACCAGTGCAAGCAGACTGGTGAGCGTTCCATGTCCCAGGATCATGCCGAGAATCCAACTGGCAGCGATGACGGCAATCCATGCGACGATCGCCGTTGCGGCGGCCAGCAGGAATTTCGGAGTGAATCCGGCAACCAGGCGCATCGACAACATGATGATGCCAGCGCCTATTGCGATACCGATGATCAGCGAAACCAGACCGTATACGAGAACAGTACCCATTATTGTCTCCCCATCTATGAATGATTGATTGATTGCCTGATGGCTTGTTTACGCGTCCTGCGTACGCCTGCCTGCGAGTTGGCAATTTCCCGGTGCGGACCAGACAGGCCGCCGCCGTATCCTACTCCCTTGCATCGTCCAATCCATTGGGGACGTACTGGTGAAATGCAAAAAGGGGAGAAAAGCGAACGCCTACCTGGAAAAATTTTCCCTTGGCCGCAATAGCCAGCGGCACAACGCCGGCAAAAATACCATTGCGGCGATCATGTTGACCACGAACATGAAGGTCAGCAGCACGCCCATGTCGGCCTGGAATTTCAGATCCGAGAACACCCACGTACCCACGCCAACTGCGAGCGTCAGCGCGGTGTAGAAAACCGCGATGCCCGTGGTTTTGAGGGAAACGAAGTAAGCTTCGGTCAGCGGATGGCCCTGCTGCATTGCCTCGCGCATTCGCGCAAAGATGTAAATGGCGTAATCCACGCCGACACCGACGCCCAAGGCGAGCACGGTGAGTGTGTTTACCTTTTTGCCGATATCCATCTCCACCATCAGTGAGTGGCCAAGCTCGGTGACCAACACCAGTGGCAACACGATGCACAAGGCGGCGAGCGGATTGCGGAAGCTGAGCAGGCACATCACGAACACCGCCGCGTAGAGCAGGTACAACATGGTGTGATCCACGGCGCGTACTTCATCGTTGATCGCGGCCATGACGCCAACGTTGCCGGTCGCCAGGCGCAGGTTGAGCTGGTTGCTGACGAAGGTCTTGCCTTGCGCCTGCGCGTCGTTGTAGTCCTTGACCAGTTGCTTGCGTAGATTCACGTCGGGGCCGGCAAACGCATGGTTATCGGTACGGAATTTCTTGATCGCCGCGATGACCCTATCGATGGTGGTGGCGCGATGATCGGTCAGGAACATCATCGTCGGCATCGCGCTGCAATCTTCGTTGAGCAGGCCCGAGTCGGTTTCAAAACCTTGCGTATCTTGACGCAAGGCATCGTTGTCGCGGGGCAGCACGCGCCAGCGAATATTGCCCTCGTTCCAGCCGGCGTTGACGATCTTGGCTGCCATTGGCAAATTGATGACCTGGGCAACACCAGGCACGTTGCGCATGTCCCAGGCGAAACGATCCAGGGTTTCCATTACCGGATAACTCGTGGTGCAGGCATTGGGCGCCGCTTCGGCGATGACACTGAGGATATCCACGCCCAGCGCGAATTTGTCGCTGATCAGTTCCGCATCGCGGTTGTAGCGCGCATCCGGGCGCAATTCGGCCACGCCCTTTTGCGCATCGCCGATCATCACGTGTTTGCCGTATTGTGCCGCAACGGCCCAGATCGCGATCCCCAACACGATGACGATCGCTGCCGGAACCGGGCGGCTCAGGTTTGCAAGCAGTCGCCATAGCTTGTCGAACTGGGTCAATTGGCGCAGGCGCCATTCGCGCTTGCGTTCAAGGTTGCGCAATCTGCAATACGACAGCAGCACTGGTAGCAGGATGAGATCGGTGAGCATCGTCAGCGCCACGCCGATCGTGGCGGTGACTGCCAATTCGAAAATGATGCGCACCGGGATGATGAGAATCGTCGCGAAGCCTATGCAGCCGGCGGCCAAGGCCACGGCGCCCGGCACCAGCAGCATGCGAAAAGCCATGCGTGCCGCCGTATCGGGGTCAACGCCCGTGCGCTGGCGCAATTCTTCCACGCTGCCTTCTTCCAGACCACCGTAGAAAATTTCGCCACGAAACCGGTTGATCATTTGCTCGCCGTGGCTGACCGCAATGGCGAAGATCAGGAACGGCGTGAGCATGTTCATTGGATCGATGCCGAAGCCGAGCAGACGCAGTGCGCCAAGCATCCAGACGACCGCGACCAGCGCACATACCACCGTGAGCGAGGCGAGCTTGGTCGAAGCCGAATACAGGAACAGCAGCAGCCAGGTAAGGCCAATCGTGATGAAGAAGAATCCGATGACCGATTCCGCGCCGGCGCTGATATCGCCGACCATCTTGGCGAAGCCAATGATCGCCACCGTCGTATCGGCATTCTCGTATTTGTGCCGGATGGCTTCGAGTTGCGCGTTGATTTTGTTGTAGTCGATTTTTACGCCGTGGGCCGGATCTTCCGGCACCAGATCGACCCAGACCATGGCGCCGGAAAAATCCTTGGCGACCAGCCGCCCGACGATATGGGCTTTTTCGATATTCGCTTTGATTGTGGCGAATTGCTCTGGCGTGGCCTTGAATCCCGGTTCGTTGGGGGTGAACGTCGAAGGGATGACGTTGCCGCCGGCAAAACCATCCTCGACCACCTCGACGAAACGTACATTCGGAGTGAAGATCGAGCTGACCCGGGACTCATCGACATGCGCGATCGTCTTCGCGTCCTGAGTAATCTTCTCCATGGTCTGGAAGAAGGCTTGGTTGAACATGTTGCCGCTCTTGTCAACCACCGCAATGAGGATTCGATTGGCCCCACCGAACTGCTTCTCGTAGTCGAGAAACGTCTTCATATAGGCGTTGTTCAGTGGAATCTGTTTCTTGAAGCCGGCATCCACCTGAAGTTGCGAGGCAAAATAACCCATCGTCACGGTTATCAGCGCGAACACGATCAGTACGATGATCCGATTGCCGAATACGATGCGTTCGATCATTCGTTGGAAGGCGTTGGGCTGATTGGGATTGGATGGTGCGGCCACGGGCTTGCCTCCGCTAAACTGGGTTGTTGAAAAAGTCCCACCTGGACTTTTTCGCTTGGTTCGCGCGGGCCAAGCCCACGAACGATTCTGCGCAAATCAACCGCTTTCGCGATTGCCTCGCGTGAAATGCATCCCTGCGACGCGCCAACAACATGCGTTGCTGCATCATGCTTGACTGCATCCGGTCAGTGCGGTTGAAACGTGCTGATACCGTTTTCGCCGGCAATCAACAGTGAACCTTGTTGCGTCGGCAGCACTGCTGCAATAATCCCGGCGGGTTGATCGACATAACTTTTTAGTGGCTCAGTCGCATTGCTGCGCATCAGCACTATGCCGTTCGCACCGACAATGACCACACCGTCGTCAGGTAATGCCGCACCGCCCATCAGACTCAGTTCCGTACCCGTTTCCAGTTTCGTCCAGTGATCACCGAGATCGGTAGATTCATATACGTGGCCGCGCAGGCCAAAGGCGATGATGTGGTCGGCTTCGTATCCGAGTACGCCGAACATCGAACCGTCGTACGGCAGCTTCAGGCGTTTCCACGTGGCGCCGTTGTCGCGCGAGCGAAACGCACTGCCGCGTTCGCCGACGATGAACAGTCCGCCACTGCCGGTGTGGGCTATGGCGTTCAGATGCGGATTGGGTTCCTGTTCAAGCGTCATGTTGCTTTCGTCGAGCACGCCGCTGCTATCGGTTGCCGGTTGACTGTCTGCACTGGTCGAAGCGTCGTCGTTTTCGGGTTTCGCCGGTGCCGCGACAATCATCGTCGTCCAGGTTTTGCCGCCGTCTTGCGTGCGAAGCGCCAGGCTGTAGGCGCCGACGGCGAATCCGTGCGTAGTGTCGGTGAATAAAACATCAAGCAGTGGTGCGCCTTGCCGAGGGTCCTTGGCTGCGTTGCTGCCATGTTTCGGGGGATGCCAGGGATCCTTGCGCTGGATCTGCCAATGTTCGCCAGCATCGTCACTGTGGGCGATTACGCCGGCGTGCCCGACTGCCCAGACCTGATTGTCGACTCCGGCAACGGCCGTAAACGTGGTACGGGTTGGTACCTCGACCTGCTGCCAATCCTGGCCGGCTTTGGACACGAGCACATCGCCGTATGCGCCTACTGCGACGTATTGGTCTGCGCTGCGGACGATATCGAGCAGCAGTTCGTGTGTCGCCAGCGGCATGATCTGCGCTGGCGCGTCGACTGGATCAACCCAAGTGTCGGCTTCGGTATGCTGTGCGAAAGCACACGTCGTACTCAATGCGCATGTCACAAAGACCGCAGTCGCCGATCGGCGAAGTTTGGAAATAGGCATCGCATCTCCCCTCGAATCGGCGAGACCCATGCGCAAGGTGTCCGACGATGCGCAACGCCGATCGCCCTGGGGCGATCGGCGCGGGTCTTGTTACAAGTGTGTGCGCATTACTGAATACCGCGCTGACGCAGGGATTGCGGAGAGAACATCTGCGGCGTCAACGGCGCTGAGAAATTGTACGGAGTTTCCTGATTATCCAAACCTTGTACCAGATAGCGCCCAGCTTTCAGGTCGTAGTGTATTTCCAAGGTGGACCAGAACACCGGCACTTCGTAGTAATTCACGCTTGGCGCTTCGGAGTAGCGCCACAGCTTGAGTTGGCTGTCGTAGTGATCGATTGCGAGAATCTGCCAACTGTCCTCGTCCAGATAGTACGTGCGCTTGGGGTTGATATGGCGCTGTCCAGGCTTGAGATCGGCCTCGACGACCCAGACGCGGTGCATTTCATAGCGCAGCAAATCCGGATTGATAAAGTGAGGCTGGATGAGATCCTTCACCAGGGTGTCGGCGCTATGAGCTTTGTAGGAATTGTACGGTACGTACATTTCCTTCTTGCCGATCAGCTTCCAGTTGAACTTGTCCAGCGCGCCGTTGAACATGTCGGTCATGTCGTTGGTGCGCAGGCCGTCGGACGCGGTTCCAGGATTGTCATAGGCAACGTTTGGAGCGCGCCGAACGCGGCGCTGACCAGGATTGTAGATCCACGCCTGACGCGGTTCCTTTTTCGAATCCAGAGTTTCATGCACGAGCAGTATCTGACCAGCCAGGCGTGGTGGCGATACAACATCTTCCAGAAAGTACAGCAGAATGTTGTGAATATCGGCCAGCGTATTGCCAGGTTTGTAATACAGACCCAAGCCTTCTTCGTGGAAGCGGATCAGGGTATACGCCCCCGATGAAGTGGGAATGGCCTGATTGTTCCAACGCTCGAACGTGACACCCTTGAACTTGAGCTTGTGGTTCCAGATTGCCTCCATGCCGGCCTTGGTCGGGTCCTTGTCCAAGATCGGGAACGGGAAGCCCTCGGCCACGTTGGCCACGCCCTCGCCATCGTCGACCAATTCGCCGGGACCCGCATTCTTGATAGTCATTTCGTAGGTGCGCTGCGGGAACGAAGCACTGCGCCGGGTCGGATAGATGACCATGCGCCAGTCGGGATACTTCTTGAACATCGCGATCTGGCCGGCAGACAATTTGTCGGCGTAATCGGTGTAATTCTTTGCGGTAATGGTAAACAATGGCTTGTCGTTCGGAAACGGATCCGGCTCGTGCATGCCGAGCTTGTAGCCCGCCGGCGGCGTGGTGATGCCCCCGGTCCATTCCGGAATGACGCCATCCTTGCTGCCGGCGCGTTCGGCGCCGACGGGGGTGAGCGGCGTACCGGTGATGCCGAGTTTTGCGACTTCACTGGGCGGTGCCTTGGCCAGTGCGCCGACGGAAAATACCGCGCACGCCACCAGCGTCGCGATTCTTGTGCGATTCAAACTTGCCATCGTCATCACTCCCGTCGATGCTTCTAGAACGAATAGGAAGCGACCAGCGCGACAAAGTCGCGGTCGCTGATAAGGTTGAACTGGCCGGCGCCGAAGGAGTTGGTGTAGCTCAGATCCAACGTCCAGCGATCCAGGTAATTGGCGTTGACGCCTATGGTGAGCGATTTGCGGCCTTCGACGAAATTACCGCCGGGACCGGGCGTTGTGCCATTCACATCCTGATTGAAAGCGACGCGTGGCGACAAGGTAAACGCAGTGCCGAACGCATTGTGATAGTCGGCTCTTGCTGCGACTCGGTAGCCCCATGAGAATGGCGTAGCAAAACCTTGAGTTTGTGTCTCCGGATTGCGCAAATTGCCGCTGGTCACATCCGGGCCGCCGCCGGTATCGGTACCATCGCTGTTGTAGCGCAGTAACGATTGCAACGGCAAATTCCACACTTTGTCGGCACCAACTTCACCAATCAGGATGAGCTGGTCGGCGCGGAACAGGTTTTCGGGCCCGATCACCTTGGTTGCCGTAAACTGCAACTGCGAAATCTTGTTACGCGTGTAGCCTTGAATATAGGCACCCGGAACGTAATTGCCGAGTTGGCTGTTGAAGCGTTCCGCGGGTTGCGGAATAAACGCATTCAGCGGCGACAACCCGGCAAATAGCAGTTCAACCGCATCGATTTGAAATGGTTGATTCGGGCGATAGCTCAACTCACCCTGTAGTGCGATACCGGGGCCGTCGAGCTGCGTGTTGAAGCTGACGCCGTACAAGCGGATATCGCTTGGATACTCGACAAAATATTCTGCGCTGTTGGGAGACTGATTTGTAACGGCTACCCCGCTGATCAGCGGCAGGCGGCTGTGATAGTTGAGGAAATAAAAACCGAACTCGGTCGCATTGAGACCGTCGGCAAGGTAGTGCAAGGCGACGCCGTACTGGCCGTACTCGCTGGGATATTGATCCGGCGCGCGACGCACAGTTTGCGCACATGAATTTGCCAGCAACGCCGCCAGCGGATTGGTGCCTGCATTGAGGATGCTTTGGCCGCCGAATGCGCTGTTGTCGCTTGCCGCACCGCCAAAGCATACGGAGTAGTAGTTTTCCGGATTTCTCACCGGTTGTGGTAGCAAGCCAAACGGTAGCGAGGCGTAGGTACCGCCGAGCGTGGCGAAATCGTTGGTCGAGAAATAACTGCCGGCGGGATCGGGTTTGGTTTGCGCGAATTCGAGCAGATACGCCGCCTCGATCGACAGGTTCTGGGTGAAGCTGAATGATCCGGACAACATGTTGACCGGAAGGTACGCATCCTTCAGCGCCGCGCCAGCAACATGCAATTGCGACACGTCGAAGGGATTGAACGTGTTGATGCCGCCCTGGATGAAAGTGCTCTCGCCCCAATTCAAGACCTGCTTGCCGAAGCGTACGGACGCCTGATGGCCGCCCACGCTGAAATTGTCGTAGAGGAACGAGTCCAGGATACGAAAACGCTTGCCTACCTGCGTCTTTGCCGCAGAGGTTAGTTTGTCGTTGTTCTCGTTGGCGAAATCATAAAAGTAGCTGGCACGCATGAAGGCGCCGAAATTGCGCCCGTAGTCCACATGCAATTCGGTGGTCGCCTTGATCGCGTTGGAGAACGCGCTACCGGAATCGTAATTCAAATCGCCATCGTCGTGGTTCGCCGAAAAAGCGCCTTTGGCCGAGCGTTGCTGTGCATTGGGTTGCAAGCCAATGGTTGGATCGTAGTAGGCCTTGGCGATCTGGTCGGAACTTTGGTCCGAAGCCCTAACCGCCACACCGTAGGAAACCGTGGTGTTGAGCGTGCCGTGCAGCCCATCGGTATCTCCGAATTCAAGCGCGTGCGCCGGGGTGGCGGCAAAGCTGGCCAGCACCAAGGCAATGGCGGCAGCAAGTCCGTGCGGCAACAGCAAGGTGCGCGCAGTTTTGGAGTGATTTCGCGTGGTCATGATGCGTATCCCTTTGGCCGATTACTGCGTGCGAATGACGGATGGGTTGGAGATCAATACGGCTTGGCCGTGCGAAGCGATCATGCTCGCCATCTCGCCCTGCATTTCTGCTGTGACTGCAGGCCCAGTGCTTGGATCAAGCAACGAGCCGTGGGTGCCTTGTGTAAAGCGCACCACGCCGCGGATGCTCGCGGCCTGCGTGGTCTGACTGATGCTGCTCAGTCCTAACGCCGCAAGCAGCGGCTCGGTCCCGGAACTCGGTGCACCGGGTACGGTGTTGGGAATCACCTGATCGGAAGGATGCGTCGAATCGCCGACAACTTCCTGCGCCAGGATGCTCTTGCCGATGGTGGCGAAGGCAAAATTGATGGAGTCGCCAGAATCCACGACAGTCTGCGCGGCGCCCATGAAGGCATCATAGTTCGGCGTGCCCTGAGTCAAACCTGCAGCAGCGAGACCGGCGTGGATGCTCGGGCCGAAGGCCGGTGAAGCGTCGAGCAAGCGAACAACGCCGCCGCCAGGCACATTCAACACGCCGACGGTCACGTCTGGCTCCATCGCCATGAATGTCGTACCGATAATTGAGCCGAGCGATTGGCCGACGAACTCGATTTGCGAACCATCGAAGTCCGGAATCGAGTTGCCATCGAAACTGATCTGCGGAATTGCTTTCGTCAGTTCCATTAAATCCGAGGTGGCTTGGCGCAAGTTGTCACGCGAGGTCAGCAGGTATGAAAGGTTGATGAAATGCGTGCCGGAGCCGTCGATGACGCCATCCGGGCCGGGTGCCCCGGTAGCGTTGTTGGCAACATCCAGATTGAACGTGCGTTCCTGCGCGCCGTATGCAGCAAACGGTGTATTGCCGATATACAGCGGATTGGTCTTGTCGGTGAGGCCATGCAAGGGTGCATCGATGGCGATCACGGCAAAACCTTGCGCCGCCAGCGTGCCGGCGATCGCGAACATGTCGGTGCGATTGCGCGTAATGCCGTGCTGGAAGATCACAACTGGCCAGCCCGCAGCGGGCTTCGCGTGCCCCGAATTGGCATTCGGCACCGTCATCAGTACCGGAATCAACTGGGTCGAAGTTGCGACCGGGAATGGGTTGGCAAACGTGACATTGGTCGACGCCGGGCTTAGGCCGAAGGCATTGAAGGGGGGGACGTATGCGCCAGGTGCCGCATGCCAGAAGTTGTGCAGTGGCGCGATCGGATCCGCAGCCGAGGGTGCACCGAGGTAATACGGAACAGGAAGCACGCCGATGTAAACATCGGCAACCGGAGGCAAAGCGGGATTAATCTGCGCCAGGGTGAGACCGGTAGGCGCCAGTAGCGCTTGTGGTGCAGGTGTTTGCGCGATGCGACTGCGCACGGCTTGCAGTTCCGGAGTAATGCTCTGCGTCGTCGCGACCCAGGACAAGACGATGCGTTGATCGGTCGCTTGACCATCGAATTGATCGACGGCGTACTCTTGTGATCTCGTCAGTTGCCGCAACGGCTCGAGTGCGCAAGCTTGTGCATCAGGTAGCAGCGGATCGGTCGAATGTCCGTTTACACACAACGGACTTGTGCGCTTGGCCAGGAAATACGTGGTGTCGGGCGTGATGTCGTTGCCATTCGCATCGGTGATGCTCGGGGTCGGCGCCGGATTCAATTGGCCGCCATTGCCCAGCAATACCACCATATACGAGGTCAACTGCCGCAGCGCATGGGTCGGGACGATCGCCAAGGTACGGCCGGTCGTATCGGACGGCGCGAGCACGGCGACGAAATCTTGTGGTGATTTCAATTCGCGCACCACGCTGGTTACGCCCCCACCGGGACCGGTCAAGGTCACCTCAAACATGCGCACGGTGCCGCCTGCGCCGGCGATAATGGTCGATGCCGAAGGCGAGGCGCTGAACGAGGTGCTCCATGGTGAGACTGTGCCGAAGCCGTCCAGTGCGTTCAATGCCACTTGCGGGTCGGAATAATTGGTGGGATCGGCAACCGGAATGTTCAGGGTCAGGTCCGTCGTGCCCGACAACAATAGGTTGGTCGGGAACGGAACCACGCTGTGGGTCGGATCAAATCGCGCGGTGATGATGGCGGTTACCGGCGTTCCGTTGCCATTGTCCGCAGGCCCCGAGCCATTCGAGCGCGAACTATTGCTACCGCCACCACAGGCCGATAACAGCAGGGACAACGACACTGCCAAAAACAAACTCAATCTGGCCTGCATAACGATTTCCTAGTAGTGATTCGGGAAGCCAAGGACGGTTGTATCATAGGCAGTTCAAACGGTCGTTGGCAACGGTTATTTAACGCAATTCCACACGCCTTCAGTTGTTGCGTTGCAACAGCATGATGATGGCTGCCCGGATTGCTTTTATACTTGTATACATACGATCTATTTTTCAGTGGATATCGTTGGGTCGTGCGTGGGCAAAACTTGCTCGGCGCGAAATTTTCTGGGCTCGAAGGCGAAGTCGCGAATTGCCTCAGTGTTGTCGGCAATCAATGGTAGGCGCAGGCGTGCAATCATCGCCACTGAGAAAGAGCCAAAAGACGCGTACTTGGTAGCGAAGCGCACAAGTGGTAGTGGCACAGGAACGGGCAGGACGAAGCCCGGCGTTGTGTGACGCAGGCGCAACATCATTGAGTCGAATCGCAAGCGCTCACCTCCACCCAACGGGTAAATTTTGCCAAAAGTGACCGGCAAGTTCAGCACGGCCGCGCAGGACCGCGCGATATCGGTGGCGTGGATGGGTTGGCGCAGGCCGATCGCGCCAACGGGAATGGGCAGGACGCGCCAGCGGCGCGCAAATCGCGCAATCGGGGCAAGACTGCGGTCGGTTCCTGCGCCATAAATCAGGGTTGGGCGAAACAGTGTGCACGCAATGGAACGCACCGAGCACGCGTTTAGTACCTGCGCTTCGCTCTCACACAGTCGCGCGGACAGCTCACGTTCGCGAGGGTCGATCGAGTGGCGTTTACTTTCCGCGCTCATCGAACTCAATGCGACCACACGCCGCAATGTCCGTATTGGCGTTCGTTGCAACCATTGCGCAAAGCTGTCCAGGGGCCCCAGGCTGATGACGACGTCGGCTTGAGGCCATGCGGCAGTTGTGTCATTCAGGTTGGCGCAAATCCAGTTTTGCGATCCGGTGTGCTGAGTGCGGCTGACGGCATGGACGCAGTGGCCCGCCGGAAGCCTGCGCAGCAAGAAGCTCCCCACCGATCCTGTGGCACCGAATACGATTATTGAATCCATCGTGTCGACATAAAGATGAATGTTGCACTGTCGTGGTGCGCAGGTTCCGCGTCAAGACAGTTGCTGAAACGGGGTTACCTCCCCCTTCTAGGTGGCACGACGATGGGAGTGGGCTGTGGTGTGAGGCGGGTGTTGACGAGGTGAAATAGGGATGTATAATGCGCGGCTCCGCGGACGAAACGTTCGATGGTTAACGAGTTCTTTGACAGTGTGCGCAGGTGACTTG
>CAJDUT010000022.1_pt1 | contig 29598 bp, 25 predicted proteins | sample 7390981 | NCBI WGS metagenome assembly CAJDUT01 (sample SAMEA7055681, study PRJEB34461) | soil metagenome | biome: terrestrial ecosystem; feature: Peninsula; material: soil | place: Antarctica | collected 2016 | reverse complement strand
GCTCAGCGGCAGTTTCACGGTCTTGCCGACCAGCGCCGCGTAGCGATCATCTTCCGGGTGTACGGCCACGGCGACGTCGCCGAGCATCGTCTCCGGGCGCGTCGTTGCAACTACGACGCCTTCGCCGCCGTCGCTGGCCGGATAGCGAATCGACCACAGCCAACCGTCTTTTTCCTCGCTGTTGACTTCCAGATCCGAAACCGCGGTCATCAGCACCGGGTCCCAGTGCACTAGACGCTTGCCGCGATACAGCAGGCCGGCGCGATACCATTCCACGAAGACTTTCTTGACTGCCGCCGATAGACCGGCATCCATGGTGAAGCGATCGCGCGACCAGTCGATTGACGCACCCATGCGGCGTGACTGGTTACCGATGCTCGAGCCGGATTGCGCTTTCCATTCCCATACGCGCTCGATGAACTTCTCGCGACCCAGATCGTGGCGCGTCTTACCTTGCGCGGCGAGCTGGTTCTCAACGATCTTCTGCGTAGCGATGCCGGCATGATCAGTGCCGCCCTGCCACAGCGTGCGTCGACCGCGCATGCGGTTGAAGCGGATCAGCGCGTCCATGATGGTCTGCTGGAACGCGTGGCCCATGTGCAGCGTGCCGGTCACGTTCGGTGGTGGCAGCAGGATGCAGTAGGGATCGCCATCGCCATGCGGCTTGAACACGCCTGCATCTTCCCAGCGCTGATACCACTTGGCCTCCAGGGGTTTGGGGTCGAAACTCTTTTCCATGGCTGCCCTATTTTATTGCGTCGACGCAGTCGGGGTTATTATTCCCGGGTTCGCTCTTTGTCAGCTCGTCATTCCAGCTTGCACAGGAATGAAGAGCGTTTGGTTACATATCGATTTTCTTCAACTCGAATCCCGCTTGCTGATAGGTCTTCCAGCGCTGCCGCGAACCGGTGCGCTGGGCCTCATCGGCTGGAACGACCTCAAGCACGCGCTCGAAGCTCCCCGGCGCGCAGTCGTCGCGAAGATTGATGACGAGCAGGCGATCCGCTGTTTGCGCCTCGGGCGGGACAATCAACACCGGCGTAATGGCATCGTCGTCGTCGCCCGCAATCTGGTGCGGTACGAACGCCATCTCGTCGAATTCCCACAATTTCTCGTCGAGCTGTTCGGCTTGTTCAGCGCTGCGTGCGAGAACCAGGGTGCGTTGCCCGCTCTCAAACGCTTTCTTCGCCAGCTCGCACACCAGCAGCAGCGGGTCCTCGCGGAAGCGCGGCTTGTCGATCAGATAGAAGTCGGCGCGCGGCATTGCAATGCTGGAAATCGCGAATCGGGAATCGACGGTTGGCCTTCCGGTTCTTGGCGATTCTCCATTGCCTATTTCCGATTGCCTGCTTGATCCAGCAGGTACTGCACCAACAACGCCACGGGTCGCCCGGTCGCCGAACCCTTGCGACCGGAATCCCACGCGCTGCCGGCAATATCAAGATGCGCCCAACGGTAGCCTTCGGTGAATCGCGACAGAAAGCAACCAGCGGTGATTGCACCGGCGGTCTTGCCGCCGATATTGGCAACATCGGCAAAACCGGTATCGAGCTGGGCCTGGTAGTCGTCCCACAACGGCAAGCGCCAGGCGCGATCGAGGGTCTTTTCTCCGGCCGCGAGCAGCTCGTTGGCCAGTGTATCGTCCTTGCTCATCAGACCGCTCGCGTGGCTACCCAAGGCGACGACACAGGCGCCGGTCAGCGTAGCCGCATCGATGATGACTTGCGGTTTGAACTTTTGTACGTAGGTCAGTGCGTCGCACAGGATCAGGCGGCCTTCGGCGTCGGTGTTGAGCACCTCGACGGTGGTGCCGGACATGCTGGTGACCACGTCGCTGGGGCGCTGCGCATTGGCGCCTGGCATGTTTTCCACGCTTGGTACCACGCAAATCAGATTCAGCGGCAGCTTCAATTCAACGCCGGCGAGGAACGCGCCAAGCACGCCGGCCGCACCGCACATGTCGAACTTCATTTCTTCCATGCCCGCGCTCGGCTTGATTGAAATGCCGCCGCTGTCGAAGGTGACGCCTTTGCCAACGAATGCGTACGGTTTATCGCTTTCACCACCACCGCGCCATTGCAGGACGATCAAACGCGGCGGATTGGCCGAACCTTGCGCCACACCAAGCAATGCGCCCATGCCCAGTTCGCGCATCTGCACTTCTTCGAGCACTTCGCAGCTCACCCCATCGTGTTCGCGCGCCAGCTTCTGCGCTTGTTCGCCAATGTAGGCGGGTGTGCACAGGTTCGGCGGCAGGTTGCCCAATTCGCGTGCAAAGCGCACACCGTTCGCAATTGCGGCCGCCTGCGTGAGTGCAGCAGTACCGCTGTCGTTTCCGGCAAACGCGATCGCTGCGAATTCCGGTGTCTTGGATTTTTCCTTGGGCTTGAACGTCGCGATGTATTTGTATGTTTCTGCATCGGTCGCCAGCGCCGCAGTGCGCAGTTTCCAGGCGTCGTCGCGGCCGTCAACGTCGACCTGCGTCAGATAAGACGTCGCCGAATCAAGCGGCAACGCCTTGAGCGCTTTTGCGGCTTCCGCGCAAGCACGCTTGTAACGCGCGGCATCGAAGGTTTTCTCGTCGCCCAGGCCCACCACCAGTACGCGCGCTGCAGCAATGCCGGGCACGCCGAACAGCACGCGCGTGCTAGCGGCTTTGCCGGTGATATCGCTGCTTTCGAGCAGCCTCTTGATCACGCCATTGGATTTTTCGTCGACGCGCGCAGCCGCGGCGGTAAGCATGTGATTTTCGTATACGCCGACAACAATGCACGGTGACGCATTGGTTTCTGGCGATTGCTGGGTGATGCTGAACGATACGGTCATTGTCGGTTCCACGGCTATCGGAGAAAAAACGCTGGCGACGGAAGCGGGGAGTCCCGGCTACACTGGGCGTCGACACTTGAGGTGATCTGAACCCGGTATGAGTTCGAATTGCGAAACACGAAGTTTACTGGATTGGCGTTTCTAATGCTGCGAATCGTCGATCGTTACCTGGCGCGGGAGCTGTTGTTGAGTTTCATCGCGGCCGCACTCATCCTGCTGCTGGTCACGGTCGGGGCGACCGTAGCTGACCTGCTCGCCAAGATTGCGCGCGGTCGTGTTGCTGCGGACTTGCTGCTCTCGCTGATTGGTCTTCGCACCGTGGACACGCTGACGTTGCTAATTCCGCTGGCCGCGTTTCTCGGTGTGCAGATGGCCTATGGCCGCTTGTATCGCGAAAGTGAAATGGCGGTTTTTTCCGCTTCGGGCTTGCCATTGACTGGACTGTTGCGGCCGCTGGCGCTGTTCGCCTTGCCGCTTGCGTTGGGAATGACGCTCATCTCGCTGTGGCTTGCGCCCGCCGCCGTGCGCCAGGCGCAGATGCTCCAGGAACAAGCCAGCCGTTCGCTGATCATTGCGGGCCTGGAACCGGGCCGCTTCGTCGACCTGCCCGGTAAGGACGGGGTGATGTACGTCGAATCGATGAGCGAGGACGGAACGCATTTCAAGAAACTGTTTCTGGAAAGCGAACGCCCCGACACGCACGATGCCAGTACCAGTATCAACATCGTTACCGCAGCCGATGGCGAGCTGTATCACGAGGCCGATGGCCAACAACGTTTCCTCGGCCTTAATAATGGCTTTCGCGTCGAGGGCGTGCTTGGCCAGGACAACTATCGCCTGATGCGCTACAAGCGCAACGACATCAAGCTGCCGGATAACGACACCGACGCCACGCCCGATTCGGCCAAACGCAGCGCGCCAACGCTGCAGCTGCTTGGAAGTACCGACATCGTGCAGCGCACTGAATTGCAGTGGCGCCTGACCGCACCGGTATCGTTACTCGTACTCGTGCTTCTTGGGGTACCGTTGGCGCGGTCGAGTCCGCGCGAGCCGCGCTATGCGCGAATGTTGATCGCGTTGCTGGCTTGGTTCGTCTACTACAACTGTCTGGCAATCGTGCGCTCGTGGATTGGCCAGGGCAAGCTCGCGCCAGGCATTGGTTTCTGGATCGTGCAGATACCCACAGCACTGGTCGCCGTGTACCTGCTTTGGCGCAGTGAGCAGTTGCCGAAACCCAAACCGGCACGCAAAATCCTGCAAGCGAGGGCTGCCTGATGCACATGCCGGCGCTGAAAAAAGTCGACAAGCTGGTGGCGTTGTCGGTGCTTGGCGCAGTCGCGCTGACCTGGGGGTTCGTGGTCGGCTTCGATGCCTTTCGCGCCTTCGTCGGCGAGATCAACGACATTGGCACCGGGCACTACACCATGAGCAAGGCCGTCGCCTACACACTGCTGACGGTCCCGCGACGCGGTTATCAATTCTTCGGCTATGCGGCACTTATCGGCGGCTTGCTCGGCATGGGTGGGTTGGCGACGAGTGGCGAATTGACTGCCTTGCGTGCGGCCGGAATGTCGAAATTGCGCATTTGCGTTTCCGTCATCTTCACTCTGGCGGCACTCACGGCCATCGTGATGCTGATCGGCGAGACGATCGCGCCGAATGCTGAACGCAAGGCGGAAGCGCTGGCGTTGAGCGCCAAATCCAAGGATGTCGCTATCGGGCGTGGCGGCAGCCTGTGGGCGCGCGATGGCGACGATGTCATCAATGCAAAGCACGGGCACACGCGCAGCGGCAAACATGGTCGCGGGGTGGAATTGCAGGACGTACGCGTTTTTCAGTTCGCGCCAGACGGCCAATTGCGCGCACTTTCGGTGGCCAAGACTGCTACTCACGACAATGGCGAATGGAACCTGCACGACGTGCGTCGCACTGAATTCCGCGATGCCACGCAAGCGCAGAGCACGACAAGCGAACAAGCGCACTGGAAATCCAATCTCGATCCAACGGTCCTGGCTCTTTCGATGATCCATCCAGAATACCTGTCGATGCGCGATCTGAACCGCAACATCGGATACATGCGGCACAACCGCCAGGATGCCTCGACGTATCTGCGCGCGTACTGGACGCGGGTGTTCTATCCGCTCAACGTACTCGTGCTGGCGTTTTGTGCCGTGCCGTTCGCCTTCGGCACGTTGCGTACGGGAGGAATGGGCAAGCGCCTGTTCATCGGCATCATCATGGCGATCAGCTACTATTTTTTCCAAAGCGCCGTGGTCAGCATGGGCGTTGTATACAATTTCAACCTCGCTCTGGCCAATGCGCTTCCATCCCTGATGCTGGCGGCGATGGCATTTGTATACTTCAGGCGGTTTGGATAAGTGTGAGTAGGGCGGAAGCAGAGCAGCGAATCCCGCCTTCTATCAACCGCGGGTAACCGCGGGCTTTTCTGCTGTGGTGCGGCGGGATTCGCTGCGCTGCTCCCGCCTACGTCGTGATTTTTGTCATCACCGAATTCGACGCGATGTCGTGCCAGGTACGGTGTTTTTGGTCGATCAGGCTCCACCAAAATCCTGCGCCGACCAAGCCAAGTGAAACGATGCCCACGGCAAATCGCAATAGCGCGCGTGGCAACGCCAGGCGCTGGCCATCGTCTGCAACGATGCGCAGGCCCCAGGCGCGCATGCCGACGGTCTGGCCGCCTCGCGTCCACGACAATACGAAATAGCCGGCGGTCACAATCAAGATCAACGCGCGCGCGAGTGCCTGATGCTGCGGGTTGCGTGCATCAAAATCGCCACCGGTGAATGCGAGAGTGAGGACGCCGGCGACGAACCACAGGCCGAGCAGCGGCAACAGGTCGTAAAGCAGGGCAAACAAGCGGCGGCCCAAGGGTGCTGGTGTGATGGCGATCGGCGTTGTTGAACTCATGGAGGCCTCGCAATGGGTCGTGCAAGTGTACTGCGTCAAGATCATCACGCTGCCAAGGTCGAGTGTGCTCTTGGTCTGCGCGTTATGCTTGGGGCTGGAAGTCCGGCGTGAGAGTAATGGAGAAAGCGAAAAACCCGAAGTCTGTGATCGGCCAGGCAGACCGCGATGCGATCAGTGCATTCGTCGAACGCATCTGGTCCGAGCAGGGCCTGGCCGACAATACGCTGGACAGCTATCGTCGCGATCTGGAAGGGTTGGCGCGTTGGCTGGACGCGCGCGGCGAAAATCTGGATGGCTGCACGCGCGAATCGTTGTATCGATACCTGGCGCAGCGTTCGGCGCACGGTGGCAAGCGCGGCAGTGGTTACAGCGCGCGCTCGAATGCGCGGTTATTGTCCACATTGCGGCATTTTTATCGTTTGCGTTTGCGCCAGGGCGCTATTGCGCAAGATCCGACCTTGCTGCTGGATGCTCCTAAATTACCCAAACCTCTGCCGAAGGCCTTGTCCGAAGCGCAAGTCGACGCGCTGATCCAGGCGCCGCAGGTGGATACGCCGCTGGGTTTGCGCGACCGGGCGATGTTCGAGCTGATCTACGCGACCGGTTTGCGCGTGAGCGAGCTGGTCGGCCTGCGCACCGAACAGGTCAACCTTCGCCAGGGCGTGCTGCGGGTGACCGGCAAGGGCGGCAAGGAACGCCTCGTGCCGCTCGGCGAGCAGGCGCAGGACTGGCTCGAACGCTACTACGCGACGGCGCGCCCGGTGCTGCTGCGCGGACATGCCGTTGATGCCATTTTCGTCACCAACCGACGCACGGGAATGACGCGTCAGATGTTTTGGGTGACAGTCAAGCGCCATGCATTGACGGCGGGTATCGATGCAAGACGCATATCGCCGCATGTGCTGCGCCATTGCTTTGCCACGCATCTGCTCAACCACGGCGCCGACCTGCGCGCATTGCAAATGCTGCTCGGCCACAGTTCCTTGTCGACCACCCAGATTTACACTCTGGTCGCGCGCGAAGGCTTGAAGCGGCTGCATGAGAAGCATCATCCGCGGGGGTGAGGCGGGCTCGGGCTGGAAATCGGGGCGCGCGATTCGTAAGGTCAAAAGCTCGTCATTCCGGGGCCGCGAAGCGGAACCCGGAAACGCCACACAACAGCCGAAATCAGGTTATCCAGTACCGTTGTCTTGCGCGCGCTGGTCTGGCGAAGCGCCAAGACAGTGGATTCCCGCCTGCGCGAAAATGGCGAGTTGTAGGCTTTGATTCCAGCATTCCCACTCACCTACCGCCCCCACCTTCCCATTACCGTTGTTCCTTCGCCACCTATCCCCATCTTCCACAGCATGAGACAATGCAATATCGCGCGTACTTTCCCGGTCTTGAGTGCACTGCACTATTCGGCGTTTCGCCATTGAGGTTCACGATGTACAGAATTTTGGTTCTTGCCATTGCACTGGGTTGCGCGTTTTCCGTGCGCGCAGCGGACCCCGCGACCAAGGTCGTTACCGATGCGCTGCACAAAGTAGCGCCAACGGCAAAAATTTCGGCGGTGACGAAATCGTCGCTGCCCGGCTTCTATTCGGTCGTGGCCGATGGGCACGTGATCTTCATCAGCGAAGACGGCAAGTATCTCGTCGAAGGTCATGTCTACAACATCAACACGCACAGCGACCTGGCCGACGAAGGCATGGCCGGCAGCCGCCGCGAGGGCCTTGCGAAGATTCCTGCGGAAAAACGCCTGAGCTTCGCGCCGCCGCATCCGAAATATCGCGTCACCGTGTTCACCGATGTCGATTGTCCGTATTGTCGCGAGTTCCACAAGCAGATCGCCGAGTACAACAAGCTCGGCATCGCTGTGGACTACGTGTTGTTCCCGCTGTCCATCCATCCCGGCGCCGACAAATTGGCCGAGACGGTGTGGTGCTCGAAGGATCGCCACACGGCCTACAACGTCGTCATGGACGGCAAGACCCTGGAACCGAAAACCTGCGCCAATCCGATCGCGGAACTCACCAAGATTGCGACCCAGATGGGTATCAACGGCACGCCTACAATCCTCGCCGACGACGGCACCCAACTCGGCGGTTATGTGACGCCGCAACAGCTGGCGCAGCGGCTGGCCGCCATGGCGGTGGACCGCAACAAGGTTGCAGCCTCGAACTGAACCAATCGTCGCGCGATGGGTCTGAACCTGTCGCTCCGCTCCGTTAGCTACTGGAATGACATCATGTTGAAAAAAATTCTTGCTGCGATTGCCTTGGTGGCTGTCGTAACCGGCGCCCATGCCGCCGACAATGCCGAAAAGACTGTGCGTGCAGCAATCCATTCGCTGTTGCCGCTGGCAGTGATTGACACGGTGGTCAAGTCCGACCTGCCCGGATTCTATGAAGTGATCGTCAGCGGGCAGATCGTTTACGTGACGGCCGACGGAAAGTACCTGCTACAGGGAAATCTGTACAACGTCCCGGCAAAAAAGGATTTGACCGAGGCGCGCATCGCCGCAATTCGCGAACAGGCGGTCAAGGCATTGCCGGCTTCCAATCAGATCATGTTTGCGGCCAAGAATCCCAAGCACACCGTCACCGTGTTTACGGATCTGGATTGCCCGTATTGCCGCGCATTCAACAAAAACGTCCCGGCGTTCAACAATGTCGGCATCAGCGTCAACTACGTGATGTTTCCGCTTGATATTCATCCGGGTGCAGAAAAGGCGGCGGTCGCGATCTGGTGTTCCGAGGATCGCAAGGCGGCGTTGAATTCCGCCATGGATGGCAAGGATCCGGGTAACGCAACCTGCAAGAATCCCGTGGCGGAAACCAAAGCCCTCGGCGTGAGCCTGGGCATCGGCGCAACCCCCACGGTACTCGCAGAGGACGGCACCTCGGTGAATCTGGACAAGGCGCAATCGCCGCAAGCGTTCTTGGCTGAGTTGGACCGCCTGGCAGCATCGAAAAGCAAGTCGGACAAGCTCGCGGGACGCTGAGTACCGGTCGCATGCCGCGACCGCTTCGGCTAAAATGCGCGTTGTCCTCCAACGCGCCACGCCATGATCGTCCTCGATGGGCTTCCGGCCCTCTCCGCGTTTCGCCTGGAGCGGCTCAACCGCGAACTGAATGCAGTCCTTCCAGACGTTTGTGTTGCGTACGCATGGAATGTCTATTTCGTTGTCGCTGATGAATCCGGTGCGTCGATCGACGAGGCCCGCTTGTGCGAAGTTCTGCGCGCCGAGCCCGGCTCGTCGAAACCCGCCACGCTGTGGGTGGCGCCGCGCCTGGGTACAATCTCGCCGTGGTCTTCCAAGGCAACCGATATATTGCGTGGTTGCGGCTTTGGACTGCGTTGTGTTGAACGCGCCACCGCGCTGATTCTGCAAGGCGCGCCCGAGGCGGGAAGTTCCGACTGGGACAAACTAACCGCGGTCCTGCACGATCCGATGACACAATCAGTATTGACGGACTTGCAGCAGGCCGGGGCCTTGTTCGCGGCCGGCGAACCGGCCGCCCTGCAACGCATCGCGCTGGGCGAGGATGCGATTGCCGCGCTCGGCGAAGCCAATCGTCGTCTGGGACTGGCGTTGTCACCTGACGAGATCGAATTCCTGGCGAGAAGTTACGCACAACTCGGTCGCGATCCCAGCGACGCCGAATTGATGATGTTCGCCCAGGCCAATTCCGAACATTGCCGGCACAAGGTATTCAACGCGCATTGGACCATCGACGGACAGGCCCAGGATGAAACCCTGTTCGGCATGATCAAGCACACGCATGCGGTGTCGCCGAACCATACGTTGTCGGCGTACAGTGACAATGCCGCAGTGATCCAGGGCAGCACCGGCAAGCGTTTCTTCGCCGATGCGCGAAGTGGAAAATTCGGCATTGTGGAAGAATCCATCGATTTTGCGATCAAGGTCGAGACGCATAACCATCCTACGGCCATCGCGCCGTTTCCGGGTGCTGCCACGGGTGCCGGTGGCGAGATTCGCGACGAAGGCGCATGTGGTCGAGGCGGTAAGCCGAAAGCCGGACTGACCGGTTTCGTCACCTCGTATTTGCGCATTCCCGAACTACCGCAAGCGTGGGAAAAGCCGCGTCCCCTGCCGCCGCGCGTGGCCACAGCGTTTGAGATCATGCGTGATGGCCCGATTGGTGCGGCGGCGTTCAACAACGAATTTGGGCGTCCGTGCCTGGGCGGTTTTTTCCGCACTTTCGAGGCGGAGACCAGCGATGCGAACCTGCGTTTCGGATTCGACAAGCCGATCATGATTGCCGGAGGCCTGGCCAGCATTCGCCCCGGCCACGTGCACAAGCAGCAATTGCAGACGGGCGACGCGGTCATCGTGCTGGGTGGCCCGGCGATGCTGATTGGCCTGGGCGGCGGCGCGGCCTCGTCGGTTGCCGGTGGCGAAAGCTCAGCGGATCGCGACTTCGCCTCAGTGCAGCGCGATAACGCCGAAATGCAACGGCGCTGCCAGGAAGTTATCGACAGTTGTTGCGCACAAGGCGAGGCCAATCCCATCGTCAGCATCCACGACGTCGGTGCGGGTGGTTTGTCCAACGCAATTCCCGAAATCCTGCACGACAGCGATGTTGGCGGCATCATTCAATTGCGCAATATTCCTTCCGCCGACCCACAACTGTCACCGATGCAGATCTGGTGTAACGAGGCGCAGGAACGTTACGTGGTCGGCCTGCGTGTTGAGGATGTTGCCCGCTTCAGTGCGATCTGTGAGCGTGAACGCTGCCCCTTTTCCGTAGTCGGTGAAGTCACCAGCGAGCAAAAGCTTTTGCTCTGCGATTCCCGATTCCCGATTCCCGATTCCCGGCAATTGCCAATCGACCTCCCGATGGCTGTGCTGTTCGGCAACACGCCGAAGATGCAGCGTGATACCCAACGCAAGGCGCAACGGTTGGACATCGTGCCGGATCTGGACGGCATCGTGCTGGAGAAGGCGATCGATCGCGTCTTGCGTTTGCCGGCGGTGGCGAGCAAATCGTTTCTTATCACCATCGGCGACCGCAGCGTCGGCGGCTTGTGCTCGCGCGATCCGATGGTCGGCCCCTGGCAGGTGCCGGTCGCCGATTGCGCCGTGACACTGGCTGATTTCGACGGGTTTGCCGGTGAGGCGATGGCCATGGGCGAGCGTATTCCGGCAGCGCGGTTGTCGGCAGTAGCCTCGGCGCGGATGGCTGTCGCGGAGGCGATTACCAACATCGCCGCTGCCCCCATTGCCGAGATCGGCGAGATTCGCTTGTCGGCCAACTGGATGGCGGCGACGGGCTTTCCTGGGCAAGATGTGCTGCTTTTCGACGCCGTCCGCGCGGTGGCGAAAGATCTTTGTCCACAATTGGATATTTCCATTCCGGTCGGCAAGGATTCGCTATCCATGCGTACCGTCTGGCAACAGGGTGGCAGCCAGCAAAAGACGGTGTCGCCCCTGTCCCTGGTCGTCAGCGCATTCGCCCGAGTCGGCGACGTACGGCGTACGCTGACGCCTCAATTGCGCACGGACTGCGGCGATACCGAATTGTGGCTGATCGATTTGGGTGCGGGCAAGAATCGCCTCGGTGGTTCGGCGCTCGCGCAAGCATGGAATCGCACCGGCGGATTACCGGCCGACCTGGATGATGCCGATCGGCTCAAGCGTTTCTTCGCCGCAATCCAGACCGCAAACGCGCGTGATCTATTGCTGGCTTATCACGATCGCGCCGATGGCGGCGCGATCGTGAGCCTGATCGAAATGGCGTTCGCCGGACACTGCGGCGTCGACGTGGAATTGACCGGCTGGGCCGAAAACACGTTGTCCGCGCTGTTTTCTGAGGAGCTTGGCGCGATTGTGCAGATTCGCGCAACCGATCGCGACACGTTGCGCGCGTTGCTGGCCGGGTACGGGCTCGATGATATCGCGCATTTCGTCGGCAATCCAAATGCGCGCATGCGCCTCAAACTGTGGTTGAACAACGAATCGATGGCGCGCTGGCCGTGGCAGGATTTGATGGCGGCCTGGTCGCAAACCAGTCATGCGATGCAATCGCGTCGCGACAATCCAGAAAGCGCCAAGACTGAACTCGAATGGCGATGCAACATTGACGACTTGGGTATTGCGCCGGAACTTGAATTCGATCCGGCCGAGGATGTCGCCGCGCCGTTCATCGCGACTGGCGCGCGCCCGAAGGTGGCGATTCTGCGCGAGCAAGGGGTCAACGGACAGGTTGAGATGGCGGCTGCTTTCACGCGTGCCGGATTCGACGCGCACGACGTGCACATGACCGACCTGCAAAGTGGGCGCGTGCGCCTGGATTCGTTCCGTGGGCTCGCAGCCTGCGGCGGATTTTCCTATGGCGATGTGCTCGGCGCAGGGCGTGGCTGGGCGACGTCGATCCTGTTCAACCCGAATTTGCGCGACCAGTTTTCCGCGTTTTTCGAGGACTCGACAAAGTTTGTGCTCGGTGTGTGCAATGGCTGCCAGATGCTCAGCGGGCTCAAGCAAATTATCCCCGGCGCGCAGCGTTGGCCCGCGTTCGAACGCAATACGTCCGAACAGTACGAGGCGCGGCTGGTCATGGTAGAAGTGCTCGAAACCAAATCGATCTTTTTTGCCGGCATGGCCGGATCGCGCATTCCGGTTGTGGTCGCGCACGGAGAAGGACGCGCCGAGTTTGCCAAATCCTGGGATACGCGTCGCGTTGGCGCGTGCCTGCGTTTCGTCGACAACAAGGGCAAGGTGGCGCGGAATTTTCCGTTGAATCCAAACGGTTCGACCAAGGCCATCACCGGCGTAAGCGCTGCCGATGGCCGCGTCACCGCGTTGATGCCGCATCCGGAACGCGTGTTCCGCACCGCGCAAATGTCCTGGGCACCACGTGAGTGGGCCGAGGATTCGCCGTGGATGCGCATGTTCCGCAATGCGCGTGCATGGGTAGATTGATGGGATTGAGTCCGCTCAAACGCTTCATGCTTGGCGCGCTTTTGTGGCTGCCGCTGGCGTTTTTTGTGTGGTTCTGGTTTGCCGCAGCGTTTTCCTGGCCAGTAATCCAGATGACGAAACTGGTCCTGCTCAAGGCCTGGCCGAGCTTGTTCAGCGCCGTGAGTCAGGGCGCTGATCTGCTCGATGCGCAGGGTCGCATCCTTGGGCACCCGGGTTATCTGATGCAGCTGACCAGCGGCGTGTTGGTCAATGCAGCGGCACCGGGCACACCGGCGCGATTCGGATTTCTCGAGCCAGTCGTCAATCCGATGATCTATGGTTACGCGCTGCCGTTGTTTGCCGGGCTGGTGCTGGCAACGCCGCTCTCGCGGACTCAACGGGTTGCGCAAATTGCCGGCGGTGCTGTCATCATCTGGCTGGCGCAGACGTTTGGCGTGGTCGCGCAAAGCCTGAAGAGTGTTTGCCTGGATGCCGGCCCGGCCGGTGTTGAGGCCGCGCATCGGGCCGGATTGTCGCTGGATTTGATCGCGCTGGCGTACCAGTTCGGCTATTTGATTTTGCCGGCATTGGTGCCGGCCGTGCTGTGGATTGTGTGCAATCGGCCGTTCATCGAGACTTTGATAATGCGCGACCATGTGGAACCGACGCCGCCGGACGCGGTCGAACCGGCACACTCTGGGGGAGATTGAAACGATGTCGGCGCTGATAAACGCTGAAAATCCGGTGCTTGCGCGGCTGCCGGCACTGCCCGAATCGCGGGAAGTGCTCGACGAGCGCATCTGCGAGTATCTGGTTGCGCGCGGCCGCCTGAAAGAGGCTGATCTGGCGCGCGCGCGGCGCCTGCTCGAGGAAAATGGCGAAGGCCACATGGTGCCGCTGCTGACGCGTCTGGGCCTGGTGTCCGAGCGCGAAATGGGCGATGCACTGTCCGAAGTGCTGAAGGTACCGCTGGTTGCCGCCAAGGATTGCCCGGAATCGCCGCCACCGAACGTGCAATTGTCGGTGCGCTTCCTGAAGCAGTACCACGTCGTACCGATCGATGAGAACGAGACTGTGGTCAGCCTGCTGATGGCCGACCCGGCCGACGTCTATCCCTTGCAGGCGGTCACGTTGGCTACGGGTAAACAGGTCGATGTGAAAGTCGGGTTTCCGTCTGAAATCGATGACCTGATCGAACGCTATTACGGTTCCGGGCGTTCGGCGATGGGCACCATCGTCGAGAATCTCTCCGACGAGAATTCGCGCAGCGAAGACGACATCGAACACCTGCGCGATCTGGCGTCCGAAGCGCCGGTGATTCGCCTGGTCAACCTGGTCATCCAGCGCGCCGTTGAACAGCGTGCATCGGATATCCACATCGAGCCGTTCGAGAACCGGCTGAAAGTGCGCTATCGCGTCGATGGTGTGCTGGCTGAAGTCGAATCGCCGCCGGCCGCATCGACTGCAGCGGTGATTTCGCGCGTGAAGATCATGGCGAAGTTGAATATCGCCGAACGCCGCCTGCCGCAGGACGGACGCATCATGCTGCGCGTGCAGGGCAAGGAGCTGGACTTGCGTGTATCCACCGTGCCGACCAGTTTCGGCGAATCGGTGGTGATGCGTATTCTGGATCGCGAATCGATCGTGTTCGATTTCCACAAACTGGGATTCACCGACGAATTCCTGCCGCAGTTCATGAAAGTGCTGGAGTTGCCGCACGGCATCCTGCTGGTCACCGGCCCGACGGGTTCGGGAAAGACCACCACGTTGTATACGGCGTTGTCGCAGCTGAACACGCCAGATGTGAAGATCATCACGGTAGAAGACCCGGTCGAATACCAGATCGAAGGCATTAACCAGATTCAGGCCAAGCCATCGATCGGACTGGATTTCAGTCACGCCCTGCGCTCCATTGTGCGCCAGGATCCGGACATCATCATGATTGGCGAAATGCGCGATCTGGAAACCGCCAAGATTGCGATTCAGTCGGCACTGACGGGACACCTGGTGCTGTCGACGCTGCATACCAACAACGCCGCGGGCGGCATCACGCGCATGTTGGATATGGGCGTGGAGGATTACCTGCTCACGTCTACCGTCAACGGCATCCTCGCCCAGCGCCTGGTTCGACGTTTGGAGTCGACCCATGCGCAACGTTACGAAGCGTCGCCGGAGGTCGTCAAGGAATTTGACCTGCGCCGCTATCGCCCGGGAGGCAAAGTGGAATTGTATAAACCCATGCCGTCGACGATCACCACGACCGGTTATCACGGGCGGACCACGATCATGGAATTCCTGGTCATGTCAGAACCGTTGCGCCGCTTGGTGATGCAGCGTGCCGACATGGGCAAGATCGAAGCGCTGGCGCGCAGCGAAGGCATGCGCACCATGTACGAAGACGGCCTGGTCAAATCCCTGGATGGCGTCACCACCCTCGAGGAAGTGCTGCGCGTGACGCAGGAGGCGTGATGATGATGGGACTTGGGGCTCGGGACTTGGGACTCGCGCGAGTGTGGCGCGATTGCGCTGCCTGCGGTTTCATGTCGCTTGGATGCGGCAGCGGTGTTCATCGATCCCCGTCGTCGTTCGAGTCCCGAGTCCCGAGTTCCGAGTCCCGCTAATGGCGCTTTACTACTTCAAATCCGTCAGCCCCGCCGGTGAGATTCTCGAAGGCCAGATGGACGTCGCGTCCAACGACGAAGTCATCGCCAAGATCCAGGATGCCGGCAATATTCCGCTGGACGTGCGTGAAGCCGGCGACGCGACCGTGGCAAGCGGATTAGGCAGCTTGTTCAAGCGCTCGCCGATGAATGCGGCGGCCGTATTGCAATTCACCCAGCAGTTGTCGACCCTGCTCGGAGCCGGGCAGCCGCTGGATCGCGCGCTGCAGATCCTGCTGGAGCTGCCGGAAAGCGAAAAAGCCCGGCGCATCGTCGAACGCATCCGCGATCACGTGCGCGGCGGCGCGCCGCTGTCCGATGGCCTGGAGGCCGAACCGGGCGTGTTTTCGCGCCTGTACGTGAACATGGTGCGGGCTGGAGAGATGGGCGGTTCGATGGATACGACATTGGCGCGCCTGGCCGATTATCTGGAGCGCTCCAAGGCATTGAAGGAAAGCGTCATCAACGCGATGATCTACCCGGCCATCCTCGTCGTGATGGTGTTTGCCGCGTTGTTCGTGCTGCTGGTATTCGTGGTGCCACAGTTCGCGCCAATGTTCAAGGACATGGGTGTGGAATTGCCGATGATCACCAAGGTTGTGCTGTTCGTCGGCACCACGTTGCGCGATTGGTGGTGGGCAATCATCGGCATCATTCTGGTCGCTGTGGTGCTGTTCCGGCGCAAACTGGCCGAGCCAGTGTTTCGACTCGCCTTCGATGCGCGTGTGTTGAAGTCGCGCGTGTTCGGAGCGCTGATCGGCAAACTCGAAACCGCGCGTCTTGCACGTACCCTGGGAACTTTGCTCAAGAATGGCGTTCCCTTATTGACGGCTTTGGGCATCGTGCGCAATGTGCTCGGTAACAGCGCTTTAACCGAAGCGGTGGACAATGCCACCGAAGAAGTGAAGACCGGCGGCGGTCTGGCATTTGCGCTTGGGCACAGCAAACGCTTTCCCAAACTTGCCATCCAGATGATCGGCGTGGGCGAGGAGTCCGGGTCGCTCGACGACATGCTGCTGAAAGTGGCCAATACCTTCGATCTGGACGCGAAGAATACGGTTGATCGCCTGCTCGCAGCCCTGGTGCCCGTAATGACCGTGGTGATGACCGGCGTAGTCGCGGTCATCATGATGGCAATCCTGCTGCCAATCTTGAACATCACCAGTTCCATACAGTGAGACGATTATGAAAATGGTTAAAACGCAACATCATGCCGCGCGATTGTTCGCAACCGGTACAGTACCCACACGTGTGGCTGGTTTTACCTTGATCGAAATGATTGCCGTGCTCGTGTTGATCGGCATCGTCATGACCATCGTCGGCGGCAAAGTGATGCAGAATTTCCAGAACGGCGAATACAAGGCGGGTGTTGCCGGCGTGCATTCGGTCGAAATGAAGGTGCAGGCCTACATGCTCGATAACGGCTCGGCACCGCAAAGCCTCAACGACCTCGTTACTCGTCCTGGGACGGCGAGCAATTGGAATGGCCCGTATGCAAAGGAATCGGATTTGAAAGATCCGTTCCAACATCCGTATCAATACAAGGTTCCTGGCGAGCATGGCGATTTCGATATTGTTTTCCTCGGCAAGGATGGCCAGCCCGGTGGCGATGGCCTGAACAAGGATTACGGAAACTGGCAGTGATGAAGAGCCGGGAATCGGGAATCGGGAATTGGGAATAGAACCAGTCAACGCAGGCGCGCTAGCCGTGACAGATGCTGTTGCTGGTCGGTCGGCGCGCTCATGTTCTAACCATTCTCCATTTTCCATTCCGTATTCCCGAGCCCGCGTGAGCGCGGGCTTCACCCTGATCGAACTGGTCGCGGTAATCGTGTTGATCGGCATCGCGTTGAGCGTGGTGTCGTTGTCGTTTTCCAAGAGCATGAGCAACGCCCGCGTGCAGGCGGCCAGTCGCGATCTGGTTGCCGCGTTGCGCTACACGCGTGGTCAGGCCATCGTGAAAGGCAAGCAGGCGGCGCTGGATCTGGACATGCAGAACAATACCTATCAGGCGCCCGGGAAATCCTTGGTGAAGTTGCCCAAGGAAATGCACATGACGCTGCTCACCGCCGAAACCGAGCAGACCGGCGCGACATCCGGGCGCATCCGTTTTTTTCCCGATGGCGCCTCGACCGGAGGACACATTTCCGTTTTCATGGGTAACCGTGAATGGCGGATCAATGTGAGCTGGCTGACCGGCCGGGTCGAGCGTACGGAAGTCGCCGCGCGCTGATCGCGCTGCGGGTGTCGCCATGTCGAAATATCGCCAATTCCCGGCCTTGCCGGCATCGCGCCAACAAGGCTTCACACTTATCGAGCTGATCGCCGCGTTCGTGATTTTCGCGCTGGGCTTCGGCATCCTGCTGCAAATCCTGAGCACTTGCCTGCACACCACCGCCAGCGCCGCCGATTACACGCGGGCTGCGCTCTGGGCGCAATCGTTGATGGATGTCCAAGGCATTGGAGAGCCATTGCGCGAAGGCAACGACAGTGGTCGCTTCGACGCCAAGTTCGGTTGGACATTGCACATTGCAAAAGTCGATCCGCCGCCAGTACAGCAGACCACAGCGCCGATTGCCGGAAATACTGCCGGTCAGGCACCAGTGGTCACCCAGGTTGCCAACAACATGGACCTGTTCGACATTGCGCTGGATGTGAGTTGGGGAAGTTATTACCTGACTCACCACGCGCGCTTCGAGACATTGCGCGCGCAATCGCCCGATGCGGGCAACCAGCCAGGCAATAATTTCGTGCCGGGCGGCGTCGGCGGACGCATCCCCGAAGGGCAGCAATGAGTACGCCAATGCGGTTATCCGGCCCGGCGCCGATGCATGGTCGCGGCTTTACCCTGCTTGAAGTGCTGATGGCGATCATCCTGCTGGGCTTGTTGATTGCTGGTGCTTATGGCGGCATCCACGCGGCGGTCAAGGCGATGCGCGCCGGCGAGGCATCGATTGATCGCACTGACAGCCTGCGCACGGCGCAGGAATTTTTGCGTCGCCAGATCGAGCACATCTTGCCGTTGGCCATTTCGCGCGACCAGAACACCGGCCAAACCACGGTATTCGAAGGCGACACAAAATCCATGCGCTTCGTGGCTTTGATGCCCGGATATTTGTCGCGCGGCGGGGCGTATGTGCAAACTCTGGAACTCGCGCCAGGCAAGGACGGTCTGCAATTGCAGTTCACCGACACGATGCTCAATGGCTACGATGCGAAAAGCGCTAAATCCAGCGATACCGAACCTGTCGTATTGCTCGATCACATCCGCGAAGGCCGCTTCGAATTCCGCAGTCTCGACGATCAGGGGCAGCTTACCGACTGGAGCAGTGCGTGGCCCGATTCTTCGATTACGCCGTTGATGGTGCGCATCGAATTGACCATGCAGTCCGGTGCTCAGGCAGCGTGGCCAACTTTGGATGTTCCGCTGCTGCTCAACGCAGGCGCGATCCGTCCCAACGTCCGGCCGACCTTGATCCGGGCGAACGGTGGCGGGCGTTGATGTGTAACCACAGACCAACCCGCCAGCGCGGCGTGGCCTTGATCCTGGTCATTTGGGTGATTGCCTTGATGGGCGTGCTGCTCGGCAGTTTTGCGCTGATCGCGCGCACGGAAAACCTCGAATCGCGACATCTGTTCGATAGCGTGACCGCGCGCTACGCGGCGCGCGCCGGACTTGAGCGCGCAGTTTTTGCCCTGCGCGATCCGGATCAAACCCAGCATTGGGTCGGCGATGGCCGGCCCTACGATTTCGATTTCGGCGATGCCAAAGTGCGCGTCACCCTGACCGATGAATCCGGTTTGATCGACATCAACACCGCCGACGACATGTTGCTACAGGCATTGTTCGTCTCGGTCGGCCTCGATCAAAACCATGCCGTAGCCTTGTCCGACGCGATCCAGGACTGGCGCGATCCGGACGATATCGCGCGCCCGCAAGGCGCTGAAATCAGCGATTACAAATCTGCCGGTTTGTCATATGGGCCGAGCAATGGGCCCTTTCAGACCATTTCCGAAGTGCAGCAGGTCATGGGCATGAGCTATGCGCTGTACACGAAAATTGAGCCGGCAATCACGATCTATGCGGGCGGGGCGCGTCCGAATGCTGCCTATGCCCCGTTCGAGGTTTTGCGTACGTTACCGGGCATGACCGACGATCTTGCCCGACAGATTATTGCCGCACGTCAGCAGATTGCGCCGGGTCAGCCGGGTCAGCCGGGTGCCGCCGGCCTGACTCTTCCCGACGGCACACCGATTATGGCAAGTGGTGGCGGTAACACGTACACTGTCGAGTCCCGTGCGACCTTGCCAAACGGCGCCAGCAGTGCCATCGACGCCAGCATCCGGCTGGGCGGCGTTGGCGTTTCCGGGCGACCGTACACGGTGCTGCGCTGGCGTGATGAATGATGAATATTAGCGAAGAAATCGACATCCAGTTTGCGCGGTTGCGTACGCGCTATGCCCGAACCCCGCTGCCGCATTTCTTTGCGTGGTGGGGCGGTGAGCTTGCGTCGATGCTGCCGGCACGTTGGCGCGCGTTGCTGACTGAGCGATCCGATGCCGTGCTTCTGGAAACGCAAGGCCGCGAACTGGTGATGTGGCGTCAATCCGGGCGCAATTGCTCGCAGTTGGGTCGAATTTCGCTGGACGATGCGCCGGAAGCGCAGAAAACTGCGTTCACCCAGCTGCGCAGTGGATTGGATGATCCGAACCTGCGCGAATTCTACTGCATCGGCGCGCAACGCATCTTGCGTCGCACAATCAACCTGCCGGCGGCGGCCGAAGACAATTTGCGCCGGGTATTGACGTTCGAGATGGATCGGCAGACGCCATTCAAGGCCGATCAGGTGTATTTCGACTATCGACTGGCCGCGCGCAATGCGACCGACCGCAATCTGCATGTCGAGCTGACCGTAGTTACACGCGCACAATTGGATGCGGAGTTGACCGCCTTGGCCGCGTGCAAGGCGCCGCTGGACGGAGTGGATTGCTGGGCCGATGGCAGCGGGAGCCAGCGCGCAGGATTGAATCTGCTGCCGGTCGAGCAACGCTTCAAGCGCAAGAATTTGCCATTGCGACTCAACCTGGCCCTCGCTGGAGCGGCGTTGATATTGCTGGTGACGGCCATGTTGTTGTGGCTTGCCAATCGCGAATCCGCGCTCACCGCGATGCAGGCGCAAGTGGAAGTCGCCCAGAAGGACGCTACCCAAGTGGCGGCATTGCGCAAGACGCTACAGGAAGGCGTTGACTCGGCGAATTTTCTCAGTCGCAAGAAACGCGAAACGCCGGTGATGGTCGAGTTGCTCGACGATTTGACCCAGCGATTGCCCGACGATACGTACCTGGAGCGCCTGAACGTCGACGAGAAAAACAAGATCGAGTTGCAGGGCTTGAGCGACGATGCTTCCAAGCTGATCGGCCTGCTGCAGAAATCCAGTTTGCTGACCAATCCGACTGTGCAAGGCACGATCCAGCCGGATCCGCGCACGAAAAAAGATCGTTTCAACATCGCGCTCGAATTCGTCGCACACGCCGATACCAAGGCCGCCGCCGCACCTGCGCCGGGACACGCAGCACCGGAACAAAAGCCGGCACGTCCGGCGGCGACACCCAAACCGGTTGGAGGCCAACATGCGCCTGCAGCCTGAAGGTCGCAATGGTCGTTTCCTCGCCGTGGTTTTGTTGCTGATCGTTGCGCTGTTGGTTTACGCGCTCGGCTTGCACTGGTGGTTTGTATCGCCGCAAATTGCGCTATCCGAGCAGATGGGCGAATTGCGCGATCAGCAACAACATTTCGCTCAGACCGCCGCGCAGCGCCCGATGATCGAAAAGCGCCTGGCCGAGGTACGCCGCTTTGAACAGGGCAATCAGGCGTTTCTCGCTGATGCCGATTCCAACAGTGCATTTTCCGATCTCACCCAACGTCTGAAGCAGGCGATTTCAGCACACGCCAAAGATGAGAATCGCTGCGCGATCGTGAGCAACTCCAACTACAAGGGTGGTGAGGAAGAACTTTACGAACGCGTCACCATCCAGGTGCGCATGCGCTGTACGCTGGAACCGCTCGCTGGAATTTTCTACGAACTGGAAAACAGCAAGCCGTACCTGTTTATTGATCAACTGATGATCTATCGGCAGCAGGTGGGCTATCGCCGCCCGGGAAGCGCGGCAGCGCCGGCATCGACCCTGGATATCCGTTTCAATTTGTCCGGCTATCTGCGCCAATCCGGGAAGAAAGCCCGATGAACCTGCAGGGCACAAAGTTGTTGACAGTCGTTCTCGCGGGTATCTGCGGCGTATTGCTGCTGGTGACGCTTGCACTGCAATTCGGATTTGGTCGTGGCTTTGGTTGGCTGCCACTGGATTCGGTGGCAGCCGCTTCGGCAGGTTCGGACAAGGTGGATCGCGACCCGTTCAAGCTGCCGCCTGAGACGCAATTCGTTGCGACCACGCTGCGTCCGCTGTTCAACGAAGATCGCAAACCCACGCCAGACGAACCCGACGAGCCGGACACGCCGCCACCGCCGAAGGTTGCGCTGACGATCGAACTCACCGGGGTCATCATTACGCCACAATTACACCTGGCAATGATCAAGGACAAGACAAAAAACGACACCATCGCGCTAAAGGAAGGGATGCCGATGCCCGGTGATGAAGGCGGCTGGACCCTCACTGAAATCCGACCGCGCAGCGTGATTTTCAAGGAAGCATCCGGCGAAGAAGTCGAAGTGGAACTCACCACCGCCGTTGCCAGTCCAAAAGCGAACCCGCACGTCCGGCCGGGTATCCCGGGTGGTGCGGAACGTCGCGCAGGCCCGCAGCCGGAGCGTGCCAACCAGCAAGCCGAACAGTTACAACGTCGAATTGAGGAACGCCGTAAACAAATGCGCGAACAAGCCGAGCGCATGCGTCAACAGCAACATCCCGAGAAACAGCAATAACGCGATTAACGAATAAATTGTCAAAGCCTTGCATGGATGCATCGCTTGCGAATCGATCGTCAAAGCGCTCGGTTCGCGCAGCGGCCTTGGCGGGATTTTCCCGCGGGCAGCGACTGACAAAAAGTCCAGCGGGGACTTTTTCAGCAAACACTATACGAATCGTACCGGAGTGCACCACGTGTCCCTACGCCAAACCAGTTTCATCGCCGCGTTGCTTGCGGTATTGCTCGCCGGTTGCGCGACGTCGCCGACGCGGTCGTCATCCGATCTGGCCATCGACACAGGCCCGGCCAAGCCGTTCTCTGCGCCTGTGGCGCAAGAGGAAGGTCCGATTCAGATCAAAACCGGCGAAAACGAGAAGGTGGTCAAAGCCGTCATCGAACCGGGCAGCGGCAGCTTCATCGATGAAAAGATAGCCAGCTTACCGATGCCATCGCCGAAATTGGCGGAAGGCCAGATCACCTTCAATTTCGAGAATCAGCCGATCCAGGCGGTGGTGCAGGCCATCCTGGGTTCTTTGCTCAAGGAAAATTACACGATCGCACCCAGCGTCACCGGCAACGTGACGTTTTCCACTGCCAAACCGATCACGCCCGCCCAGGCCATGCCGATCCTGCAAATGCTGCTGGGCTGGACCAACAACGCGCTGGTCCACAAGGAAGGGCGCTACGAAGTGGTCCCGATCAAACAGGCCATTCCCGGCAATCTCACCCCGCGCATTACACCGCCCGCCATGGCCAATGGTTATGAAGTTCGCGTATTCCCCTTGCAGTACATCGGTGCCAAGGAGATGGAAAAGCTGCTGAAACCATATGCCAAGCCTGATGCCGTGGTTTCCGCGGACGAATCGCGCAACATGCTCGTGATGGCCGGCACCGCGTCGGAACTGGCCAATTATCAGCGCACCATCCAGGTATTCGATGTCGATTGGCTCAAAGGCATGTCGGTGGGCCTGTACACCTTGCGTAACATGGATGTAGGTAAAGTCTTGCCCGAGCTGGAAAAAATATTCGGTACCACTGGCGACTCGCCGTTGGCCGGCATGTTCCGTTTCATCCCGATGGAAACCACCAATGCCATCGTCGTCATCACCCCGCAGAAGGACTATCTGCAACAGGCCGAAACCTGGATCCATCGACTCGATGCCGGGGCAGGCGAGAACGGCACTCAGTTGTATGTATACGATGTAAAAAATGTAAAAGCGGTGGATTTGTCCGACCACCTCAACGCCATTTATACCGGCCAAGTGAGCCAGCGTCCGAGCAATGAGGGCAATGTCGCGCCGGGTCTGCAGCCGGTAAGCATCGGCCAGTTCAACAGTGGCAATAGCGGTCGCGGCGGCGTCGGCGGTGTTGGTGGTGTTGGTGGAATCGGCACCGGTTCGAACATGCGCGGCAATTCCCAGGCCAACAACCGCGGTGGCTCGAATCTAGTCACTACCGGCAGCGGCAAGCCATTGAGTGCCGGCGGCAAGGAAACCGATATCCGCATCACTCCGATCGCGGAAAACAACCAGTTGCTGGTGATGGCGACGCCCGGAGAGTGGGATTCGATCAGTTCTGCCATTCGTCGTCTTGATGTGGCCCCACTACAGGTGCAAATCGAGGCAAAGATACTCGACGTCACTTTGACGGGAGACCTCAAATATGGCGTGCAGGTGTGGCTGGCCGGATTGATCAATCAGCCAGGGTCCAGCTCCGATTCAGGCTATCAGTACGGCCCGGGTTTTCAAGGAAACATCGCCGATCGACATCGCGCGTCGCTGGGAGGCAGCGCCGCTCATTCGGTCAATGGAGGGAGTGGATTGTTCTATTCATTCTTGAACAAGGACTTTCAGGTGGCAATCAATGCATTGCAGACCGATACCCAAGTCAAAGTGTTGTCGACGCCATCGCTGGTCGTCATGAACAACCAGCAAGCCGCAATAACTGTTGGCACCCAGGTGCCGGTCATTTCCACTTCGATTGTCGGTGTGCCTGGATTTGGAGGAGGTACCGGGACGTCCGGAACGAACTTTTCCAATAGTGGCATTGGCCAGTCATCGTATATCAGTACGGGCATCACTCTCAACGTGACTCCGCGCGTAAATCCCGGCGGTTTGGTCTATATGGACATCGATCAGGAAGATAGCGTCCCCGGGGCGAGTGCGCCGGGCACAAACCCGCCAATCAGCCAGCGCAATTTGCAAACCCAGGTTGCCGTGCAGAGCGGGCAGACCGTGCTGCTGGGCGGCATGATTCAGGATCAAAGCAGCGATTCGAAATCCGGCGTGCCTTTCCTGAGCAAGATTCCCCTACTCGGAAACCTGTTTAGCGACACAGGCAAGCAACATACCCGCACTGAGCTGATCGTGCTGATCACTCCGCGCGTGGTCACGAGTTCCGACGAAGCACGCCAAATGACCCAAGAATACGAAAGCAAGTTCGAATCGCTCAAGCCATTGCGTGCAGCTCGCGCAGCAATCCAGGCTGATGTGGTTCCAGCCGCACCAGCGCAACCGCAACCGATCAAACCCGTTCAATCAAAATCCGACGAGGATGTGCCCAGTGAAAAGTAAACAAGTATATTTCGCCAAAATCGGCGTGTTGATCGCGCTGCTCGCGTTGTCTGGCTGCATGACTGGCGTCAAGAAAGATGAAGATGCTTCAGTCATCAATCAGCGCGCCGTGCAACGTTGGGACTACTTGATCGCCCATCAGGGCGACAAAGCCTACGACTTTCTGTCGCCGGGTTACCGGGCCACCAAGACTCGAATCGCATACGCTACGGAAATGAGCGCGCGCGGAGTTCACTGGAGCAAAGTCCACTTTGGTTCGCAAAAGTGCGATAAGGACGTGTGTCACGTACATTTGGTCGTTGACTACAGCATGCGCCAAGGCGGGCCGGTTGGCACGGTCAAAACCACTGGTTTTGTGACCGAAACCTGGCTCAAGACCGACGGAAAGTGGTATTTCCTGCCCGATGCGCTGAGCCCGACGAAACTTGAAAAACCCAAGAGTTCCTGACCCATTCTGTGATTGAGGTACGGGATTGCATTGCCTTTGGCTTTGACATACGATACATTCGCTGTTGCCCACCCTGTTTCCTGTGGCTTAGGGGCCTTATGGCTTGCCCGAACAGGTTGGCGAAAAAGCAAAAAGCCCTGTGGTCAAATTAGGAGTGTTGTGATGAACAAAAATAGCTTGACGACTGCCGTCATCGCCGGTATTGCCGGCGTTGTGGGCATCGCCAGCATGGCGAATGCCGTTAACCTGAATCCCGATGGTCTGGGTCAGGTTCTTCTCTACCCTTATTACACCGTCAATGCCGGACAGCAGACCCTGCTGTCGGTGGTCAACACCACCGCGGTCGGCAAGGCGGTCAAGGTGCGCTTCCTCGAAGGCTATAACAGCCGCGAAGTGCTCGACTTCAACTTGTTCCTGTCGCCGTTCGATGTGTGGACAGCTGGTGTGTTTGCGTTGAACGATGCTGGCGTCAGTTCCAATGGCGCGGGCATTCTCACCAACGATAAGAGCTGCACGGCACCGGCGCTCACTGAGAGCACAACGCCGGGCGGACAGGGCTATGTCGCTTTCCGCGACTTCCTGTTTACCGGTAACTATACGGACAGCGGTCCGTCGACGATCGATCGTACCCGCGAAGGTCACTTCGAGATGATCTCGATGGGCGATATCACCGGCGCTACCTTGGCCAAAGATATTACTCACGTGAACGGCGTGCCACCCGGTTGCGCCAAGGCGGAAGCCGATTTCGAGGCAGCCAACTTCGGCGCGATTGTCGCGCCGACGTCCGGCCTGTTTGGTGCGGCTTCGGTTGTCAATGTCGCCAACGGTACCTACTACGCCTACAACGCGGACGCGATCGATGGCTTCACCGCCACCGCGCTTGGATCCGTGACGGGTAGTCTGTCGCCGAGCTTGGGTCAGGCAAACGATGTCGGTGGTGCCACTGCCACGTCGCTGGTCTTCCTGAGCGGAACGTTGCTGACCTCTCAATACGCGGCTCCGGCCAATGCGATCGATGCGGTCAGTTCGATCTTCTCGGCTTCAAACGTCTATAACGAATGGCAGGCCGCGGCCGACGGCAGCGTTGGCTCTGATTGGGTTGTTACCTTCCCGACCAAGCGCTTCTACGTCGATCCGCTGTATGTCAGCACCACTGTTTTGCCTCCGTTCGAGGAAGTGTTCGGTGGCTTGAGATGCGGAGCTACAAGCTGCGCTTACTCCGATCCAGGTAATTCCTGCGTGGCGATTGGTGTCAACCTTTTCGATCGTGAAGAGCAGACAACGACCAATCCGGGTTGCACGTTCTCGCCATGTCCTCCGGGACAGCCGGGTTCGGCGATCTGCAAGGAAACCAACGTCATCAGTTTCCTGGCCAATGGTACGGCACCGGACATCCTCGGTTCCAATCTGCGCTTGAACATCAAGCCACTTGGCACTTCCGGCTGGATGAATCTTAACCTCAACGCAGGTCCGGCGACGCATCCGCACGCGATGAACCCATCGATCAACGGCAACGTGTTCAATGGTTTGCCGGTCACCGGCTTCGAAGCGGTCAACTTCGTCAATGGCAATCTGGGTGGTGTGCTCGCCAATTACAGCGGCGTGTATCGTCACCGTGAAGCACGCAATTGCACGAATGCGGGCGGCGTCGGTAACGTCTGTTCGTAAACTACGCTTGTAATGTAAGTTGTGTTGATGCGAGGGGCCTTTATGGCCCCTCGTTTTTTTTTTAGTGAATTCTTAATGCAAATCTTTCGATGTGCTACGGTGCAGGGGTTACAATGCCCCAATTGTACTGCTCAGGTAATACCTAACATGCGCTACGCATTTCTATTTGCTGCTGCTTTGCTGTCGACCGTGCCATTGCTTGCCTTTGGCCAATCCAGCGTCCTTATACACACCGGGAACGGCGATTGTACGTACACTACGAGTAGTGCGATCAAATCCAATGCAACGCCGGGTCAGTTGGAGACGACTGGCACCTTGACGAGCGGCAACTGCGGCAGTCAGTCTAATCTGCCCGTTGAATTTGGACCGGCCTCGCAATTGGCTCCGTCGGCCACCACGCTCCCCGGCACGAGCGGTTCGGTCCAATATACGTTCCAGCCCCTGCACGCCACCCAATGCACGGCATTGTTCACCGGAGGCAATGGCAGCAGCACCGCGTCGTTCACTGGCGGGAACCCGCTGTGTTCCGGTACGGCCTGCAACAATCTCGTAACAGCGACGGCGAATTTCAATAACGGCAGCACGACAGACGACGCCAACTATTCCGTCAACGTCACCTGTACTGGTCTTGGCGCGCAAGCGGTCGGCACCGCGACAGTAGTCATTCCCCATACCGTTCAAGCGGGCAGTTGTCCAACTATTGCCAGTTCCACGCCGACAATTGCGGCCAACTTCACTCGACTGACGCCCATCCAACAAGTCAACTATTTCGGCTCTGGCTACCACAACGTCGATCCTACCCAATTTGGATCGGTATATTTCGTGCCATGGCCCGGCACCTATAACGCTATTGCCGATTTCAGCCTGCCTGTGAACAAATATCTTTCAATGCAGTTTACGGTTCCCAGTGGCTACATGGCGAATGCACCTTCGAACTTGTACGGAAACATCGTTCCAGCAGAATCTGGATACAGTGCGCCGGTGAGTATTACAGTGAGCACTTCGTGCGGAGATTTCAGCGATCCGAGCAGCTATCCAAGCACCAGCACGGTCGTTACGGGATGCTATTCGAATAAAGGTGGCATCAACACTGGAATCCAATGGCGCAAGACAGGAAGTTGCGTGCTTCAGGACAACCAGACGTACTTCTTGAATGTGGTTCTTGGGGACGTGGGCGCCGTGACGCCGGGCGGCGGGGGTTCGGCCGCATCCACCAGAAACATCAACAAGTGCAGTCTCAGCAACTGTTCAGTTCCTGTTGAAAACGGACAAGGAAATTGGTCGACATACGTTCCTTGATGGGCTCTATCAAAACCAGCCCCTGATCCGCCTGGCGCCCTTGCACGAATCCCCCATCGGATTTTCGGGCACGTTGGTTTCTGACTTTAACGGAACCGCGCGTTATTGATCGTTGTCTACAGCCTGCGCTGCGCACCTGGCACACCTTAACTATTGATCCGGAGCTACCATGCAACAGCCGAACTTTTCGAAGCGAATGACCGCGATTGGATTTGCAATGGGGCTATTCGTGTGCATGCCCTTAACGGTATCCGCGCAGTCTGATCCGGTGGCCGCCAAATTACCTCCAGGGATTGTAGCCAGTCAGGGCGGAGTCGTTGTCAGCATCCAGGATATCGATGCCTACGCGCAAAAGATTCCTGAAGAGGATCGCGCGGCGTTCTTCGATAATCCAAAGCGCATAGAAAGCGTGATCATGAACATGCTGCTGGGTCGGCAGCTTGCGGCCGATGCTCGTGCCGCAAAGATCGATCAAGACCCATTGGTGAAAACTGAAATCAAACTGGCCATTGACGATGTCCTGGTGCGGGAAGACTTGCGGAATTTCCGAAAGAATCTGAAAGTCCCGAACTTCGAACAACTGGCTAAAGAATACTATTTGGGGCACGAAAGTGAATTTGTACTGCCGGGGCGTGTCAACGTAAAGCATGTGTTGGTGTCGACCAAAGATCGCAGTGACGAAGCAGCCAAAGAACTCATTGCCAAAGTTGAAATCGAGGCGCGTGCGCATCCAGAGAAGTTCGATGATCTAGTCGACAAGTATTCTGATGATCCAACCAAAACCATCAACCACGGGATGATTCCTGATGCGGGATCCAAAAAGATGTCAGGACCGTTTGCAAAAGCTGCGGAACATCTGAAAAAGCCCGGGGATATTTCGCCGATTGTGAAGACAAACTTTGGCTATCATGTCTTGAAACTCGTGGAGCACGATCCGGCAACCCAGCAAACTTTCGATGATGTGCGCAATTCCCTTATTCAAAAGCTGCGCACAGATTGGGTAGAGAATCAGGTTGCCGAGCATACGGGAAGCCTGCGTGGGAAACCCTTGAATGCCGACCCCGCTCTCGTTGCCTCGCTCCGCACGCGATACAAGACGCACGGCGAAGTAATGCCTGAACAAGCTGAGCGCCAGGACGCCAAGCAAGCTGAAAAAGCAAAAGCTGAGGGCGAAACACCGTCCAATACACCCGCGAAACATACCGATCATTGACCTAGGAACAGCGATCTGTTGATTCGGACAGTGCATAAGCGTTGATCTGCCGGTGTCTTGACGATTCAACCATTGTCCGGACGCCTCTGCGATAATGCGCGACCTTGCAATTGATCCTGGTCGCGCATGCCGGCTTTCGGTCTCGTACTTC
>CAJDUT010000023.1_pt1 | contig 29800 bp, 22 predicted proteins | sample 7390981 | NCBI WGS metagenome assembly CAJDUT01 (sample SAMEA7055681, study PRJEB34461) | soil metagenome | biome: terrestrial ecosystem; feature: Peninsula; material: soil | place: Antarctica | collected 2016 | reverse complement strand
GCCGCGAGTGTAGTCGATCACCTGCTGCATGGCCTGCGTGGTGAGTTTGCCTTCGCGTTCGAGATTGGCGGCGGTGATCGAGGGCAGGGTGAGCATCCATGGAACCGGCGACACGTTTTCGTTCTTGTACGAATCCGGATCAAGATACGGCGATACCAGCACCACGCCGTTCATGGCGATGCCCAACTGCGTTTGCAGGTATTCGGTGATGCGCGGTCCACGGAAGCCGCCGTAGCTTTCGCCGACAAGATACTTGCGCGATTCCATGCGCCCGTTCTTGACCAGCCAGTCGTAGATGATGCGCGACAGGTAATGAATGTCGGTATTGGTGCTGTAGAACAGCTTCGTCGCTTGCTTGTCGTCGACGAGTGCGCGGCTGAAACCGGTGCCGACCGGATCGATGAAGACGAGATCCGTGAAGTCGAGCCAGGTACCAGGATTGTCATGCAATGTTGCCGGATCGGATGGACTGTCGTTGGCATCGCCGAAGTTCACTTTCTTCGGTCCGATCGCGCCGAAATTGAGATACACCGATGAAGCACCCGGACCACCGTTCAGCGCGAACGTGACCGGACGATCATGCCCGCCATCGACGACGTACGCGGTAAACATCACCTCGGCCGTCTTGTCGCCCTTTTCGTCGCGCACCGGCAATGTGCCCACGGTTACCGTGTAATTGATCGTCTTGCCGGCGACGTGAGTAACCTGTGTGACATGCGCGTCGGCGGGGAAGGGCGGCAGGTGGATGTCTTTGGACGCGCTTTCCGCGGACTTCGCCGCATCGGGCTTGGCGTGATCTGCGGCCATGATCGGGCCGGCAACGGTCAAGAGCATGGTCGCCGAGATCACGGCGAGGGTTCTGGAAAAGTGGCGCATGACGGCTCCAGTGGTTTGAATTCAGCCGTGTACGATAGTCGATGGCCAGAGCCGTTGCCTGTGCGAAAAGTCCTGTGTGATGGTTTACCCTTCTCCCATCGGGAGAAGGTGGCGCGAAGCGACGGAAGAGGGTAGGTCGTAGGGCGATTTAATAAATTCTCGTTGTTCAATCGTCGCATTACAGCCCGACCCTCACCCCAACCCCTTTGCTAGGCTCGTTCCTCGCCAAGCAACCCCCGGCCCTCGCGCACAGCGCTCGGGCGCTCAGCAGTGCGCGAGCCAGTGTCTCGCAAACGCGCTGCTTCGCCCCGACGGGAGAGGGGCTCCACGAGCTTGGTCGGCCGTTGCAATCGGCTTGCCGCGTCCACATGTCAAACTGCGATCATTCCCCCGGATCGTTCGGCACACCCAACCCCACGCAAGGAATTTCCATGCAAATCACGATGTACGACACCCTGATTCCAACCGCCAATCGCATGCTCGGCAGCCTGTCCACATTTCTCGACAAGGCCGCTGCCTTTGCCGAACAGAAAAAAATCGAACCCGCGGTGTTGTTGAATGGACGTCTAGCGCCAGACATGTTTCCACTGACCAAACAGGTGCAGATTGCCTGCGACCTGGCCGTGCGCGGCGCAATGCGCCTGTGCGGCGGAGAACTTCCGAAATTCGAGGACACCGAAACCAGTATCGACGAACTCAAGGCGCGTATCGCCAGGGCGCTGACCGTAGTCAACAGCGCAAACGCCGCGCAATTCAACGGGAGCGAGGATCGCGACATCACGCTTGAGACACGGCGCGGCGATCTGCATTTCAAGGGATTGGATTTTCTACGCGATTTCGTCTTGCCGAATCTTTATTTTCACGTCACCACGACGTACGCGATATTGCGCCACAACGGTGTGGAACTGGGTAAGGCGGATTTTCTTGGGGTTTGACTGTTGGCGCGGTCCGGGTGCGTACCAGTTGCTCCGGCCCTAATCAAACATGGGGCTGATGTGGGGGGCTTCCCCATTCAGGAGCAAGAGCGCCCCCTTCCGCCTTCGGCACCTTCCCCCGCTGCGCAGGGGAAGGGAAGACGAAAAGCGGCATCGTTTGAGATCGTAACGGAAGGCGAGACGAAGAGCGAAACCGTTTGAGATCGTAACGGAAGGGAAGACGAAGCGCGAAACCGTTGGAGATCGCAGAGGCAGGGAAGACGAAGAGCGAAACCGTTTGAGATCGTTGCGTTGCGGGCAACGTCTGAGGCTATTTCCTTCCCCGCAACCGGGATCGATTTTTACTTCCCCTCCCCAGCAACCGGGATCGATTTTGACTTTCCTTCCCCCGCAACCGTGATCGATTTTGACTTTCCTTCCCCCACAAGTGGGGGAAGGTGCCGAAGGCGGAAGGGGGTGCTCTTGATCTGATTTCTTGAACAATCGGCAAGCGCCAGGAACAGGCTGCGGCTAAACGCACTGTGCCTGCCGGACTGCAATCATTTTTCGCTCGGTGCAGCCAGCTGTTTCGGCGCAGCGTTGCCCGGATGAATATGTAGATGCCGCTGCGGAAATGGAATGCTGATGCCGGTTTTGTCGAACGCCTTCTTGATGTTTTCGGTCAATTCACACTTCGTCTGGAAATAATCCGCATTGCGTGCGTGGCAGCGAATGCCTAGATTGACGCTGCTTTCGGCGAGTGCGTAAACGAGTACGTTTGGCGCTGGCTCGGTGAGCACGCGTGGATCGGCGTGGATCACATCCAATGCAGTCTTGCGGGCCAGATCGATGTCGTCGTCATAACCGATGCCGATGACAAGTTCGATGCGACGCATCGTATCCGGCGTGAGGTTGATGATCGAATCTGTAGTGATAAGCGAGTTCGGCAGGGTGATGGTTTGATTGTCGGCACCACGCAACCGCGTCTGAAAAATATTGATCGTCTCGACCGTGCCGGTCACGCCATGGATGGTGACCATATCGTTGACCCGGATCGGACGCAACGCAACGAGCATCACGCCCGATGCGATATTCGACAGGGAATCCTTCAATGCCAGACCGATGGCCAAACCCGCTGCGCCGAGCAGCGCGAACATGGATGTCATTGGTACGCCAAGCAGATTTATAACGGTCAGAAGCAGCACGATCTGCAACGCAATCAGGAAAACGCGTTCCAGAAACTGTGCGACGGTGAATTCCATGTGGCTGCGTTGCATGGCTTTTCCAGTCCATCTGGAAAGCGCGCCCGCCAGTTTCAATCCCACGACAAGCAGCACTAACGCCTTGACGAGAGTCCAGCCAATGGTGGTACCCATTGTCAGCCACTCGGCATGCTCGGGTGCGAATAGCCATTTCATCATGTTCAGCCTCCAGATAAATCAATATGGGGTGACTACCTGTGCGGTATTGACCCCAAGAAACGATTGCGCGCGCTGGCGAAAGAATAGAACAATGCCGAGCATATCAACGCAAGTGTAAAACGCGCGTCATCAGCGCCCATCGCCGAAATCAAAAGTGGTCCGCCGCAGCCAACTCCCAGTCGCGTTTGAATGGCTCGGGGATCCGGTTTTCGAGCATGTCGCCCGGGTTGCAGTAGGGATAGATCTGATCGTACGGCGTGGCGATGTAGTCCGGGCCACGACGCAACATGTGGCCCGGAGTCAGTTCATTTGGATGCGAACAGCCGACGATGCCGAGCACGGTCAGGAAACTCTTGATGGTTTGGGCGTGAAAACGTTTGACATGTTCGCCGCGCACGTCGACATCGACCGCGCCCGCGCGTCGCGGATCCTGCGTGGCTACGCCGGAAGGACAAGTGTTGGTGTGGCAGCGCATGGCCTGGATGCAGCCGACGGCGAACATCATTGGGCGCGCCATATTGCATACGTCTGCGCCCAGCGCGAGTTTGTGGGTAATGTCGAATCCGCTGACCACCTTGCCGCTGGCAATAAGGCGGATGTCCTGGCGCAGATTCAGGCCGGTCAACACGCTGTGCACGAAAGGCAGCGCCTCGTCGAGCATCAGCCCGATGCTGTCGGACAGTTCGATCGGTGCAGCGCCAGTGCCGCCCTCCGCGCCATCGATGGTAATAAAGTCGGGTTTGATGCCGGTTTCAACAATGGCCTTGCAGATGCCCATGAATTCGCTGCGCCTGCCGACGCAAAGCTTGAATCCAACGGGTTTTCCGCCGCAAAGCTCACGCAGCTGCGCCACAAATTCGAGCAAGCCGCGCGGTGTGTTGAACTGCGAGTGTTTGGCCGGTGACAGGCAGTCCTTGTGGGCTTCCACGTCGCGCGTCTTCGCGATCTCTTCGCTGACCTTGGCGCCCGGCAACAATCCGCCGTGACCAGGCTTGGCCCCCTGGGAAAGCTTGATCTCGATCATGCGCACTTCCGTCTTGCGCGCCTTCTCCCTGAAGTGATCGGCGTTGAACTTGCCATCCTTGGTGCGACAGCCAAAGTAGCCCGATCCGATTTCCCAGATGACATCGGCGCCGAACTTCAGGTGAAACGGCGACAGCCCACCTTCGCCGGTGTCCTGTGCGAAGTTGCCCATCTTTGCGCCCTTGTTCATGGCCATGATGGCCTGCGGGCTGAGTGCGCCGTAGCTCATTGCGGAGATGTTCAGGCGCGAACTGTTGTAGGGATGCGTGCACTGCGGGCCACCGATGGTGACGCGATCGGCACCGTCAGCGACATTCTTGACGTCGATGCTGTGCAGCGCAAAACGGTAGCGGGCCCTGTCGACATCGTGCTCGGTGCCGAATGGGTGGGTACCATCTTCACCACGTCCGCGCGCCTTGATCAAATCGCGTTGTTGGCGGGTGAAGGGTCGGCCGCTCTCATCGTCTTCCAGAAAGTACTGCCGAATTTCTGGGCTTATGAACTCCATCATGTAGCGCAAGTGCCCGATGATCGGGTAATTGGTCAGCACGTTGTGGGGCGAGAAGATGTCGTAAAGGCCCAGCGCTATGAACGGCACGATCAACAATAGCCAGTAAAGGACGTGCGGATGTGCAGACGACGCAACGACCACGCCGGCTACCGCGAGCAATGAAAGAATGTAAAAAGCGATGCGCAACATGGCGATCTCCGTTGTTGTATAGGCGGCAAGATTCAGCGTACAACCACGGCGCGGCGCTCAGAAATTGAACTTCGCTGCCATTTCCTTGAGTTTGCCGATGCTGAAATTGACCGCCTGCGACATGCTGATTTCAGGCGGTATCGGCAGCGCATCCGGGTCGACTTCCACGTCGATCAGGCAGGCTTTGTCACTCGCATACGCGGCCTTGATTGCAGCATCCAGTTGATCGGTATGGATGACATTCCAGCCCTCGCCGCCGCACAAACGTGCATACGCGGCGAAATCCGGATTGTGCAATTCCACGGCGTAGGCGGGCAATGCGGAGGATTCCTGTTCGGCCTGGATGAGGCCAAGTTTGTGGTTGTTGAACACGATGACGGTGATCGGCAGTTTGTATTTCACTGCGGTGAGAAAATCGACCATCAGCATTGAAAATCCGCCGTCGCCGCACAGTGCGACCACTTGCCGATTCGGGTAGGCGAACTGCGCACCAATCGCGCCGGGCAGGCCAAACGCCATTGAGGCCAATTGACCGGACAGCGTCATGCGCTGTTGCTTGCGCAGATGCAGGTGACGCGCACTCCAAACCGTGACTTCGCCGGTATCGCACACGAAGATCGCATCGTCGCTTGCCAGCGCGCTGGCGCGCGCGGGCACGCACTGCGGTGGAACCGGTGCGGCTTGTTTGGCTTCCTGCTCGGCGAAGTGCTTGAGCTGATGTGCGCGATGTTGTTTCGCCTCATCCAGAAACGCGTGATCGGCTCGCGCCGTGACGCGTTCAAGCAGTTTGCGCAGTGTTGGTTGTGCGTGACCGAGCAGGCCAACACTCAATGGATGCCGACGCCCCAAATGCATGGGATTGGATTCGATCTGGATAGCGCGCGTGTTTTTTGGATAGAAATTCTGATACGGGAAATCGGTGCCGACCATCAGCAACACATCGCATTGCTGCATCGCTTCGACGGCAGGCTTGCCGCCGAGCATGCCGAGTCCGCCGATATTGAGCGGATGATCGTCAGCGAGAAGATCCTTGCCGCGCAGCGTATGCACGATGGGTGCGCCGAGCCGCTCGCCGAGTGCGATCAATTCATCGACGGCACCAGCAGCGCCGATGCCCACGAAAATGACCGGTCGCTCGGCTTCGGCCAGCAGTTTGGCGGCCGCATCCAGATGCTCGTCCGAGGGAACGGTGCACGGCTGGTCGACAAACACGTGGTGCGCGTCGTCGCGCGTGTGCATCGCGGCCACATCGGTTGGCAGCGCGAGGTGCGCCACGCCGCGACCAACAATCGCGGCTTGTATTGCATCGGCGAACATGCGCGGCGCCTGCGCTGCGGTGACGACAGTTCGGTTGTAGATGGCGACGTCGCGGAACAGTGCGTCCTGGTCGACTTCCTGATGGTAGTGATGGCCGAGCTGCGTGGTTTCCACCTGACCGGTGATTGCCAACACCGGCGCGTTGTCGCGCTTGGCGTCGTACAGTCCGTTGAGCAGATGGATTGCGCCGGGGCCGGCAGTGCCGCAACACACGGCAAGTTTGCCGGTCAGCTTGGCCTGTGCGCTGGCGGCGAATGCGCCGGATTCTTCATGCCTGACTTGCACGAAGTCGATCTGGTCGCAACGACGCAAGCTGTCGACCAATGCATTGATGGCGTCGCCGGGAACACCGAACACATGCGTCACGCCGCTATCGACGAGAGTTTCGAGCAACAAATCGCACAGGGATTTGGACATGGTAAAGCTCCTTGTTGAAAGCAATCCCCAGAATTGTCCCCGACAATCTCCCCATCATGCCATTGTGTGTGCTAATTCGCGCCTACTGCCGTTGCGCGAAGTTCAGTTGGGCCGAATAATGACGCTGACATTCCGGTCTTGCGGCAAGGCAATGAATTGCGCATCGCCTTCGACCATCGCGAAGCGTTTTTGCGCCCAGTCTTCCTGCGCTTGCGCCAGAACTTTCTCCGAGCTGGAAACATAGTTCCACCACATGTAGCGGGGTGCATCCAATGGTGCGCCGCCGAGCAGCACAACGTGGCTGTCAGCATGCGCGCGCAATTCAACCGCCGCGCCAGGCGTAAATACGTACAGTTGACCGGGTTGCAGCGCCTCGTCGCCAACGCTTACTTCACCGGCGATGAGAAGCGCGGCTCGCTGGATGTGATCGTCCGGTACGCGCAGTCTTGCATCTTTCGACATTTGCACATCGACATAGAACAAAGCGCCATGCGTGGATACGGGCGAGCGTGCGCCGTAGGCGTTGCCGGCAATCACGCGAATCCGGCTGCCGTCGATGCTGATTTGCGGCAACGACTCGGCTTGCGCGTGCTCGAATGTTGGTTCGTCGCGCTCGTTTTCAAGCGGCAGCGCTACCCACAGCTGCAATCCATGCAGGCGTTGCTCACGCCCGCGATCTGCGGCTGCGGTGCGCTCGGAGTGCACGATGCCGCGTCCGGCGGTCATCCAGTTGACGGCACCGGGTTCGATGATCTGCGTGTTGCCGAGGCAGTCGCGATGTTCGATACGGCCTTCCCACAAATACGTTACCGTCGCCAAGCCAATATGTGGATGGGGGCGCACATCCATCGGCTTGGTTGGCGGCAACGTGATGGGGCCGAAATAATCCATAAACACAAACGGCCCAACTGCCTGTCGCTGCTGTGACGGCAACACGCGGTGGATGATGAAGCCATCGCCCAGATCGTGTTCGTGGCCGCGAATGCGGGCGTGAATTGGCGTGACCATGCGGCGCTCCGTTTCAGGCGGCGACGGTGCCGCGCGCTAGATGGCCCATGCGCCCGGATTGGTAATCGACGAATGCTTCGCGCAATTGCTGCTCGTTGTTCATCACAAAGGGGCCGTAGCCGGCGACAGGCTCGTCGATGGGTTCACCGCTGAGCAACAAGATCTTCGCGTCGCTCTCGGCGTGCAGGGCAATGGTCTCACCATCGCGCGCAAACGTTGCAAGCTGGCCGGCGTGGGCGATTGCTTCGTTGTTGATGCGCACTTCTCCTTGCAGCACGACCAGCGCAAGCGTGCGTCCCGCGAGAAGATCGAATTGCACGTCGTGCCCGGAATGCAAACGCACATCCCAAACATCGAGTGGTGTGAACGTGAGTGCTGGACCGCGATGCCCGGTATATTCTCCAGCGATCACGCGCACCGAGCCTGCGCCATCGGGCAATTCGACGACGGGAATATCGCGGTTGAGAATATTTTGATAGCGCGGTTTCGACATCTTGTCGGCGGCGGGCAGGTTCACCCACAGTTGCACCATTTCCAGATCGCCGCCGTTGCGCGTGAACGCTTCGGAATGGAATTCCTCATGCACGATGCCGGACGCCGCGGTCATCCATTGCACGTCGCCAGGCCCGATGGTGCCGCCGGCGCCGGTCGAATCGCGGTGCGCGACTTCGCCAGCGTAGACGATCGTCACGGTTTCAAACCCGCGATGCGGATGCTCGCCGACGCCGCGCGGTTTCGCGGCCGGATCGAAACGCATGGGACCTGCGTGATCGAGCAACAGAAACGGACTGAGCTCGCGTCCATGATCGTTGTATGAAAACAGCGAGCGCACCGGAAACCCATCGCCTACCCAATGGCGAGAGGGAGCCTGATGGACAGCAGCAAGTTTCTTCATGGCGATCTCCAACATGTCGGCATGGATTGCCGATTTCGATTCCCACAGCATATTGGTGCGAAAACGGCGTATTGCAAGGCCAGAGTAGTGCAGGCGGCTCCGCAATCGGTGCGGCGCAATCAGGCGCCAGGTCCGCAGTCAATGCAATGCGCTGGCGGTTCTGGACCCATGTCCAGCGCTCGCAGCAAATCGCGCAGCGCGGTGCGCAAACCTTCTTCAATCACCGGGTGATAGAAGGGCATTTCCAGTAGTTCGGCAACGCTGAGTTGCATTTGAATTGCCCATGCCAGCAGGTGGGCAAGGTGTTCGTTTTGCGGGCCGATCATCTCGCTACCCAGTAATCGGCCAGTGCCTTGCTCGGCATAGACGCGCAACAGTCCCTGGTTGCGCAGCAGTACGCGCGCACGACCCTGATCTTCGAAAGACACTTCTCCTACGCAGAAATCGATCTTGTCGGCAACAAGTTGTGCGTGCCGGCAACCGGCAAACGCGATTTGCGGATCGGAAAAAACGATGCCCAGCGGCGTGCGACGTGCGCGCTTGAAGACATTTGGATAGCGTGCGGCATTTTCGCCCGCGCGCCGACCTTCGTCGGCTGCTTCGTGCAATACCGTGCGATCGGCATTGGCGTCGCCGGCAATGAAGATGTGGCTGTCTGCGGCTCGCATCGTCAGCGAGTCGAACAAAGGTACGCCGTCGTCCGACAGCGCTAGTCCACTGTTTTCCAGCGCCAAGCGCTCGACATTGGGTCGACGCCCGGTTGCGGCCAGCAAGTAATCGAATCGCTCGGTACGCAGTTTCGAATCGGCAGCTTCGTATTGCACCACGACACATTCACCATCGCGTTCAATTCTCACGTTGCCGATATCCAGGCTGAGAGGCAAGTCGGCACCGATGACCTTTACTGCGTAGTCGCGGACAGCCGGATCGGAGATGCCGGCGAGCGAGCCTGCGCGACCAAACACGCGTACGCGAACGCCAAGCATGTGTAACGCCTGACCCAATTCCAATCCGATTGCGCCGGCACCAAATACAGCCACGGATTGCGCAAGATCCTGCCATTCGAAGACATCGTCGCTGACGATCAGACGATCTCCGGCAGCTTCGAGCTCTTGTGGAATTCTCGGCCTCGATCCAGTTGCCAGAATAATCCGGTCCGCGTGAATCAGCGGCAGGTCGGACTGTGGTTGCTCGTTGGCGTCGGCCGAACTCAAGCGCAATGTGAAAGGATCTTCGAATTGTGCGAAGGCGCGAACCAGGTGGCGTTGCTCGAAAGTGTTCATCGACTGGAGCACGAAGCCGACAAAACGGTCGCGTTCCGCGCGAACCCTGCGCATGACTGCCGCGCCATCGACAACTGCCGAATCGCAACGGATGCCGAATTCCGGGAGTGCCTTCAACCGATGCCGGGCTTCGGCTGGCGCGATCAGCAGCTTGGATGGCATGCAACCGACACGCGCACACGTCGTGCCCAGCGGACCGCCATCGATTAGCGCAATCCGATCCGTGAATTTGCGCACCTGTCGGTATGCCGACAGTCCGGCTGTACCGGCACCGACGATGGCGACATCGAATTTCGTGGTTTTCATGTTTGCGTCCACCGCAATGTTCTGGCAATCCGACTCACGGGCGCGAACTACATCGCAATACTCACGGAGTATCCGCGTTGGCTGCTTCTGCGCGTGCAAATTGTAGCGCGAGGGACTCGAATCTCAGCTGGCTCGGCTTGCCGAAAGCATCCACATCGAAGGTGGCGTAGTCGTTTCCGTAAAAGCGCTTGCGCCAGGTGACGCGAAACGTGTTGTCGTGCCAGTGCTGCATGACGCCGCTGAAATCCGGGTTGCCGAAGCGCACGAATAGGCCGCCATTTGCAATACTCACGAGCGCATCACCATTGAAGTTGTCGTGATATTTCCCGACGTATTCGGACAGTGCCAGTGACGGCTTGCTGCGCGCGTTGCGCGTGTCGGCAAGCTTATTGTTCGCAGCGTCGGCGCGTTGCTGGTCGTTGCGCATTGCAACATGCAAATCGTTGCCGACGTCGTGACGGGATACTCCCAGCGAAGATTGCAGCAGCCAATTCACCACACCGAAGCGCGCGTTGGCGTGATCCATGTTGGTCATCACCACGATGCCCAACTGCGCATCCGGGATCAGCACCAGCGCCGAGGCCATGCCGTCGATATCGCCGGCATGCCAGACAAGTATGTGACCGGCGTAGTCCTGAACGAAAAATCCCAGCCCATAGGTATAGAAGCCAGCACCTGGCATCCATGCGCGCACTTCACGGCCAATCTCGTCGTCGGCCGGAATTACGATTTGCGACGTTTCCATTGCCTTGATGATGGCTGCATCAACAACCGTCGCGTCGTTGTACTTGCCATTGGCAAGCAACATCTGCAGCCAGTGGCTCATGTCATTCGCGCTGGAATTGATGCCGCCGACGGCCGTATCGATATCCATGTTGTGTGGCCAATAGCGGCTGATCGGCTCAGGTTTGGAATCAATCAGGCCGTGTGGCGCGGCCGCGTTTGAGGATGCGGCAAGTTCCGCGTCGGTGGTGGTCGTGCGGTTCATGGCCAATGGCTTGAACAGGTGTTCGGCCACGTACGTGTCCCAGCCTTCGCCGGTTACCGCTGGAATGAACCGGCTCGCGGTCAGGTACATCATGTTGTTGTAGCAGAAGTGGGCGCGAAAGCCGTATTCAGGTTTCTGAAAACGCAAGCGCTCGATCGCGTCGTTGTCGTCGGACGTGTACCACATCGCGCCAGGGTCGCAGTAGCCGCTGCGATGGGTAAGCAGGTCGCGCAAGGTGATCGATTGGGTGACGTACGGACTGTCGAGGCGAAATGCCGCAACGTGATCGACGACGCGCGCATCCCAATCCAGTTTGCCGGCTGAAACCAGCGTGCCGAGTGCCGCGGCGGTAAACGCCTTGGTATTCGAGGCAATACCGAACAACGTATCCGCATCCACTTTGTCGGGCTTGCCGAGCTCGCGCACGCCGTAACCGCGAGCGAGCACGACTTTGCCGTCCTTGACTACGGCAATCGCCAGCCCCGGTACCTGCCACTGCGCCATGCTCTTGGCGACGTAAGCATCGAGGCCATTCAGAGACTCTGGTCCTTGGGCCAGCGCGGGGATCGTGAAGAGAGAAACCAGTAGCGCCGCTAACAAGCGCTTTGTCATCACATTGACTCCCGTGGTTTGTAAACTCCTGACCGCTCGAATTACGACGCCTTTTTCTTCGCCAACCGCAACCACGTATCCACGACGGTATCCGGATTCAGCGACAGCGATTCGATGCCTTGTTCCATCAGCCATTCGGCCAGATCCGGATGATCGCTCGGGCCCTGGCCGCAGATGCCGACGTATTTGCCTTTTGCTTTGGCCGTCTTTATGGCCATCGACAGAAGTTTCTTGACTGCGGGGTCGCGCTCGTCGAACAGGTGCGCGACAACGGATGAATCGCGATCAAGGCCCAATGTCAGCTGGGTGAGATCGTTCGAGCCGATCGAGAAGCCGTCAAAGATGTCGAGGAACTCGTCGGCCATCAATGCGTTTGACGGCAGCTCGCACATCATGATGATCTTGAGCGGCTTGTCGTCCTTGCCGTGCGCGCCTTGCTTGAGGCCATTCTTCTCCAACACCTCGACCACTTTGCGGCCTTCGCCGAGCGTGCGCACGAACGGAATCATCACCCAGACGTTATCCAGGCCCATTGTCTCGCGGACCTTTTTCACGGCCTTGCATTCCAACGCAAATGCGGCGGCGAAACTGTCGTCCACATAGCGGCTTGCACCGCGGAATCCGAGCATCGGATTTTCTTCGTGCGGTTCGTATTTCTCGCCGCCGATAAGGTTGGCGTATTCGTTGGATTTGAAATCCGACAGGCGCACGATCACTGGCTTCGGGAACACCGAGGCGGCGATCGTGGCGATGCCTTCGGCAAGACGCTCGACGTAAAACGACACCGGGTCAGCGTAACCGGCCATGCGTTCATCGATCTTTTGCTTGATCTGCGCATCCTGCTGCGCATATTCGAGCAAGGCCTTGGGATGCACGCCGATATGGCTGGCGATGATCATTTCCAGGCGTGCCAGGCCGATACCCGCATTCGGCAACATGCCGAAATCAAATGCGCGCTCTGGGTTGGCCACGTTCATCATGATCTTCAGCGGCGCTTCGGGCATCGCACCAAGATCGGCGGTAATGCGCTCGAATTTCAGCATACCTTCGTAGATATGGCCGGTATCGCCTTCCGCGCAAGACACCGTGACCTGGGTGCCGTCGGGGATGCTAGTCAGTCCGTTGCCGGTGCCTACCACGGCCGGCACGCCCAGCTCGCGCGCGATGATTGCCGCGTGGCAGGTGCGCCCGCCACGGTTGGTGACGATGGCGGCAGCGCGCTTCATGATCGGTTCCCAGTCGGGATCGGTCATGTCGGCGATGAGCACGTCGCCTTCCTGGAACTGGTTCATCTGGTCGATCGACGTGACGATGCGCGCCTTGCCGGCTCCGATCTTCTGGCCAATGGAACGGCCCTCGGCGAGTATTTTCCCGTGTTCGTGCAACTGGAAGCGTTCGAGTTGCGTGGCATGACTGCGCGACTTCACCGTTTCCGGGCGCGCCTGCACGATATAGATTTTTCCGGTGACGCCGTCTTTGGCCCATTCGATATCCATCGGACGGCCGTAATGTTCCTCGATGGTCAGCGCCTCGCGCGCGAGTTCCTGCACGTCCTCGTCGTCGATGCAGAATGTGTTACGCAGTTCGATGGGGGTTGGCTCGGTGCGTACGCGCTCGCCGTGCTTGTCCGAATAAATCATGCGTTGCTGTTTGGCCCCAAGACTGCGTCGCAGTATCGCGGGTTTGCCGGCACGCAGGGTCGGTTTGAATACGTAGAATTCATCGGGGTTCACAGCGCCCTGCACGACCATCTCGCCCAGGCCATAACTTCCAGTGATGAAAACCACGTCGCGGAAGCCCGATTCGGTATCCAGCGTAAACAACACACCGGAGGCGCCGACGTCCGAGCGCACCATGAATTGCACGCCCGCAGAGAGGAATACGTTCTCGTGGGCAAAGCCCTGGTGCACGCGGTAGGCGATGGCGCGGTCGTTGTAAAGCGAGGCGAACACTTCCTTGACGGTAAGCAAAACGTCATCGATGCCGATGACGTTTAGAAATGTTTCCTGCTGCCCGGCAAACGATGCGTCGGGCAGGTCCTCGGCCGTCGCGGAGGATCGCACGGCTACCGGAACATTGCGGGAGCCTGCGTCTGCGCAGAGCTTCTCGTACCCTTTCCGAATGGCCTGTTCCAAGTCATCCGGCAGCGCAGTGTCGACAATCCAGCCGCGGATTTCCTTGCCAGCGCTGGTCAGCGCATCGACGTTGTCCACGTTCAGCGTGGCAAGGCGATCCTGGATGCGTTTGGCCAGACCGCTATTCTCCAGATACGACTGGAATGCCGCAGCAGTGGTTGCAAAGCCGCCCGGTACGGACACGCCGAGCTTGCCCAGGTTGCCGATCATCTCTCCGAGGGAAGCGTTCTTGCCGCCGACCTTGGCCAGATCTGACATGCGCAACTGATCGAGCCACAGCACCAAATCGCTCAAGACATTTCTCCAGATTGCGAAACGAAAGCGGGGCAGCCCGCGAGAAGAGGCAATTTTCGGGCTTTACGGCGGGCGACACAAGCCGCAGTACACTATCGCTGGCTTTTCCGACGGATTCACTCATGCGCAGGACCATTTTTTTTGTTTCCGACGGCACCGGCATTACCGCCGAAACCATCGGGCATTCCGTGCTGACCCAATTCGAGGGCATCGAGTTCGATACCTTTCGCCTGCCCTTCGTCGACGATGGCGAAAAAGCCCACGCTGCGGCGGCGCGCATTCGAAATATCTATACCACGAGCGGCGCACGCCCAATCGTCGTCAACACGGTCATCGACCCGCAGTTGAGCGAGATTCTTGCCACCAGTGGTGCCTTGATGCTGGATGTATTTGCCCCGTTCATTGGGCCGCTTGAAGCCGAACTGGGCATGCCGCGCAAGAGTCAGGTTGGGCGCGCGCATGGCATGATCAATTTTGCCGAATACGAAGTGCGCATCAACGCGACCAACTATGCCTTGACCCATGACGATGGTATCGACGTGAATTATTCCGATGCCGAAGTCATTCTTGTCGGCGTGTCGCGCGTGGGCAAGACGCCGACTTGCCTTTACATGGCGCTGCACTATGGCGTAAAAGCCGCGAATTACCCGTTGACCGAAGAGGATTTGGACAAACTCGAGTTACCCAAACGTTTGCAACCCCACAGGGCGCGACTGTATGGATTGAGCATCGACGCGCAGCGCCTGGCACAGGTGCGCGAAGCGCGCAAACCCGGTAGTCGCTATGCAAAACTCGACCAATGCCGGCACGAATTGCGGGTCGCCGATAAATTGTTTCGTCGCGAAAACATTCCGGTGCAAAACACCACGCATACCTCGATCGAGGAAATCGCCAGCAAGATCCTGTCGTCGCTGGGGATTGAGAAGCATATGTTTTGAAAGCCGGAAACGGGAATCGCGATTGGAGATTCGTAAAGGCGCACAACAGCTTGTCATTTCTGCCTTCGCAGGAATGACGAGCCTTTGATGATCTTGCGAACCCCCAATCCCCAATCCCAACTCTCAATGCACGGCCGCCGCGCCGTCGTTGCCGAACGGTGGTTTCGCCATCCATACCACCGGGATCATGGCGAAGAACAGAATCGCGCACAGCAGGAACACGTCGTTGACGGCGAGCGTGAGAGACTCTCGGGTGACGATGGAATTGATCAGCGCCCACGCGCGCTCGGCGGATGCGCCCATCGATTGCAGATGTTGCAAGTACGACGTGGTTGCTGGATTCGCCGCAGTCAGGTGCTCGGCCAGCACGGCATGGTGATATTCGCTGCGATGCTGCCACAACGTCACCGTGACAGCAGTGGAGAAACTTGCGGCGATAGTGCGGAAAAAATTCGACAAGCCACCGGCCGAGGCGATCTCGTCGGGCTTCAGACCGGACAGAATCACCTGGTTCAGCGGAATGAAGAAGCAGGCGATGCCGATGCCCATCACCAAACGCGGCAAGGCAAGTTGAGCAAACGAGGCGTTGCTCGGAAACCTTGCGAACCACAATGAGGTTGCGCCGAACACGATAAACGCGAACGTCGTGACCGAGCGCAATTCCAGGCGCTGGATGTTCTTGCCGATGATCGGAGCCATCAGGAACGCGAGTATGCCTACTGGCGCTGTGGCCAGGCCGGCCCAGGTTGCGGTATAGCCCAGGTCGATCTGTAGCCACAGCGGAAACACCACGTTGATGCCGAAAAAGCCGACCATGCCGAGTGACAGCGCAATCACGCCCACGGTGAAATTGCGCTTTCGGAACAGGCTCATGTCCACAATGGGATGCCGATCGGTCAGCTCCCAAATCATGAAAAATACCAGCGCGACCAACGACGTGATACCCAGCGTCAAAATCAAGGGCGATGAGAACCAATCCTTGTCGTTGCCGTTGTCGAGCATGAACTGCAGGCAGCCGATACCCAGAATCAGCAACATCAATCCGATGTAATCGATCGGCACGCGCACCAATGGCGACTCGCGGCGCTTCAGCAATATCCAGGTGATTACCGCTGCGAGAATTCCGACCGGCACGTTGATGTAGAAGATCCACGGCCACGAATAATTGTCGGTCAGCCAGCCGCCGAGAATCGGTCCGAAGATCGGCGCGACCACCACGGTCATTGCCCACAGCGCCAGCGCCATGCCTTTTTTGTCGTTGGGATAATTGTTCAGCAACAATGCGAGCGACAATGCCACCATCGGGCCGGAACCCGCGCCTTGCAGCAGGCGGCCAACCACCAGCATCGGCATACTCGTGGCCATGCCGCACAGCATCGACATCACCACGAACAGCAATACCGAAATACAGAACGTACGAACTTCACCGAAACGCCGCGCAATCCAGCCGGTCAGCGGTTGCATGATGGCGCTGGCCAGCGAATAGGAACTGATCGCCCAGGTGCCTTCGTTCGGACTCACCCCCAGACTGCCGGCGATATGCGGCACCGACACGTTGACGATGGTCAGGTCCAGCACCTCCATGAACGTGGAGAAGGCAACGGCAACCGTCAGCAATGCCAACGGCGCGCCATGTAGTGGTGCACCGCGGCCGTTCGACGACGCTGACGGACCCGGGTCGGGGGTACTCATCCGTCAGCGACCCAGATTGGCCTTGATGATGGCGTCGGCAGCCGCGTCGGCGGCCGCGAGATCGTGCGTGTAGACATCAGTCTGCGCGACGGTTGCCTTCGACACGGTCTGTGCCAAAACCTGGCCGCCGCGATCGTGGGTATCGACGTTGACGTCGGTGGAAAGGCCAACGCGCAACGGATGCTTGTCGAGTTCCTTCGGGTCGAGCGCAATGCGCACCGGAACGCGCTGCACCACCTTGATCCAGTTGCCGGTGGCGTTTTGCGGCGGCAGCAGGGCGAACGCACCGCCGGTGCCGGCCGCGAGTCCGATCACATGGCCATGGAAAGTGATGTCGCCGCCATACAAGTCGGCGTTGATCGTGGCCGGTTGGCCGATGCGGATGTGCGCGAGTTGGCTTTCCTTGAAATTCGCATCGACCCACAGGTTGTGCAGCGGCACGATGGTGAGCAAGGATTGCCCGGGTTGCACGTGCGATCCGACCTGCACGCTGCGTTGCGCGACATAACCTTCGATTGGCGCGACGATGGCATCGCGATGGGCATTGACCCAGGCTTGGCGAAACGCCGCGCGCGCCTGTAGCACCATGGCATTGTTGGCTACGTCGCTGCCGTCGATCATCGCGTGCGCGGCGGCGGATTGGCGTTGTGCGGCGTCGAGAGCCGCGCGCGCATTGACCAATGCCTGGCGCAGATGCGCGACTTCTTCCGGCGCCACGGCGTGCTCGGCCAGCAAGGGCTCGCGACGCATCAGATCGGTTTGTGCGCGCTGCACTTCGTCGCGCTTGGCCGTGATTGCTGAATCGAATTGCGCGGCGGATTCGGTTTGCTGACGCACTTGACGCACCGATTGCGCCAGTGCGCTTTTCGCTTTTGCCAGCATTAACTGCGCATCGGTCGGGTCGAGTCGAACCAGCAACTGGCCCGGTTCGACACGTTGTGTGTCGTCGGTGAAAACGGAGATCACTGTACCGGGAACCTGCGTGGAGACGGTCACCTGATTGCCGCCGACATAGGCGTCGTCCGTGGTTTCGCGCTGCGAGAACACCAACGTCCACAGCAACAGCCACGCGCAGCCGATGGCGATGAATGTCACGCTGAAGATGGAAAACAGGACGCGGCGCTTGCGGTTTGCTTTGCCGTCGCCATTGCCGGCCTCGCCGTCGGGTATTGGCTTCGTGCTCATCGTGCAGATGCTCCGGAAGTTGCGTTGATCGTTGCGTCTTGCGCGCGATAGCCGCCGCCAAGAGCGCGGGTCAGGGCGATATCGGCCGACAGAGTTGCAGCAACAAGCTGCGCGTCGGCATCGCGTTGACGATCCAGTTCCACTGTCGCAGCCAGAACCGGACGCGCGTCGGTCACGCCGCGCCGGGCGCGCGCCTGTGCACTGGATTGCAGTTGCCGCGCCGCGGTGAGTTGCGCGGTGTGCTCGTGTCGGCGCGCCTTGAGTTGTTCGATCGTCAATACTTGTTTGGCGACTTCTTGCGAAGCCTCGGCAATCGTGGCGTTGTAGTCAGCCACGGCTGCCGCGAGTCGCGCCTTGGAAACGCCAAAGCGCGCATGCAATTGTCCATTTTCGAAAATTGGCAAATGCAGCGCAGGACCTGCGGCAAGCTCGGTGCTGCCTGGCGTCAGCAATTTGCCGAGATCGATCGACGATAGGCCGAGCATGCCGGAAAGACTGATGTCTGGATAAAACGCATTGTGTGCGACGTCTGCGTTGCGCAGCGCCGCCTCCACGCGCCAGCGACTGGCCGCAATATCCGCGCGCCGCGCGATCAGATCGAGACTGGCATCGGCCGGCATGTCGGCGCCGACACTCGGTAACGGCTGCGCGGTGAGTTTCGGCAATTCGGTAGACGCCACCCCCAGCAACGCCGCCAGCGCTGCACGCTGCATGTGGCTGACACCTTCCAGCGTGGCGTGTTGTTCGCGTGTCGCGGCCCGATTCGACTCGGCATGTTGCAGCGTATCGGCCGAATCCACACCCTGGCGCACGCGCGCAGCCGCAATCGAACGGGCCTGGGACAAAGTTTCAATCATTTCCTTCGCCAACCCGAGTCGGACCTGTGTTGCCTGCCAGCCGAAATAGGTGTCTGCGACCGCGGCGGTGAGCATCGAAGCGGCCGAATCGCGTTCGGCAGCTAGCGCGCGTGCATCGTCCAGCGCGGCGGAAATTTCTGCACCATGGGTGCCCCAGAAGTCGAAGTCGTAGTGAAACTGGAGCCCGAGGTCGCCCTGGTTGTACCAGGTGAAGCCGAGGAATTGACTGGGGATCAGGCCGTGCTCGCTCAAGCGGTGGCGCTGCACCTGGGTGCTTCCATCGACGTTAAGTCCACCGGCCGCGCGAGCAATATCGACCGACTTCAACGCTTCGTCGAAGCGTGCGCGGGCCACGGCAAGCGTCGTCGATCCGGCGAGCGCGCGCGTTTCCAGTTTGTCGAGTTGCGCATCGTTATAGCGCGTCCACCAATTCTGTACCGGCCATGGCGCATCTGGCTGGGCAGGAATGCCTGCCAGCGGCGCAACCTGTGCGAGATGCGGTGCCTGCGGACGCGCAGGTATCGCGCACCCGGCAATCAGTAGCGCCGACAGCAGGGCCGGCACAAGATGAAGAAAACGTTGCATGGGTTGGTTCCGGATTCCGTGGATCGCCTGAAGGCGGCTGCGTGGTGACGACGGCCGGCCGCGTATTACAACACTATTCAGTTCTGTAATTCAAGGCGAAATATTACGCACGGGATTGCCGGGTAGAAAAACGTCGGATGATAATTAGAATTCAAGGTCCACTGCAGCACACAGGTAATCGATCAGCGGGCCGAGGCGCTTGCTGGTCGTGACGATGGTTGGCAGCAATTCGCGCGAACAGGCAATGGCCTGGCTGAATTGCGTACCGGCAGAGAAGCTCTTGCGTTTGATGTCGTCGATGAGCTCGTGCTGCGGATCGTACCCGCGTGGGTGACGGATCAGGCTTTCACCCCAAAAACCAAAATTTTCGTGGAAAGCCTTGCTGCGCGTTGCACGTTTCCATGACGCCGGGTTGTCGACGATGAAATCGCGCACGCGCTTCAACGTGGTCGATTCAGGATGCCAAAAGCCGCCGCCGGTAAAGCATTCCTTGGGCTGGATGTGGATGTAGAACGACGGCGCTTCGATTTCGCGGCGGCGTTCGTGAAAAAGGCGGGCACCGGCCCAGGTTTTGTACGGTGTCTTGTCGTTGGCGAAGCGCGTGTCGCGATGCATGCGAAACAGCGAGCCGCCGACTTTGCGTGGATCGGCACGGAAGTGCGTGCTGATTTTTTCCAGTGGCGACTGCAGGTCGGCGATCAGTTGCAGGAAAGGTTCACGCACGTGGCGCTCGTAATCGGCCTGGTGCGCGTGGAACCAGTTGCGGTTGTTGTTGCGCTCCAGCGCAAGCAGGAATCGGAACGTGGCGGGCGAGAAGTAGCTTTGGTTCATGGGGGAAATATACCGGGGATGAGACTGGCGCGATTCGGGGTTTCAGCTGGCAACTAGCTGGCGTCCCCAGCTTTCGAGTTGATCGAGCAGCACGCGTTGCTCGCCGCTGAGGGAGGCGTCGGCGCGCGCCATCGTTATTTCGGCAAAGTACGCGTCGGCAGTCACGCTGGTCAGTGTGGTGGGCTGGGTCAATCGGGTTTGGCGGAATTCGTCCCAGCGGCTACTTTCTTCGGCATTCAAGGTTTGCGGGAAATTGCGTGCGCGGTAACGAAACAGCAATTCGGGATAACGTGCGTCGTGAAATGCGTTCGCAAGTGCGCCGAGTTCCTGCGGCAACGCACTGCGAACTTTTTGGAACAGGCGTTTGTCGGCGTCGCTAGCGAAGCCGCGATAAATGGCCAACTCCGGATCAAGCGCTTCCTCGAAGTCGGATTGGCTGGCGAAAACCCGGCGTAATTTTTCGATCAGGTCGGGCGCTTCATGCAGTTGCCGCAGGTGATTCATGCACCGATCCTGATCCAGGCCAATGCGTGCGGCATCCGTGCCCTTGAGTACCGACAGCGGAGCCAGTGCGGGCGATTTGTTGATGGCCACGGCTTTGAGCGGGATTCGCACCACATCGTCGGGCAGATCCCGGCGCGGCGTGAACAGTCGATCGGCAATGTCGGCGGCGTCCAGGTCCAGCAATGGCTGCGGATCGGCATCCAGATCGTAAACGATGATCTTGTTCGGCTGCGACGGATGTTGCGCGAGCGGTACGATCATCGCCAGACAACCGCGTTGCGCCGGGTAGCGCGAAGACACGTGCAACACGGGCGTGCGATGAGTGTAGTCGAGTAACTCCAGTGCGCGTTGTTTGCGGCGCAGGTCGAAATAGAAATTCCACAGTCTTGGCTGCTGCGAACGCAACAAGCGTGCGAAGGCGATTGTGGCTTCGACATCCGACAACGCGTTATGCGCGTGGGTATGGGCCAAGCCATTGGCCGCGGCCAGATCGACCAGTTTGAAGGATGGAATGAACGGCGAAGCGCTCGTATGCCCTTCGGGATTGTCGTGCGATAGAGCGACCGCTGAAGCACCGCGCGGCCATTCGATGCCGTCCGGGCGCAGCGCGTAGCACAGCCGCGCCAGGTCGATGATGTCCCAGCGCGTGTTGCCGGATTTCCATTCACGCTCGTAGGGATCGTGGAAATTCCGATACAACAAATTGCGCGTGAATTCGTCGTCGAATCGGATCGAGTTGTAACCCACGGCGCAGGTGCCGGGTTGGGCCAATTCCTCGTGAACGCGCGCGGCGAATTCGGCTTCGACCACGCCTTCGCGCAGCGCATGTTGCGGGCTTATTCCGGTGATCAGGCACGCGCCTGGCTGCGGCAATATGTCCGCGGCCGGTGCGCAGTAAACACTCAGCGGCGCGCCGATCGGTTCCAGATCCAGCGTGGTGCGCTGACCGGCAAACTGCACAGGCCGATCGCGTCGTGGATCGATACCGGAGGTTTCGTAGTCGTGCCAGTAGAACGAGGGTTGGGGCTTTGCGGAAGGCATTGCGTTTGCAGGGATGAGAATGCGGCGATGGTAACGCAGAAGGGATGGGTCAGTAGCCCGTAGTCGGGAACTGGAAGCCGGGAGCCAGGAAGCGGTGAATCAAAGGCTCGTCATTCCCGCCTTCGCGGGAATGACGGATTCTTTTATGCACTTCCCGAATCTCGAGTCCCGACTCCTCAATCAGCCCTCAGCCCTCAGCCCCTCTCCCCCAGGCAACACCTCCAGTTGGCCATTGACCGCACGCAAACTCGGTTGCGGACGGGCGATGTAATAGCCTTGGGCTTGGTCGACACCGCAGGCGTGAAGGGCGCGCAGGATTTCGGGACGGTCAACATGTTCGGCGATGGCGATCTTGCCGATCGAATGGGCTATGTTGGTAATCGCGCTGATGACGGCCAGGTCCACGGGATCGTTGAGCAGGCCCTGGATAAACGAGCCATCGATCTTGAGGAAATCCACGGTCAGGTGTTTCAGATGGGCGAATGACGAGAATCCGATGCCGAAATTATCCAGCGTGAAGCGGCATCCGAACGGCTGCAATTCCTGGATCAGGTGATGCACGGCTTCCAGATGATTCAGGGCGCCTTGCTCGGTGATCTCGAAAACTACCGCGCGCGGGTCGACGTCGAATTCGACCAGGCAGTCGGTGATGTATCGGCCCATTTCGCCTTGGGTCACCGATTGGGCGGATAGATTGATGGTCAGGCCGGTCGGCTGGTTCAATCGATTCTGTTCGCGCATTGCCTGCAAGGCATGGCGGATGACCCAGCGATCGATATCGGCAATCAGATTGAAGCGTTCGGCCGCGGGCAGGAACGCGTTGGGTGCCACCAGGCTTCCATCGGCTGCGCGCAATCTCACCAAGGTCTCATAGAAACTGCGTTGTCCGTTGTTGTGAAGGCGCTGGTGGCGTGTCCATAACGCGCCATGTTGTTGTGGCAATTGGTCGTACTCGATCTCGGCCAACGGCAGGATTGGTTGGAAGCAAAGTACGAACTCGTTGTTCTTGAGCGCGTGTTCCAGACGCGACGACCAGCCCAGTTCCATGTCCATTCGCGCACGTTGATCGGTGCCCGCGCTGAAGACATGAATCTGATTGCGGCCGCTGCGTTTGGCGGCATGCAAGGCGACATCGGCGGCGGCCATCGCCTCGCTGCGCGAAGGCGTGTTGGCATCCAGGGCGGCGACGCCGATGGACACGCCGACTCGATAGCTTTTGCCGCCGTAGACGAACGGCAACGCACTGAGCGTCTTGCGATATTCGTCGGCAACCTGGGCGATATCGGCGCGATTCACGTTGTGCAGGATGATGGCGTACTCGTCGCCGCCCATGCGCGCGATATGGTCGCAAGCGCGCAAGCGCGCGGACAGGCGCCGGCCGATTTCCACCAGCAATTGGTCGCCCGCGGTGTGTCCAGCGGTGTCGTTGATGTACTTGAATCGATCCAGGTCAAGGAACAGCAGCACCGACATTTGTTCGGTGCGTTTGAGGCGGATGATTTCCTGTTCCAGCTGGGTCTCGAACCAGGCGCGATTATGCAGTTTGGTCAGTGCATCGTGACCGGCCTGCCAGCGCAATTCGTCTTCGAGCATGCGCCGTGCGGAAATGTCGCGGAATGCCACCACCGAACCTTCGCGGCGCCCATCCATTTGCATCGGATACACCGTGCATTCCACAGGCAGCGACTGCTTGGACTTGTTCCAGAACACGGTTTGCCAGCCCGGTACCTGGTTGCCATGGGCGTAGCATTGCGAAAGAAAACACGCGCTGCGCGGCACCGCGGTGCCATCTTCGTAACTGTGATGGAAACGATCGAAGGCGGGCTGCCCGACAAGATCGGCCACGTTCGCATAGCCGAGCATGTCTAGCGCCGCAGGATTGATGAACTGGATCAAGCCACGATCGTCCACGCCATAAACCCCGTCGCCGACCGAACTGAGGATGCTTTGCAGCCTGCGCCGTTCGGTGTCCACGGACTTGCGATCGCTCACGGCTCGGGCCAGGGATCCCAGCCGGGCAAGGAACAGTTCGCGTGCTTCGCTCTTGAACAGGCATTCCATCGCGCCAGCGCTGAGCGACTCGTTGATGACGCGATCAGAATAGGTGCCGGTGATGATCGCCGAGAGCACGCCGGCGGTGCGCGCGTCCTGTTTCATGCGCCGCACCAGGACGGTGCCCGGTTCGCCAGGCATGAAGTAATCGACGATCGCCAGGTCGAACGGCATGGTCTGCGCCTTGCGCCAGCCGTCCTCCACATCGTCGGCAGTTTCCACCAGATAGCCGTGTTTCATCAGCAGGCGGCGGAAGGCCACGCGCACGGTTGCCGAATCGTCGACGAAAAGAATGCGCAAATGCGATTGGCCGCCGGACTGCAACCCCGGTATAGCCGGCGCGGCTGGCTTGATCAGCTTCGCCATAGCGTCGGCACATTCGCTGTAGTCGCTCCACAGCAAAAGGCCGGTGCTGGGGCGCGTCATCATCCAGTTGACTGCCGTGCCATCGTTGGTATCGGCGAGCAGAAGTACCGGAATGTGTTCGAAATCGTCGCGATGCAGGATCGTGAGAACTTCATCAGCACGCGAGTCGGCGTGTTCAGGCCAGCCGATCACCATGCCGCGGAAATCGATCGAAGATGTGCCGAGTTGGTCCAGAACGGGCAGGGCCTGAACGTAGTCGCTCAGTTCGCTGACAGCAAAGCCTTTGCTCGCCATCAGCGCATGCATGGCGCGCCGGCGGGTGGCCGAAGGTTCTATCAACAGGATTGAGTCCACGGTGGTCCCCCCCGGATACACCACAAACAATCCCGCAGTGTAGCCAGCGTTGCAGGCTCGCGCAAATCAACTGCGATCTGGGCATGTCCGGTGGCATGATGTTATCGTGCGCTTTGCTTGATAACAGGTTTGCCGATGCCCCAATCCACTGCGCACGAAGACAATTTGATCTGGATCGATCTGGAAATGACCGGACTGGATACCGATCATGATTCCATTCTCGAAATAGCTACCGTTGTAACCGACAAGTCGTTGAATATCCTTGAAGAAGGTTCGGAATTTGCGATATTCCACGATGCTTCGCGTTTGCAAGCCATGGATGACTGGAATCGTAATCAGCACACGAAATCCGGACTGTGGCAACGCGTCGTGGAATCGCACGTGGACCTGGCCACGGCTGAGGCGCACACATTGGAATTCCTCCACCGCTGGGCTGTACCCGGCAAATCGCCAATGTGCGGCAATTCGATCTGCCAGGATCGTCGCTTTCTGCATCGGCTTATGCCGCGGCTGGAAAGGTTCTTTCATTACCGCAACCTCGACGTATCCACGCTCAAGGAACTGGCCAGGCGCTGGGCGCCGGAAGTCCACAAGGGGTTCAACAAGGATTCCGCCCACACCGCCTTGAGCGATGTGCGCGATTCCATCGATGAATTGCGCTATTACCGGCAATTCATGGGTGCGCTCGCTGGCTCGCAAAGCGGCTAGACAGCGTGCATCCGTGGCGAGCTGAGGGCTTCTGATTGCCACGCCTCGGCTCCGCCGCGCGGTAGGCCGACTCTGGTTGAATCCTGTAATGTTATAAAGTATCATTTGTGCCGCAGCCGGTGGTGCCACCGTGCATTGGCTGGACGCATCCTCATTTCCCGCAATATTGGCGCCTTTCAGGCGAGGCAATGACAACCGACGGCAAGAATCTCCATGCAACTTGAATCCGCCATCCCTGACAATTCAGCTCCATGTCGCCACGCAGTGGCACGCGCGGCTGATCGAGTCGGTGCAACGGCATCGTTTTTGTGTGCGATTCATTGTGCGGCGCTGCCCTTCGTTCTGACCTTGCTGCCGATCCTTGGGCTTGGGTTTCTCGCCAGTCATACCTTCGAGCGGATTTTCATTGCGTTTGCCAGCCTGCTGGCGGTGACGACTCTGGTGCATGGCTACCGGCACCATCGTATGCGGCGTCCCTTGTTGCTGCTCGTCCCTGGTTTGGCGCTGCTTTGGACCGGCGGCTACCTGTTCGACGTGCATGGCGGGCTGAACATTCACGCCGTATTGGTGGCGACTGGTGGCAGTTGCGTTGCGCTGGCACATTTGCTGAACATGCGTCTGGTGCACGGACACCGGCACGATCACGCCCATCCTGTGTCGCAAGAACCTGCGATTGTGTAACAACGCACGCTGCGGATAGCATCGGCCCCTCGTCGCAACGACACGGGCGGCGATACCGAATGTCAGCAGCCAAACACAATCACCATCACGACAACCACGGGCACGATCAGCGCCATGGTGAGAAGGGCGTGGCGCGCAACGAAACGCGCTTGCTGATCGCATTTGTATTGACGTTCCTGGCAATGCTGGTCGAAGCCGGTGGTGGCTGGCTTTCAGGTTCGCTGGCCTTGTTGGCCGATGCCGGGCACATGCTCGTGGATGCGTTCGCGCTGTTGCTCGCCTTTGCCGGCGCGCATTTCGCGCGACGCCCGGCGGATTCGCGTCGCAGTTTCGGCTACGCACGCCTGGAAGTGCTGGTCGGCTACACCAATGCGCTGGCACAGTTGGCGCTGGTTGCATGGATCGTCGTCGAAGCCGTATCGCGTCTGCATGCACCCGAGCCGATCAAGGCGATGCCGATGCTGGCGATTGCCGTCGTCGGCATGCTGATCAACCTGATCGTGCTGGGTGCATTGGGTAACCACGCGCATGACGATCTGAACACGGCCGGCGCGCGTTTGCATGTCATAGGCGATCTGCTCGGCTCGGTTGGAGCTGTGATTGCGGCGCTGTTGATCGCCGGTTTTGGCTGGCTTTGGGCGGATGCCGCGTTCTCGATTTTGACGGCCGTGTTGATCCTGCACAGTGCATGGCGATTGCTGCGCCGCTGCGCGCATATCCTGCTTGAGGGCACTCCGGACGATCTGCATGCCGTGACGCTGGTCGACGCCCTGTGCCAGCAAGTCGGTGTCGCCGCGGTGCATCATGTTCATGTGTGGCAATTGGCAAGCGGTAGCAGGATTGCAACGTTGCACGCACGCCCAACTGACGGTCACGATCGCGATGTCGTGCTGGCGACGATTCAGCGCACGTTGCGCGAACGATTTCGTATTGCCCACGCGACGATACAGCTCGAAAACAGCGATTGCACGACCCAAGACTGCGCCGATCCGGCCGAGGCAACGCACGCCATGCACGCCAACCGCTGACGGAAATTGCGTGCCAGCATCCCCTGGCGCATCGATTCCAGCTTGCGCGCGATTGAATTTCACAGTTGCGCTGGCGCGCAGCACTGTTAAGCTACGCGCGCATTTGGCAAATCACACTTTCGGAGATCGATGTAATGGGTAGAGGCGACCGCAAGACGCGCAAGGGCAAGACCGCGATTCGTAGTTACGGAAACGCGCGTCCTCACAAGGCCGAAAACAGCCCGGCAAAATCTGTCGTGAAGAAAACTGCAACAAGCAAGGCGGCAGCCGCCAAGAAAGCCGCGCCGGCGAAGAAAGCTGCGCCCGTTAAAAAGGCAGTGGTCAAGAAGGCAGCGCCAGCCAAGAAAACGGCAGCCAATAAAGACGCGTAACGCTGTTGCGCGTTTGCGTGTCGACAAAACCCCGCTTCGGCGGGGTTTTGCTTTTCGTGGATGCGTCAGTGCGTGCCTGAAACGCGAACGCCGCCGATGTAAACATCGCGAGCGATATCGCCTGCGATCCAGTAACCCAAGTCGGCCGGATGGGTGATATCCCAGATGACGAAGTCCGCGCGCGCTCCGATTCCAAGCACGCCGCGATCACGCAGTCCAAGCGCACGCGCCGCGTTGACGGTTGCACCGCGCAGGGCTTCCTCGGGCGTCATGCGAAACAGCGTGCAAGCCATGTTCATCGCCAGGCGCAACGACAGCAACGGTGACGTGCCGGGATTCAGATCGGTGGCAACGGCCATCGGTACGCCGGCCTTGCGAAATGCCGCGATCGGCGGAAGTCTACTTTCGCGCAATGTATAAAATGCACCAGGCAGCATGACCGCAACCGTGCCAGCCGCGGCCATCGCAGCTATGCCTGCAGCGCTGACGTATTCCAGGTGATCGGCAGAAAGGCCGCCAAATTCAGCGACGAGCGCGGCGCCACCCTGGTCGGACAACTGCTCGGCGTGCAGTTTTACCGGTAATTCCAGTTCGCGTGCGGTCTCGAATACTTGCCGGATTTGCACCGGAGTAAACGCGATATTTTCGCAGAACCCATCCACCGCATCGGCCACGCCTTCTCCGGCAATGGCCGGCAACATGCGCTGGCAAACCTCATCAACATACTCGGCCTGGCGTCCGGCAAATTCCGGCGGCAGCGCATGTGCGCCGAGAAACGTGGTGCGTACTTGCATGCCCAATTGGCTACCGATGCGGCGCGCAACGCGCAGCATTTTCGCTTCGCTATCCAGGTCCAGGCCGTAACCGGATTTGATTTCCAGCGTGGTGACGCCATCGCGCAGCAGTGCGCGCGCTCGCGGCAGCGATTGCGCCAGCAATTCGTCTTCGCTCGCGGCGCGAGTTTTCGTCACCGTCGAAACGATTCCGCCGCCGGCACGGGCGATTTCTTCGTAGCTGGCCCCGTTGAGGCGTTGATCGAATTCTGCGGCGCGATCGCCGGCAAAGACCAGATGCGTGTGGCAATCGATCAGGCCCGGCGTGATCCACGCGTCACTTGCCGACTCGACTCGTGCGGCCAATGCATCCGGTCTGCCCGGCAATTGCGAAAGCGCTGCGGCAAACGTGATCTTGCCGTCTTTCCAGCCCAGTGCGCCGCGCTCAATCGCGCCATAAGCGTCGCCGGTTTCGCACAGCGTGGCGAGTCGGCAGTCCAGCAGTAGGCCATCCCAGAGATTCATGCTGCTCCCGAATATTGCGTCATCGAGCCATTGTCGACGCAATCGCGTGGTTTCGCCAATCGACCGTTCAATCGTGCGTCAACCGCGCGTGCAAATCGGCAAGGTACGGCGATGCGCTCGTTGTCAACAACGGTTCGATCTGCGTGCGCAATGCCTGCGCTTCGTCGCTGCGCTTCAAATTCGTCAACGCATCGATCAGGGCGACCTGGATTTCGAGTACGCGTGGATCGGCCGGTGGATGCACGCGCAGGCGCAGGGCGAGCGCCTCGCGCAACAGTGGTTCGGCCGCACTGGCGTGTTTGCGCGCGAGTTCGGCGCGACCCATCGCCAACAGCGGCAGACCCAGTTCGTATCGGTCATGGAGTGCCTTGCGACCGTAAGCCAGGGCTTGCGCCGCTGTGGCATAGGCGCCGCCGCTGTCGCCGCCATCGAGCTGCGCTTGACTGAGGTCTGCCAATGCGAGAGGCCGCCACGGATCGGTATCCTGCAGCGCGGTCATGCAGGCATCCATGGTCAGCGCGCGAAGTTGTTGGATCGCTTCGGTGTAGCGATGCTGCTGGCGCAAAACAAGAGGTTTTCGGCTTCGGCGTAGTGGCCCTGCAACGCGAGCGTCAAACCCAGGTGGCGCATGGCGCCGGTGCTTTGCGGGCCGGGCACGGCGCCTGCGAGTGTGAGTATCGCCAGTGCCTGCCGCGACGCTGCTTCGGCTTCGGCGAAACGCCCGAGTTCTCGATAGTCGGTCGCGGCCGCATCATAGTGCTGCGATTTTTCGATCGGGCTCAATTCGGTTGATGTTTTCGCACGTTCGAGCAGCGCCAGACGTTGTGGCAAAGCCTGGGCGTAATGTCCTTGTTGCTCGATCACGCCAAGCAGGTTGAATTCGGCGACTAAAGTATCGTGATGATCGGGCCCGAGCGTGGCCAGATGAATCTTCAGCACCTGACGGTGCAACTCCTCCGAACGTTCCAGATCGCCCTTGGCGTACAGCATGCCGCCCATTTGATTGAGCGCATAGGCCAGATGATTGCTGTCGTCGCCATACTGGCTGCGCAGCATCGTCGCGCCTGTGTTGAAGGCGGCTTCGGATTCTGCGAAGCGCGTCATGTTGCCGAGCGCTTCT
>CAJDUT010000021.1_pt1 | contig 29818 bp, 30 predicted proteins | sample 7390981 | NCBI WGS metagenome assembly CAJDUT01 (sample SAMEA7055681, study PRJEB34461) | soil metagenome | biome: terrestrial ecosystem; feature: Peninsula; material: soil | place: Antarctica | collected 2016 | reverse complement strand
GCAGATATACGACAGCCATGAGTAGCAAAATGGCGAAGCTCACCCAGAATTGCTTCACGTGGGCGAACACGATCACCGCGAGGCAGGCTATCGAGCCTGAAATCATCAGCGCTGGCGCATAGGGCGCATCGATTCCGTAGCGCCCCTTGCGGCGAGAAATATTCATGTCTGTTCTCCTGATTGCGGTCAACGCCCGCTGGCGTATTCTGGGGCATGCATGCGTGAGTCGAAAAGTAACGTGTGTTGATTCAGAGGAAAAGCGCCGAAATCTGCCTTCGGATTCTTGCCTGCGATGGGGATTTGCCGGAGGGTAGGCGAGACACAGAATGATCCGGACTGGGGGTTGCTGCATGCATTCAATATTGTGGACAATGAGTGCCGCGCACCCAGGTAGGCAAACGGCCTGAAGAGCTGTAAGTTAATCGCTTCCTCCCCGGTGAACGCAATCGCCATGAACGACTCCTTGCACCAGTCCGGCGCCGATTCCGCCGACACCCTGCCGCAACACACCACCCCAACCTGGGAAGTGGAACTGCTGATTTCCGGCGTTGCGGTTTTCGCGATGCTGCAATTGCCGGGTTGGTTGAACGATCGGCTGCAGTTCCTGATTCCGCGTTTCGGTGGAGGCTGGCGCGAGTCGTTGACGATTGTGTCGACCTACTTCGTGAGCGCAGCAGTGATTTTGGCCGCTACTTTCGCGTTGCATCTTCTATTGCGCGCGTACTGGATCGCACTCGTCGGCATGCACTCGGTGTATCCCGACGGCATTCGATGGGAGCGGCTGCGCATGGGCCCGATCGAACGCGAAGTTTTACAACGTCGCGACGGCGATTTTGAAAAGATGGTGGATCGCGCCGACAACCGCGCCTCGATTGTGTTCGCGTTGGGTGTGACTCTGGCGACGGTTCTGCTCGTGGTTGCAGTCATGGTCATGGCGCTGCTGGGGTTGGGGACGGCGATCGTGGCTGTACTGGGATGGGACGTACGCCCCGTATCCATTCTGATGGCCAGCGTGGCCATTATCGTGGGGCCGTTGTTTCTGCTGAATTTGTTGGACCGCGGCGTGGGCAGTCGCTTGCGCGATGGCGGGCGCCTGCACAAAGCGATCGCAGCTGGATTCAACACGTATGCGCGGCTTGGGTTCGCCAACAAGGGTGGCGTGCAAGGCGTTCTCGCCAGTCATCACGGCAGACGGCGCATGCGACTCATCAGCGCAATAGCGATATTGGTGTGCACGTTGGGCGCTGCCTTCGGTCAATTGGCTACGGGCATGCCGGAACTGATCGGAAGCTATGCCTGGTTTCCGCAGTTTGGCGAGTTCGCCGCGCACGTTATCGATGCTGCGCATTACGACGATCAGCGCAATCCACTGAGTATCCGCGTGGTGCCATTCGTGCAGAGTGCGGTGGTTGAGGGCAACTTCGTCAAACTGGTGATTCCCTATCAGCCCGATCGCGATGCGACTGCAATGCAGCGCACCTGTCCGGCTGCAGCGAAGACTACCGATGTCGACGCGCGCGCCGATGCCATGTTGAATTGCCTCGCTGTACTGCACGCTGTAACGCTGGACGGCAGACCCCTGACCGGCCAACGCTACGACGCCGGCAGCGACTCGCGTAACGAGCGTCCGGCGCTGATGGCGATGATCGACGTGCGCGCGTTGGCACCGGGACGCCATGAAATCGCGATCGCGCGCGCGCCGGTGACGGGGGACGATGGCAAACCCGAATTCGTCAAACCGTGGACGATACCTTTCTGGCGCTGAATTGGACAAGAAAAAGATCAAATCTTGAATTGGAATTTCATGATTGCGCCTGATGTGGCCAGCATGTAAAAAAATCCATTGCAGGGCGAGCGGCCACGAGCTCGACGAAAACACATACACGCCGTTGCGGATCGATCAACATTTCTTCAATGGGTTTGATTGATCAAGCGCGGAGCCAAGCCGGCGATTCGTGGAATTGGATCTCATAGAAACGGAAAAGAGTCGACTCTTGCCGCGATTTGCGTCGTCAAGGTCCGGTGCCTTCGAAGCCATCGCTGAAAATCTCGTCGCCGGAATCCTCGAACGCGCCAATGTCCACGATCGTCTTGACGATACGCGGGTGGCCGGCACCTCGCTGGTCGAACATCACGCCCGCAGGAATTAGTGTGTTGTCGCCATGATTGATGGCCGCGCTCGTGGACTTCAATGCCATGGTTTTCGTGGGGCCGCCGTTGTCCGCCAGCGCAATCAGGCCGGGCGTATCGCTTGGAATGTTGTTTGCCCCCGAAGTGGGGCTAGCCGCGGTTCCCAGCAATGAGCTATTGGCTACGAAAACAGAGCCACCCGCAATGCCTGCGTCGGCAGATGAACCCGAATTGCCGGACAAGATGGTATTCGCGAGGACGAGCGTCGAATAATTGATGAGGAATGCGCCACCCGTCGTGGTAGCCGAATTGCCAGAGAGTGTTGAGTCATGCAGAGTTAAATCTGCGGAATTGCCTGCATACGCGGCGCCTCCCTTGTTCGCCGAGTTTTCGGATAACGTCGAGTTGTCCAGCGTCACTTCGCTATTAACAGCAGAAGCTACACCTCCGCCCTTGTGCAAACCAACATTGTTGGACACGGTTGAGTCGGTCAATGTCACTCTGGCGTGGCTATACGCGTAGACACCGCCGCCGCCATAGCTGGAATTGCCGGAAATGGTCGATGTGGTAATCGATGCTTGGGCATATATGGCAACGTATATTCCGCCGCCGCGAGCATAGGACGCATTCTTGGTGACACTATTGCCGGAAACTACCATGTTGCTGAGTGTCAGCGTGCTTGCAGATCTTGTGACGTCCACTCCGCCGCCTGCAAATTGCGCCGTGTTGTTGGTGATTGACGATGCCGCAAGATTCAACTGCGACTGGTAAGCGTAGATACCACCACCACCGCTGGGTGCAGAGTTGCCCGTTATCGTCGAGCCGGTCACGCTGATCGCGCAGTAGCTTGCACTCACACCTCCGCCAGTGCTGTGCGTGGCGGTGTTGCCGGAGATCGTGGTGTTGGTCAGACTGAGCGTTGCATTGCTGCAGGAAATTCCACCACCGGAACCAGCGGTGTTGTTGGCAATCGTGACGTCATTGAGCGTCAAGGTGTGATTGTACCCAGTCAGGAATGCGCCGCCGGCGTGACTGGACGTATTGTTAATTCCGCTGACTGTCAGGTTGCTGACCGTCAGATCGGTCTTGTTGAAGATTGCGTAATGCCCACTGGCACCAGTGATGGTTTGGCTACTGCCCTGGATGGTCAGCGGCTGCAGTACGGCTAGCTTATCGCCAAGTGTGATGGTGGATCCGGCCAAAGCGCCGGCGAACACGATTGTATCGGCACCGCTGGCACCCGTCGCGCAGTTGCCTTCGGCCGTTCCATTGGCGGAACTGATCGCCTGGCGCAGTGTGCAAGTAGTGGTCACATTGGGATCGGTATCGCCGCCCGTTGTTACCGTGATCGTCGCAGCGTGTGCAGTAACTGCACCCAACGCCAATGCAATCGCCAAAGGGAGCGGTCGCCGACAAGCGCAACGTGGTGATGACATAGCCTAGTCCTCAATATAAGTTGAAGATCCGGACGCTAGCCATGAAATAGATGCGTGCCCGGTCGCGCAATCGCGGGAAGCGTGACACGACGTCGACAGCGGCGCAATCGGCAGATGGTTTTGCGAGGTGTGTGCAAAAGTTGGCTGAAAAATTCCGTAAAAGTGTCGAAAATCGTGGTCGGATTGCACTTTCAGGCATTGGCGAGTGCTCCGGTGGTGCGCCGATTTTGACGCGGCACGGACATCAGGCAGGTCGTGTCACGATGGCGGTGTGGACGAGGCCCGATAGGCAACTTAGCCAGTGCCGGCTGCACCATCTGATTCGCAAAAGCGCGGATCTACTCGGGCTTTCGAGGCGCAGAAATTCCCGTGTGGCGGAAGCCTACATCGTCGCGCTTGGCGCTGCCAATGCCTGTAGGTCGTTGTCATCAGTGGCTGTCGGAAAGTGCACTCTGACTCGGGTTTCGCTATTTTTGGATAGCATCAGCCGCCGCAGGCGGTTCCCTTGATATGGGTCAGGCGGCTAATCGGTATCGAGTCGCTACCGTATCCGGGCAGGCTTGATTGCCAGCTTGCCGTGCCGTGGTTACAGTCGGTGAAAGTGAAGGTGATCGTACCCCAAGGTGTGACCTTGACGTCGCCTGGACTGAACATCGGCGGGAATCGCGCGCCGCTGGTGATGCCAGCATCTAGCGTGACCGAATTCTTGGTCGGGTCGTAGGTTCCCTGTGCGTACAACCAAACCTGTCGTCCGCTGCCGTCCGGCGCATAGTTGAACCAGTAGGCGATGATCTGGTTTTCCTGGTCGGTGATGTCGATGGCGAAGCCGTGGCCGCTCTGGGCCGGGTCATACCAACTGCCGCTCATGTAACCATCGACAGTAACGCTGGCAGCCGGAGCGACCGACTTGAAAAACAGGTTATCGACGTTAATGGGGCCGGGTGGTTGGGTGAATTCGCCATGGGCAAGGGCGGTTACTGCGCAGTTGGCAGAAGTAGCATTCGATGCAAGGGTGCCACTGATCGATTGTGATTGCGCAAAACCATACGGATTCAACGTGCCAACGCTCAAATTGACGCCATCCAAAGGCATGCCCGGCTCGCTACAGCTGGTATTGGGGTAGACAGAACAAACCATGTTGGTCACTACGACGAAGCTAAAGGTTTGAGGCAAGGCCTCCGTGGCCTGCCCACCATACGTGTAGCTCGCTCCGGGCAATACTGAAAAACAAGTCGACGTAGGCCCCTGATAATTGGTGAATAATACCGGTGGTTGCAGTGACCCGGAATCGGACTTGCCGTCTGCGTCACGTGTCGGATCGAATTCCTGATCCGTTGTATTCGTCCATCCGCTCAGCTTGTTGGACACGTTGAAATCGCCGTTCGGCAGCAGATTCTGGTCGGCTTGCGCGTGAAGGGCGAACGCCCCGAGAAAGACGAAAATTGCGAGCGATGCTGTCTGCATGATGACCCTCCTTGAGTACGATCCAGCCTGCACAGTGGGCTCACGGTAGCAGGGGCGCGCCGGCTCGTAAAATCGATTCTGCGTTAAATCAGAAAGAAGGGTAGGGCAAGGCTGGGAACTTGAATTCAGCCGAACTTGAGCGCGCCGCTTGCGATTGCACTGCACGCTTCGTGTTTACGCGAGATTTCTTCGGCAGGTGAAAAATCCATTGAAGGTCAGGCGGCCACGCGTTGGATCGGTGCTGAGTTTTTCCGGCGCGAGAATATCGCCGGAATGCAACAGGCTGCCGTCATAAAAGATCAGCCGATTCCAGCGCGCCGGCACGCTGCCTATCCGATTGAAGTACGCATTCGATTCCAGCATGTAACCCGGCGCGATGCCATGGCGTTCGGTAAATGCCGTGGCGGAGAGGGCGCTGGCGTCGGCGAACAATTGTGAGGTCTTCGCGGCGGAGCGTGCAGGTTCGTAGAAGCCCGTGCCGCCGAGTCCTTCATCCTTGAACAGATACAGCACTGACGCCTGGATGCTGTGCTCGGGTTCCAGCCCGAAGTTGTCGCTGTGACACAACCATTGATAAGGACGCAGCGCTTCCGGCGATAGCGTGATCATCGACAGACGGCAATGCATCTTCAACAATCGGCGTGCATCGAACAGGTTGCGCAAGTGTTCAGTAAAAAATTCGCGCAGTGCAGCGTCAACGGCTTCCGGAGCCATCAGGTAATTTCCGGGATAGGCATTGAAATCCACGTGACGAAATTCTGCGCTGCGCTGCACGGCGGCTTCGACGAAACGCTCGGGTTCCAGCAACGCGTCGTCAATCACGAAACACGCGCGGCCGTTTGCGAGTGGCAGGCGGCTGATGCGGGGGCTCGGATTAAAAAGCGGCGTTGGCTTCATCGCGTCACAGCGCGCGAAATGGATTCAGGCATGGCGCATTGAAGTGTTGTAGCGTGGATCGAGCCACCGCAGCGAGCGTGTACTGCCAAACTATCGTTGCAGATAAAAGCTGGCCGTGATGCGGCGGATTGCACCAAACCTGCATTGCGTCTACGTAATGATCCGTGATGGGTCAATGCGCGAGCAACGCCGCCGCTTTTTCGCCTTGCAACGCGTCGATGCGCTGACGCACCGCCGGTTGCAGGCTTTTCAATCCCCATTCGCGGCCTTCCGCGAGTGCATCTTCGGTGGATTTTCCCTGGAGGATGGCGGCGCGTAGCGCAATCATTGCGCCAACGCGGTTGCTGCTACCGCAGTGCACGAGTGTGAGCTTATCGTCCGCACCGTTGAGCAACTGGTCGAACTTGATGACGTTGCTGCGGGTCAGGTCGTCGGGACTGCTGATAGGGAGGTTATGGTAGGCGATGCCAGCCTTTCGCATGGCGGCCGCTTCGTCAAAGTCGGGAGTCTCAGTATTCGCACGCAGATTGATTACGTCTTTGACGCCGGCCTTCTTCAATTGCGCAATGTTAGCGGCTTGTACAGCACCAGACGCAATACGGTGCGGAGCAGGGAAGCTCACGTTGGGCAAATCTGCCAATAGATTTTGTGCAGGCGGTTCGGCACTGACAGTGGCGAGTGCGCACAATGCGGCAACAGCAAGCAGGATACGGAACATAGGGCTACCTCATCAATGAACGATTGTGGCGATTCGCCGCATCCTACCAAAACAACTCAAATCTTGCCCGTGATCGCTTGAGTTGTTCGGTGTTGTGCTGGGCCGTGGCGGAAGCGAGCCGCACCGCGTTCGTCTACCCGACTTCGAAGCCATTCCGGAACACGAAGTCGCGCAATGGATGTGGATAAGGGTAAGGCGTGTAGCCGGGTTTGGCATACTGAAAATAGTTGCGCCCTTCCTGAAAGTAGTAGTTGCAGTTGAACGAATCTTGGGCAGCCGTGCGAATGAATTGCTGCGTATTGTCGCCCCAGATGTTGCCCCAGATCCACGCCAACATGGTCTGGTCGGGAACCGGGTAGGGTCCGGCGTCGCCTTGCACGGGATCGTTCGTGGGGCAACCGTCCTCGATGACGAACTGTGCGGTGTACGCGATATCGCCGCTGATCGTGTTGCCCCAGATGACGCCGTCGCCACCACGGATGCCGATGCCGTCGGTGTAGGTCGTGCCTTCCACATCGAGCTGGTTCTGGTAGATCTCCCAACTGCGTGTGCCGCGACGGTTATGGTCCTGGCGGCCGTGTGCGTCAATCATTGCCCACTCGCGAGTCGTGGTTGTCGTCACGATCAAATTGTGGCGCGCGACATAATTCGCGCCATAGTTCGAAGCGATATCGTGGCGGTTGCCGTGAAAGCTGTTGTCTTCAATAAAAACCGCGTTGGCACTGCCGAGGTCTAGTGCAGGCCAGGTGTCGGCGCCGTACACCACTACGCCATAACCCAGTCCCGGATTGAAGTTTTCATTGAACTCGCTGTCGTAGATCACGCCGCGCGACACGCCCCGCACCTCAAGCGCGCCATCGCCGAAGTGAATGAAGCGCATGTCGTGCACGCGAAAATCAAGACAGCCACCGTAGAGGGAGACACCATTATCTTCAGCCGACGAGACGCCCTTGCCCTCAAATGTGATGCCGGCCAGTTCGGTGGTAAGGCCGTTGCTGCAATCGATGACCAGCGCATACGCGGGGTCGCCCGTTGGCGCATTGCTGCGCTTGATGTGTGTGGCATCTCGTCCTGCGCCAATAATGCGGACGCCTGCCGACCGAGACACGCTCTGGGCGTGCCAATCGCAGCTGCCTGCGGGAATCAGCAATGTCGTGCCATCGGCGGCGTTATCCAGCGCGGCCTGCACATCGACAGCCTCGCACGATAAAGCCGTAGCCACGGCCGCTGCTGCATGGGCCGTAACAGGTATGCTGGAGACGGACGCAAAGATGGCTAAACAAACGGCCGCGAAGCCGCCCACCCGAGGGCGTTGATTGATCATGCTCATCACCATCCCAAGTCGAGAGGCGGCGAGACTAAGCTGGAATTTCCTCCATACGCAAGCGAATCTTGCGTGCCACACTAGCGATTATGATCAATCGATTGAGACGCTACTGCACATTGCCATTCACGTACGCCTGTCGCATGATGACAACCTATGGAAAATAGCCTGCAAGACACCTACGCGCCGCATAACGCCTGCTTTGGTTGCGGACCCGCCAATGAACGTGGCTTGCGCATCAAGAGTTTTCCGCAAGGCGATGAAGTCGTTGCCGAATTCACGCCGCAGGAATATCAGGAAGCATTCCCCGGCGTGCTCAACGGCGGCATTATCGGCACCCTGCTGGACTGTCATTGCAACTGGACGGCGGCGTGGCACTTGATGAACCGGCACGGCACGCCGACGCCACCTTGCACGGTGACGATGGAATATGCGATCAAGCTGCGTCGCCCAACGCCGACCGATCAACCGCTACGACTGGTCGCGCGCGTGCTTGAATCCACCGATGATGTCGTCACCGTTGAAGGCGAACTGTATGCCGGCGACAAGGTTTGTGATCGCTGTGTGGGCAAGTTCATGGCGGTGAAAGAAGGGCATCCCGCATACCATCGCTGGTGAGCTCGACGTTGCAGCGAGGGCGGTACAACCGGCGTTGCTTTATTTCTCGAACGCAGTTGTTGATTCAGCTCGCTCATCTGCGCTGGGAAAATGCTTCGGCGTAAGCAGCACAATCGCCAGTGTGATGACGGCGACAGCGGCAAGTCCGACATAAACATGATGGGTAGCCGTATAAATGGCTGAACGCAAATAGTGGTCGGCTGCTCCCGTTAGCTGGCGACCGTGCAATGCGCCAATCACGCCATTGATATCCTGCGGAAGGTGTGTGCGCAGGCCGGACGGCGCATGCATCAACTCGCTGGCAATCGCGCTGTTGAAGATCGCTCCTACAACCGCGGCGCCAAGACTTTGTCCCAGATAGCGCGAGAAAATGTTGGCACTGGTGACGACGCCGCGATTGCGCCAGGTAACCGTTGATTGCACACCCACCAACAGTGGTGTCGACAGCAAACCAAACCCGGCACCCAGCACGATCTGGTCAAGCACCAGCGGCCATACTGAATCTTCCAGCGGCAACAACAGGAATCCGACTGTGGCGGCGACTACCAGCACGGCGCCGCCCAACGCGGTGTCGCGAAATCCGATGCGCAGGTAAAGCCGGCCGGACAGCGAAGACGCAAACGGCCAACCAACGCTCATGCTGGCCAGCACCAGACCCGCGGCAATTGCGCCCAGGCCCAGCACCGACTGGGCAAACGTTGGCAGGTAGGTGTTGGGTCCCATCATCACCGCGCCCATGCAGACCATCGCGAGATTGGTTCCCGACAGCACCCGTTGCCGCCACAGCCAGCCCGGCATGATGGGCTCGGCGGCGCGCCGCTCGATCCACACCGTTGCGCCAATCAGGATCGCGGCAACGGCGAAGATAGCGACACTTGGAGCCGACAGCCAGGGCCACGCCTGACCACCCTGCAGCAAGGCGAAGATCAACGCGCTGCCGGCAATCAGCATGAGACCGGCGCCGGCAAAGTCGATGCGGTGGCGATGATGTTGCGCTTGCTCGTGCAGAAATTTCGCGATCAGCGCAATGGCCACCGCGCCAATCGGCAGGTTGATCAGGAAGATCCAGCGCCATGAAGCGTATTCGGCAAATGCGCCGCCAAGAGTTGGGCCGACCACTGCGGCCACACCCCATACACTGGAAAGCCAACCCTGGATGCGCGCGCGTTCGCGCACCGAATACAAATCACCGGCAAGGGTATTGACCGACGCCATGATCGAGCCGGCGCCAAGGCCCTGCAGGCCGCGAAAAATTATCAGCGTGAGCATGTTCCAGGCCAGCGCCGAGGCCATGGAACCGGCCAGAAAAATCAGCGTTCCGATGATCAGCACTGGCTTGCGGCCAAAGACATCGGCCAATTTGCCGTAGATCGGAATCGTCACCGTCTGCGCGAGCAGGTAAATGGAAAACACCCAGGTGAACAGGGCAAAGCCACCGAGGTCGCCGACAATCTGCGGAATCGCCGTCGACACGATCGTGGTGTCCATGGCCGCCAGCATCATGGTGGCCATCAGCGCTGCAAGTATCCAGCGCCGGCGCCGCTCGTCGAGCACGCCGTTCACGCTGGATGAAGCAGCAGAATTCATGCGCGTACCATCGGGAATCGATCTGGGAAAACCAAGGAAATACAGCTCAGCGTGCGAGAATGCAAGAGTCGCAGTCAGCCGGCTGACGCAAGCGATTTCCGCAACGCATCAGGCTGCACTATCATTTTGATCTTCTGCACAGCGAGGTTTTCCCATTGAACCCGGCTCAACCTGATTCCCATTCGTCGACCGCGTATCCGCGCGCCACCACGAGTGCCGACTTCGAGCACAATCTCGCCGCGGTGCATTCTTGCATTGCGGCGGCCTGCCAACGCAGTGGGCGTGATCCAGGCGACGTGCGCCTGTTGCCGGTCAGCAAGACCGTCGATGAAATCCGAATTCGTGCGGCGTATGCGGCAGGTTGTCGCTTTCTGGGCGAGAACAAGGTGCAGGAGGCGTATGGAAAATGGGAAGCACTGGCAGACCTTGCGGATTTGCGCTGGTCGGTCATCGGTCATTTGCAAACCAACAAGGCCAAGTTGGTGGCGCGTTTCGCATCGGAGTTTCAGGCGCTCGACAGCCTGCGCGTGGCACAGGTGCTGGATCGGCACTTGCAGTCTGAAGGCCGCGAACTGGACGTTTTTGTCCAGGTTAATTCGTCCGGTGAAGCCAGCAAGTACGGCTTGCCTCCCGACGAAGTTTTGAACTTCGTGCGCGAACTTCCCGCGTTCAGTTCGCTGCGCGTGCGCGGATTGATGACGCTGGCGGCGTTGTCCGACGATCCGGCGCGTGTGCGCGGTTGCTTCGTCGTGATGCGCGAGTTGCGCGACCGATTGCGCCAGGATGCACCCGATGGCATTGTGCTGCGCGAATTGTCGATGGGCATGTCGGGCGATTATGCGATGGCCGTTGAAGAAGGCGCCACGGTGGTGCGTGTGGGTCAGGCGATCTTCGGCGCGCGCGCAACACCCGACAGCGATTATTGGCCGCCCATGCCATGAGTACCCAGGACTCGGCATCGCCTGCGTTGCAGCCGCTGGCCATCGATATCGTTTCGGTACAATCGCAAGTCGTGTACGGCAGCGTCGGCAACAACATTGCGCTGCCGGCATTTGCGCTTCACGGCTTGCGCGTTGCGGCGGTGCCCACCGTAGTTCTCAGCAATACGCCGCATTACCCCAGCATGCACGGCGGCGCGCTACCGGTGGAGTGGTTCGCCGGTTATCTGGATGATCTTTGTGCACGCAATGCGCTCGGGCAGTTGCGCGCGATCCAGACCGGCTATCTGGGTAGTGCGGAACAAGCCGAAGTGTTGGTGCGCTGGATCGCTGCACGGCTGACCGAACAACCCGGCGTGCGCGTGCATATCGATCCGGTCATTGGTGATCACGACCATGGTATCTACATTGATCCAGCCATTGTGTCTGTATATCGAGAAAGCCTGCTGCCACTGGCCAACGGCATATTTCCGAATGGTTTCGAGCTGGGACATCTGACCGGTCGCGCCGTGCGCACGCTCGATGAAGTCATTGCTGCCGCGCGCACGCTTTTGACCGGGCGCATCGATTGGGTCATCGTGACCAGTGCCGCACCCGACTCATGGAGCGCCGGGCAAATGCGAGTTGCCGTCGTTACTGCCGATGGCACCGAGGTGATCGACCACGCGCGCATCGATGCCGCACCGAAGGGAACCGGCGATCTGTTCAGTGCCATTGTCACGAGTCAATTATTGGCGGGGCGCAGCATTCTGGACGCTGCGCAGCAGGCATGCGCGACCGTCGTGGCTGCCGTCACACTCACGCACAGGCACCATTGCGCCGAACTGCTGCTACCGGATTGAGCGGCGATCAAGGCACGGGGCGGGTCAGAGATCGGCTCGTACCGGTCCAGTCATGCGTATGCACGATGACGCCAATGGATTATTCCGTTGCCCACGGCCAAGGCCGACGTATTTATCCCAGACGAATCAGCAACCGAGTAGACTTGCGCGCATGAACAAGCCCAAACTGATTTACTTCGACGCCCCGACGAGCCGTGGGGAAGAGTGCCGTCTTGCACTGCACCTTGCTGGCATCGACTTTGATGATGTGCGCCTGACGCATGCCGATTGGCCAGTGTTGAAACCGCAAACGCCGTACGGTGCGTTGCCGGTGCTCGAGCTGCCAGGACATGCGCCGCTTGCGCAAACCAACGCAATCCTTGTGCTGATCGGTCGACGCCATGGCCTGCACCCAACTGACGATTTCGAAGCGGCTCGCCACGAAGGCATGATGCAACACGTCGAAGATCTTCGCGCCGTGGTCGGGCCGACGATACGCATGGATGACGCGACGAAGAAAACCACGCGCGAGGCGCTGGTCGCCGGGTTTCTGCCGGCGTGGGGCGAAGCCGCAGAACGCAATATCCTGGCGACACCGTTTTTCGGCGGCGCGAAAATCAACGTCGTCGACATCAAGCTTTATAAAATCGTGGATTGGTTTATTGGCGGCAAGGTCGATCATATTCCAGCGACGATTTTTGCCAGTCACCCGAAGCTGATTGGCGTGTACGACGCGGTACGCGATCATCCTGGCGTAAAGGCGTGGTACGCGAAGCATTGAAGGCCAGGGCCGCTGAGGTCAGCGTCTGGCCCGTTCCACATTGATACTTGCGACTACACGCGTCCGGTCACGGGTATCAGCGCGCCCGTGATCGCGGTTGCCTGATTGGAAAGCAGGAATACGATCACGTCGGCGAGCTGCTCGGGCTTGACCCATTGGTCGAAGTTGGCCTTGGGCATGTCGGCGCGATTGGGTGGTGTGTCGAGAATGCTCGGCAGCAAGGCGTTCACAGTAATATCGCGCGGCTTGAGTTCTTCTGCCAGTGCCTCAGTGAAGCGCATCACGCCTGACTTGGCGGCGGTATACGCGCCCATGCCGGCGCCAGCTTTCAGCGCGGCATTCGCACCGATGTTGATGATGCGACCACCGGCCTGCAGGTGTTGCAATGCCGCCTGACTGGCAACCACTGCTGTACGCAGGTTGATCCGATACATCAAATCCCACGAATCCGGATTGCCATCGGTCACGGTTTCGTAGCGGAACGTGCCGGCGATGTTGACCAGCGCATCGAGCCCGCCAAGAGCCTTGACCGCATCAGCCATGGCTTTCTTCGCCGCGCGTGCATCGGCAAGATCGACGCCACCGATGCATGTTGCCTGGGCAATTCCTCCGCCCGGCGGATCGGCGTGGTCGATCGCCGCGACGCGAGCTCCGGCATTGAGCGCAGCACGCACGGTCGCTGCACCCAATGCCCCGAAACCGCCGGTTACCACAATACGTCGATTGTCCAGTTGCATGATGATCTCCAGTGCGGGTGTCAGTTGAATAGGATAGGCGCTGCGACACCCATTAGACCAGTCGACGTATTGCGCACGGTGGCCGATTGCAGTTCGACATGCATGTTGTTCGAGTTACGCACAGCGCTGCCCCAAAGCATCAACGATCACACGATAGCGTCCTGAAGCGTGTGCGCTTGCGCGCTTGGTTCGCCGCGCGAGATAACGACGGCACCAGCCAGGTCGCCGGTGACATTGAGCGTGGTGCGGCACATGTCAAGGAAGCGGTCGACGCCGAGAATCAAACCGATGCCTTCCGGCGGAATGCCGAACATGCCCAGGATCATCGCGATCACCGGTAGCGAACCTCCGGGCACGCCTGCCGTGCCGATGCCACCTAGCACGCAAATCAGCAGCACCATTACTTGCTGTACCAGGCTCAGGTCGATGCCGAATACCTGGGCCAGGAACAACACGGTAATGCCCTCGTAGAGTGCCGTGCCATTCATGTTTGCAGTAGCGCCGAGCGTGCATACGAAGCGACCAACCTGGCGCGGCACGCCAAGATTTTCTTCCGCGGCGCGCAACGTTGTCGGCAACGTCGCGCTGCTTGATGACGTCGAAAGCGCGGTCAGCATGGCGGTCTGCGAATCGCGAAAAAAGCGAATCGGACTCATGCCGCCGATGAATCGAACCAACAACGGCAATACCACAAACATTTGCAGCGACAGCGCCAGCAGAACCACGCCAACGAATCGACTCAATTGCAAAAGTACGTCGTAACCCAGCTTGGCAGTCAGGTTGAACAACAACGCTGCAACCGCATACGGAGCCAGTTGAATGACCCAATCGATCAATTTCAGGCTGATTTCATACAGGCCCTGCACGGTGCCGACGAACGTGCGCGTGGCATCGGTGCGCAACACGGCAGCCGCGATACCGATCATCAGCGAGAAGAACATCAAGCCGATCAGGTTGCCGCTCGCAGCGGCCTCAACGGGATTACGCGGCACGATGCCCAGCAGCAGTTCGCGGACCGACAACGTTTCGCGACTGCTCGCAATGCTCGCGGCGCGCTCGCCCGCCTTGGCCAGCAACGATTGACTGACTTCCGGTGGCAGACCACGTCCGGGCTGGAGCAGGTTGGTCAACACCAAGCCGATGGTGACGGCGATCCCCGTGACGACCAATATCCACAACAAGGTCTTGCCGCCGATGCGGCCCAATGAACGCGGATCGCCGATCTCGACAACGCCGAGCACGAGTGCCGAAAACACCAGCGGTACCACCAGCATGAACAACAGGCGCAGGAATAATTCGCCGATCGGCTGGGTGACGTAATCTATCAACAGCGCAAGCCACGCTGCATCTGCGGCCAGCGCCCAGCACGCCATGCCGCCGGCGAGGCCGACGACGAAGCCAATCGCCATTTTCGTATGCAGTGCCATCTTTATGCATCGATCCCCGTGCTGGTCGCAAGGTCTGTGTTGGCGAGTTTCATCAATCCGCTGCCGCGATTCGCAAATGACAGTCTACATGCAGACGTTGGAAATTCAGACGGATTTGCCGACCTGTTTGCGCGCGAATTGGTGCAATTGCGCTGCGTGTACGAATATGCCCATCGACGCTGCTGATCAGAGTCGAACCTCATCACGTGTTAAGCAATGAAAGCACCTTCTCTCATCATTTCCGCTGGCTCTAAGCGGGAATGACGAGCTGTGGTTCAGCACTAATCAGGTCGACGCTTGAACTGTGGAAATTGTTTTCGAACTTTACGGCAGACGCCATGTCTCGCGGGTTTACACCCACGCATTGTTGCACACCGCTTGAAATCGGCGTCAGGCAACTAGATGTTTGTCGGAGGGCCACCTAATCAAGGAGCTTACCGACGTGGACATACTTGCCAATGACTATCCAGGCGTGATTTTGACCGAACGTGCTGCGCCGTGCTTGTCGCTTTACCAACCTACGCATCGCCAGCATCCGGACGATCTTCAGGATCCGATCCGCTTCCGCAACCTGATCAAGCAATTGGCGCAGTCGCTCAAGCAAAAATATCCAAATCGCGAGATCGAGCCGCTGTTGGCACCCTTGCATGCATTGGCCGACGATACGCTGTTCTGGAAACATACGCTCGATGGCCTGGCGGTGCTGGTTGCGCCGAATTTCTGCCGTGTGTATCGCTTGCAGCGGCCGGTCCCTGAACTGGCTATCGTCGCCGACAGCTTCCATACCAAGCCGTTGATGCGCATCGTTCAGTCGGCAGACCGCTTTCAGGTACTGGGCCTGAATCGACATGAGGTGCGATTGTTCGAGGGTAACCGTGACAGCCTCGACGAGATCGATTTGGCACTCCAAGTTCCGCGCACGCTCGAAGATGTTCTTGTGCGCGACATCGAACCGGATCGCGCGACGCGTACTCACGGGCCGATCAGGCCGGGAGCAATGGGACGCCATGGTGCCGATTCAGGCAAGCAGGACATCAATCGTGCGGATACCGAACGTTTTTTCCGCGCGGTCGATCGTGGTGTGCTTGAACACCACTCGCGCCCGACCGGGCTGCCCTTGTTGCTGGCAGCGATGCCGGAGAATCATCACCTGTTCCGTGAAGTCAGTCGAAATCCGAATCTACTGGAAACCAGCATCGACGTGCATCCGGACGATTTGACCCTGGATTCGCTGCGCATGCGCGCCTGGGCGCAGGTGCAACCGTACTATCTGGACCATCTGGCCAGTCTGGTCGAGCGTTTCCGCGCGGCCAATCACCGCGGGCAGGCCACCGACGATCTTGCCGAGTCGGCAAAGGCCATGGTCGCCGGTCGAATCCAGACATTGATGCTCGAAGCGCAGCGCCAGATTCCCGGTCGCATGGATGCGTCCAGTGGCGAAATCACCCTGGGACAACTTGACGATCCAGAAGTCGACGATTTGCTCGACGATCTTGGCGAGCGCGTGCTCGCTAGCGGTGGCGAAGTGGTCGTTGTACCGACTGAGCGTATGCCGACCAGCGCAGGGCTCGCGGCTATCTACCGCTACTGATGAAGCATTGCCGGTATCGTGTCTTGCGACCGATGCCGGCGTTTACCCGGCGATTGCACGACCGCTTCTCCGCGCGTTGCGTGTGATCGCCGTCAGATGTCGTCAGTCAGGCTCAAGTCCACGCGCTGCGGGAAAGCACGCGATAGCACGTTGTTGCCCTCGGCTTGATGATGAATTCTGCCGTTCGCTTGGCACGAACGGTCCTTCTTCAATTGTTGCCGGTTGAATTGTCGGCGTGATGTCTGCGCACGCGTATCACTTGCGCATCGTTGGCATGTTCGGTCAGCAGGCGGCGTACGCGATCCTGCCACGCCGCGCCGAATGCCTTGCGCTGGTCTGCGTCCGCGCGATCTTGCAGGATCGCTGTGAGCAACGCGCGCTGTGCCGGATCCGGTGGCACCGAAGCAAAATCCAGATCGACCGACACGCTTGCTCCCGTATCGGTGCGCTGAAACGTAATTGCGCTACCGCTTTCCACGGCTGCGAATTCCAGCAGTCCGTTGCGTGCGAAGCGTCCGCCCAGGCCCTTGAATCCATTTTCGGCTGCGGCTCCGGTCAATAGCGTCAACACTTGCGCCACGACACCTGTGGTACCGCTGTCTTCCGGGGCCGGAATGCGCACGGCAACGCTGCCGCGTTGCGGCAGTTCATCCGGAAACAACGCCAGCAGCGCGGCGCGTGCCATCAGGAATGCGCCGGCAACGGTCGGGCAGGAGTGACCTGCCAGGCGCACCGCATCGGCATAGCGATACTCGATGATTCCATCGTCGGCCGCGCCCAGCAGTTCGGCCAACGGGTCACGCACGCGCACGACTGGCGCATGCTCGAAAAACGCAGGAAAGCCCATGACTATACCCTCAGGCAACGATGGTGAAGTCGATGATGATCGAGCCTGGATCGCGCGCGCGATAGGTTATCGCCAGGTGCTCGCCAAAGCGCTCGCGCAACTGATTAAGCAGCGGCAAAGGATCATGATCGTTGACGAAGCGCATGGCCTCGCCGGGCTCAAGTGCACCGAGTGCACCAAAAATGGCTGAGTGGCGAAAGCGGCGAGCTACGCCACGCGCATCGAACATGTAGGCGCTGACTTTGGAGACGTCGGCGTCGCTGGCTGGGTTTTCGCTCATGGTCGCAAATCCTCGTGTGATGTGAGGATCAGCATGCATCGGGTCGCGCATGGCTGCACTGACATGGATCAATGTCAGTGCCGGAGATCGCAGCGTATGGATTGGCCCGTTGCATCGCGGCTTCAAAATCGAGGTTGGCCGCGGCGTGGCATCTCGATACGTCAAAGTTTCCTGGGATAGGGCAGTCCTTCACGCAATCGGTTCAATTCGATTGCTCGCAGCGTCAATCTAGCGATCCGCGAGCTGCGGATATATCGTGGCGGCGAACGCATAGTCGCGCTTGTCGATGTCCAGTCCGCCCAGTATCGGCCTGCCGTTCTTCGTGATCGTGCCCGGAATCTGGTAGCACATGATCGAGCGTGCATCGACTTTGGTGCCGAGTATCGAAGACTGTTCGATTGGCGTCAGCACCTGCGCCCGCACCTCTTCAGGCGTCCAGCCTTGCGTCGCGCCAAAGAATTTGATGGCTTTGGCGACATCGATTTTCTTCACCAGCTCGGCGCGCATGTGCTCGTGTGGAAATCCCAGCGTGTGCCCCGTTTCGTGACGCACGACGCGGTGGAACTCGCTGTCGGGCGTCTTCATGGTGAACGCTTCGAGATTCATGGTCGGTTCGCTCGCCTTGATGCTGAGGATGTCGGTGCCAAGATATGACCAGTAGCCGGAAACTTGCGCTGGCGAATCCGCGCGGGCGATGCGTACTTGCGCATTGGTGCTGGATTCGGTGAAGCGCACATTCGCCGTTTTTGACCACGCATTCATGTGCGACAAAATGCGCTTGCGCAAGGCGGCGGGTGGATTGTCGAGAAACCCCACGGTCAGTTTCACGCCATTCGTGTGCCAACGCTTGCCAACGTAGACCGCAATCTTTTCGCGCGGCGGATTCACGCCGAGTGCGTGAGCGATCAGTCTACCGTTCGGCGCATTGGCTGGATTGATCTTCAGGGCTTGTGCGGAGGCCAGGATTCTTAGCTGGTGCGGCAACTCGCGCGGCGTGCAGACGATTTGAATGCTCATTGGGATGTTCCTTGTCAGGTGTTGGTCAGCATCTTCACCAGGTTCGGCAACCCCGCGCCTTGCACGTATTTGTCGCGGGCAAGATCCGTGCAGTTGCTCAGCAGGATTGCTTTGACATCGTCGGGCCGGCCAACGAATTCGCGACGCACCGACAGGAATGCAGCGGCCAGGCCAGACACGTGCGGCGCAGCCATGCTCGTGCCGCTGAGCGCAACATAGTAGCTGCTCACATCCGTGGCCTTGAAGCGTGCATTGCACGACGAGATTCGTTCGCCGGGTGCAACCACATCGGGTTTGCCGCGACCATCGGCCGTGGGGCCGCGCGATGAGAAATACGAGACGCCGTAGGTGTGTGGTCGGTCGGTGTGTACGGATCCAACCGCGAGGCAATCGTCGAGGTTTGCCGGGTCGCCAATCGACTCCAGCATGTTGAGCATCTGCGAGCCGCCGGGTGTAGATACATCCACAGCACCTTCGTTGCCGCAAGCAACGCACACCACCAGGCCCTGTCGCCACAGACGTGCGAGTTCCTGGCAGATCGGCGAATGGCCGCAACCATAGACTTCCGGATTGAACGAGCCGCCAAGACTCAGATTGACCCCGTGGATGGCGAGTTCGGCCGAATCGTGGTTGGTCTGCGCAATGTGGTCGATCGCCTTGATGATCCAGCTGTCGTCACCCGAACCGGCGTCGTCGAGGACCTTGTAGACATGCAACTTCGCCTTGATGGCCATACCGTGGTGGTCGTCATGTTCACCAGCGATGATTCCACACACGTGGGTGCCGTGGCCTTCGCTATCCGTGGAAGGATGCCCGGCGCGCAACAGGGGCCGCACCGGGCCCGGATGCGTGCAGTCCCAAACCTTGACGATGCTGTCGTGCGCGGCAAAGTGCGGATGGGCGCTTTCCACGCCTGTGTCGAGCACGGCCCAGGTAATGCCGTCGCCCTCGGCGCGATACGCCGTGCGTGCCGCTGTCACCTGGATGATGTCGCCGGAGCGCTCTATCAACGCCCGCTTTCGGGTGTTCTTCCATACGCAATATACGCTGGTCATGCATTCGGTTTCGGCTCGCTGGATTTCGAACGGCGTGAGTCGGGCCGCCACGAAACGTTGCAGCGGATCAATGCAGGCCGCCTTGCGGTCCGTGACGTTGGCATCGAGATACGCGACCAGCTGGGTGCGATGAACTGCAAGGCTTTCCATCGCAATACCCGGCTTCAGGCCCGCATGCGCCGCAGCGCCAAAGCCGGCTGCATCGCGCAACTCGAACAGCACGGGATGCCTCTGCTCCGGACCGGTTGCATCACCGTATTCGCGCGCAGCGATCGTTTGCACGATATCGGCCAGCACATCCTTGCGAACCCGGCTGCCGTAGCGCAGCTGGTTCCAGTTGAGCACCGGATACACGCGAGCATGCACGGACGCCGTTGAAAGATAACCAACGGCTGAGTGCGGATTTCCGAACGCAGGGTTATGCACGAGAGTGTCCTGGATTGCGATGTCGCCACCAAATTCGCCGTGCAGCCCCTTGTCCAGCGCGACCGGATCGAATGGATCGGCGAAATTTGCCCATGCGTCAACGCCGCTCGGCACGACCAGTGGCTGCGTGAGCTTGCGTTGGATTTCGTCGATGCCCAGCGGCGAGCCGAGGGTGACGAACAACGCGACTTCGAGTTTGTTTCCCGATGGTGTGCGGCCATTGAGTTTGCGCAACACGTCATACGCAATGATGGTGCCCTGCGAATGCGCAATGAGCAGGATAGGTCGTTTCGCGTTTTGATCGAGAACGTCGATCAACCGTTGTTGCATGGCTTTGCGCTGCGCCGGATCGAAGAAATAGGCGGCCGTGTCGCGCACGAAATCCTTGCTTAGCCATGCAAACAGCGCATCACCGATGCCGGCGAACAGGCCGGAGAAAATCTTGCTGCGAACCATTCCGCTTGGTACCGCCGTACGCATCTGCGGGACGACCCGATCCTGCAACCGATCCATGAAACGCCGGGCTGCATCGCTTGCCAATGCCGAGTTCGCGCGTCCGAGTGCGCGGGTCTCGACATTACCCTTCGGCAGCGGATGCAGGATGTCCGCCCAATATGCCATCCGCGTGTCTGCCATCGACTGGCCGAATAGCGCCATGTCCCAATTCGCCTTGGCGACCGCGGGCGGGTCTTGATGGCCGATACCGTGGATGTAAACCACTGCAAGCGGCAATATCGCCTCAACCGATGGGTTGCCTGGTGTTGTCGACGTCGCCTTGGCCTTCGTGCCTATCGCCCGCGAGGCCGCTTTCGATCGCACGCGTGACTTCGGCCGCAGCGGCGCTTCACGTGAACGTTTCGTCGTTGCCATGTCGTGCTCCACCTTGGGACCGTTCAAAACGCGATGTGCAAACGCTGCACGTTAGCCCATGTCGGGAATATGCAGCGTCCAGACGGCGCCAACGCCATTGCAGCTGGAACTGAGCACCGATTCTGATACGCAGCGCGCACTTGATACAACTGTCAGATATGACAGTGCCGCGCGCTGCGCCGCCGAAAATCAGGGCTTCATGCAAGGCGGCGTCGAGGCGGGAAAATGGGCGCTGCAGATCGTGTGGCATCGTGCCGCCCGAATGCGGTCTGATCGTTCACGGCAATGGTCCGAGCTTGGATAGCCACGATTGGGTTGCCTTGCAAGCCGACACGATCATGTCGCCCCCAAGCAAGACAATTATTGCGCCGCCAACAAGGCGAATGTTCGGGGATGTCTCGGCAAGCAACACGGCGTAAACACCAACTCCGATCAGGAACAGTCCAAAGGCGCCGGTTAGTATTCGATACCCCTTGCGAGAGTAAAACGGTTGTTTGTCGTGTCGATGGTTCATGGCATGGGCTATCAAGCGTGACGCAATGTCACGCCTCGCCGCGGCGATCTTGCTGCACCTGCGGTGTGTCCATGCAGATTGCGCAGTGTTGGCCGCGTTTTGCTTGAAAGAATCGCGCGGTGGTAAAGACGAGTGCTGATAGCGTGCTCCACATTGCAGCTTGCGTTGCAGAATAAACGACATCGTGACCCTTGAGTAACAGGGCAACCAGGATGATGGCGAACGCTCCCATGAGCACAGTGAGGAAACGCTTGACCCAGAATCCAATGCTCAAGAAATTCTCCCGATAAAACCTAACGCGTGAATGATTCGCGCCGTACACGTGGCTTGGACGAACTGCCTGGCGTCAACCACGCCCCGTGCATATCCAGCGCCCATCGCGAGACGTAGTGCCGACGTCATGATGATAAACGTATCCACTTCGCGGCAGCAGCAGATAACCGACACTACATGGGGGCGCGAAAGAATCAATGGTACAAACAGCACCAGCAGGGTTGGAAGCCACGCCCAAACGCCGAGAAAAGTTCCAAAGATGTACTGTGATGACGCACAAACGCCGATCAACGCGAGCGGGGACAGCACGACCAGGGCGCGGTCACGCCGAGTAGCAATGACTGAACTCGATATCAGGATGTGACCCCTGCGCTGAACTACGTAGCGGCTGCCGCAACACGTGAGATGTTGGCGCAACCGATGCGCAACTGTTCGCTTGGGCGGGCAGGGCGCAGGTGCCTCACAGGTGCGGCCACGCCCGCAGAACTCCGATGAGATGAATGACACCCAGCACGAGACAAATTGCTGAACTCACCAACCAGAACGACAGGCTGTTGCCGGAGATGCGCGACATCAGCGGAATGAACACAACTCCGCGTAACAAATAGGTACCGGTGATTGCGCAGAGCACCAAGCGCAGTAACGGCAGCCTGCCGATAACGCCCGCCCCGGAAAGCGCGTATAGCGACCAGACCAGCAAAACAGCGGAGATGGCCAGGGTCACCAAAGTTGGATACCAGCGTCCCGCCAACGCCGCTTGAGCCATGCGTTCACCGGCTCCAAAAAAGCGGTACCACGGCGCACCAAACGCGATGCAGCCAAGATGCAGAAAGGCTGCTATAGCGCTGAGGGCGGCACCAACGATCAAAAACAGGCTGCCAGAATTTTGCATAGTGTCTCGTGCGCCATAACGCGTGATCCAGGCGACGGCTGTCGCGAGGCGGTTGGAGTTTACCCCAGCCACGCGTTGCAGTGCATTGGCGAAAGTGTCTGGATTTCGGCGTGTGAAACCGAATGAACCGTGACATCTGCCTTGGCCGGGGATCGAATGAAAACAATTCGAGTCGACGAAATCAGCCCGACGTCGGCTACAGCGAAAGGTTGGTCCGCAGACGGCCGCAGGGACCACGGGTATATTTCACTGACCGGCCGGCGGCTGCCACAATTCGACCTTGTTTCCTTCAGGGTCGATGACCCAGGCAAACTTGCCGTACTCGGAGTCATCTATCTTGTCGAGCACGTTGCAGCCTTCCGCCTTGAGCGCCGTGACCAAGGCGTAAAGGTCTTCAACGCGGTAGTTGATCATGAACGATGCTTTGCTGGGAGCAAACTGGTCGCCTTCCTCCGCACCAATGGACCAGACCGTCGTTCCGCCTGTGGGCTTGCCATCCGAATCGGCCCAGGTGAACGCGGTTCCGCCCCACGCCTGGACGTCGATGCCGAGATGACGCTTGTACCAAGCCTGCAACGCTGTTGCATTCTTTGCCTTGAAAAAGATGCCGCCAATACCTGTGACTCGTTTCATGTGCACGTCCAATGGGGGTGGATGGGGGGCGTTTCATCTGCGCCGTATCGACTGAATCAAGCCGCGCCGCGAAACGGGTTCGGCGTGATTAAATGTTGGACCGGAACGACGTTGGCGCCCGTGAGCTTAGCGCGCCGCCAGCCAAGTTGTCAGCGCCAGCCTCAATTGATGCCAACGTTCTGCCTGGCAGGGTAGGCTGTGCGGCAGGTCAGAAAACACCTTGGGGAAAGGCACGCTTGGGGCCCACGCCGGAGCTACTGCTTCGGACAATCCCAGAGTTCCAGTGCAACTCGCGAGGTGTCTTGCGGGTCGTACTGGACCGGAACGACTCGGCCAGCCTGAACTGAAGGAACGTCAAGGCGGGAAACGAGGGCCTTCGAATGTGCCTCAAATGCCGGGCCTTCAGAGGGAAGCACGCGAAGCACGAACTCGACGACGGGATCATTGTTGATCGTCGTGCCAGTATCAATGAGACGCTCAATAGTTGCAGTCGCGGGTACGCCGATACTGAGAATTTTGCACGCCTCTGTACGGCCGCTGAAGCCACCGACAAATGAAGCGCAGCCTGCTGAGATCGCACCGGCAATCAGGACTGCCATCGAAACAAGATGGCGAAGCCAAGCGTATCTGTGAGCCATTGCGACCTTCCTTTTGCCAGAATGACGAATGGTCCCTCAGGCTCTTGATCGTGATCCGGTTGAGATCGGCATTACCGATCAGGTTCAACTACCAATCACCGTAGTGGTTGGTAATTGCCGGCGCTGTGGCGGAGCGAACGGCACGCGTATTCGCGTCAATGGCGAAGATCCCGTTGAACAATCAAGTATCGACTGATGGCGGGCAACGTTTGAGTTGAGCGGGCACGTAGCCATTCGCCTTGAACGAAATATCAGGCATCGTCACCTTACGCTGCCTGGATCAAAATGCGGATTCTCGATGATGCCGAATCTGTTGCCGAACGGGTCGGTAACCGCCGCAACTTTGATTCCGCCACCAACCTCGGAGACGGGATCAAGTTCTTTGGCGCCCAGGTCGAGCAAGCGTGAAAGTGCTGCCGCCGCATCCGTGACTCCCCAGAGCGGTTGAGGACCGGATGTGCCGGATTGGCCATCGGGCACCAAGCCAAGTTCGAACCCGCCAACGTTGAAACCGACATAAAACGGCTCATCAAAGTATGGTTGTCGATCAAGAACCTGCGAGTACCAATTTTTGGCTGCGGCCAGATTACTCGTCGGATAGATCGCAGTACGTAGTCCTAAAATCATATGGGTTCTCCATGTCGGCCTAACGCGTGAGTTCAGCAGCCGTGCGGGCAGTGCTGCATGATTGCACAAGAAGCCTCATCCCGAACGGCTAGCGTTAGCGCACAGTTGGGCTTGGCAGCATGACCAGGGCCAGCGTGCCGCAAGCAGCTGCGCGCTGGTTGCGAATCGCATGCGGACCCAATGCTTGCCTAATCCTTTCGTGTGCTGGATTTGAGTATGATCTCGTGGCTCAGAACGGATTCGTCCGTCGGGGGTAGGTGCTCGGTGCCTCCACTTGCAATGGCAACTCGCGGTGCGGGCGCACCAGGTGCAAAGATCACTCGCAACTCACAGCTACCGCTGCGATACGAGACCGTGCCGCCCTGAAGATTGCTGGCGTACGGACTATAGGTATTTGCCGTCCCCAGAAGTGCCGCGACCCGCGATTCAAGATCCAGCCTGGACGTGCCGACTTTCACTGGCATGCGTGTGAAAGGACACGCGGCATGAGCCGGCGACGCCACGAGTGCGAAAAGTATTGCGGCAACCCAGAAGATTCTAGCGACGTTCGTCATATGTCTAACTAGGTTGTAGAAAAAGCCCAACTTTTAGAAAAGGGTGGAAAACCGTGAGTGTTTTTACGTCCCCAAGGCGCTGATCGTCGATTGCGGCGCTTCCAGCGAAGCTGATTTGCTGAATTGTATACTTCATTGACGCATCCGCCTGGATGACTGGTTAGCTGCCGCCCACCGAATGCGCGTGGCGAGCTTTTTGGCTGAGCACCGGCCACGTGCCTACAAGGCCAACGAAAAAACCAACCCCTGCGACAAACCAAATAAGAGACGCAACAAGCTCGAACGGCGGAACCCTTGGCAGAATGATGATGTAAGGAATGACGATGAGCCCGCGTACGAGGCAGATGAATGATATGACGACCAAAGCCGCTCGCGTAAAAGGTAGGTAGCGCAGATCACCGCGGGCCGAGAGGCCGAATAAGGCGCAGGCAAACATCAGTGCGCCGATGACGATGGCGCCCGAAGGGCCAAAGGCTGTTCCGTTGCGAGCCGATGCGACCGCTGCAGCCGGTGCATGTAGAAACGCATACCAGTCGGGGCCAAGAAGCGGTGCGATCCAGTGAATAGCGGCGCCGAATAGGGCGATCGCCGTCGCGAGCAGTAGAGAAAAATGTGCAATGGTTTTCAACGTGCGAGCACCAGGATAGTAGCGGCTAGCGCTTGAAGTAGGCCGGGCCGCGATGCGGGTTCGTGCTGAATAAATTGTTACGCTTGCGGGCCCGGATTGCGCGACCTACGACCACGGCAATAGGCGTGGCAAACAGAAGCATATGCGAAAGTAAATCCAAAGCCGTAGCCAGCGGCTTGAAGGTGACCGGACGCGGATAGGCTGAGAGCGGAAGCACGACCAGCCGCATGCAAATGAATACGACGAGCCCGAAGCCAATGCCTACAAGAAGCGGCCGGCGCGTCAGCGCGGGAAGCTGCCAGGCAGCCACGGCAAAGATTGTGGCCCATAGCACCGAAAGGCCGAAATGACAGGCTAGACCAAGCGCTGAGACCCAGTTGCCACCGGAGAACGCAGCGTTGCCAAGAATGCCACTGGCAATCGTCTGAAACACTTTGGTTGGCGCGGCACCGTTATAGCCAGCAAATGAAACGGCAAACAAGAGGTCAAGAGCACCTCCAATCAGCCCCCCGACCAGGATTGCTCCGATTATCGATGGCCTGCGCATAACCTATCTCCCGAGACCTAACGAGGTTGTAGAAAAAAGCCAGAATGTTTTGAAGAACAGTGAAATGTCGAGGGTACAGTTACCCCTCCCAAGGCGCCGATCGTAGATTGTAGCGCTTCCTGGAAGATCAATTTGCAACATTGTACACTTCAGGTTTTGCGTAGGGGACTACAGCTTTAACGTCTGAAATAAACGGCTTTACGCAACACCGTTTCACGCAACATCGCAACAAAACCTTTCACGGCAGAGCTAAGCGCTAAACAACAGGTCAGACCGACCTGCGTAGAGCCTGATTAACCAGACGGATGCCATCACACATATCGGTTGATCGCCGGATGCGGGCATAACCAATGAGCGAGAGAGGCGCGCAGGTGCGGTTTATACAGCGGTCCGGGCAAAACACCGTCCCACAAGGCCGATTACGGAAATGCAGTCTGGCAGCCGTTGCCGTTGGCTTGAAGCAGAACAGTAAATGTGTACAACGCACCAAAAGCACCGATGCGGCTAGCGCCGCATCGACGGCATCAATTTGCAGGGGGTGACGGGGAGTCTCTTATGGGCTGGTTAGGCGTCACCTCAAGGTCCGCTCAGTCGAGAAATTTCCAAGTGTCGGCTCCGTCAAAGTGGCGCACTCGGACGGCAGCAATTAGCCGCGGGTCGAAGTTACTAAGTTTGATTCCGTGCCTTGCACCCAGCGTTGGATTCAACGGCTCCCAATGCGTTACGCAACCGCAGATCTTGCAACGGATTGTCCGCATTGATTTGTCACCCCAAATGTATTCGGAAGTGAATTCGGGATGGCCTTCGATGTTAACGGTTCCAAATCCGTAATACACCGTCGGACCGCCGATACGACGGCAAAGCGAGCAGTTGCAGTCAGTAGCGACATCGGGCAAAGAAGGCAGAGTCAAACGTACGGCACCGCAGTGGCATGAACCATCAAGCATATCCTTCATTTTGAAAGTGGTCCTTCGCTGGAGAAACGCGCCGTTGCCTAATTGTGACGCCTAACCCAAATTCAGCCGCAGCCAAAGGCGGTCGGCTGGAATGCAGAGTTAGACGTTAGCGGCCGCCGAGTAGCCACTAGTGCTAATGCGACGCCCTGGACGCAAGCAGAGATGCGGTCTTGACCCAAGTCATGCCTTCGTCATGGCTGACCTTACTTTCCCAACTGAAGCTATCCTTCGTGATGCTGAAGAAGCGAATCTTGGTATTTACCATATTTCCCGCGGGATCCTTGCCACTTGCGTGTAATAACATCTCGTCGTCTTTCATCTCGCCATACCATTCTGCGCGTGCCGATGGTTGAAGCGCGGACAGGCCGACCATCTCCCAACGGCGGGTAACCTCGGAGTAGGTTCTCAGCGTGACGTATGACGAGACTGCCTGTCCTGTTGGGGCGTACGCCTTGAAGTCATCTACGCTCATTCGAGCGTCATTCAAATACTTGGCGTTCCAACTGGCCTTGTACTGAAAGAGTGGGGAGCCGTCATCTTTGTAGCGCGTCGCGGCAACGCTCCAATCGTCAATGAGGAAATCGAACTGCGCACTTTCGGGCGATGGACCCTTGAGATACTGCGCGACCTCCGGGGGCATCTGAGGCGTTTGGATTTCTGACTCCTGCATGATCATTTTCTCGGGTTTGGTTGGCAGCGCTGCAGCACCGAAGGTCGGTGTCAGCGCAAGAATAATTACACGCGTGGCAAACCTAATTCGCTCTCCTGACGACTAACGCCTAAGCTAAGCGGCTGTGCGGGCCGCAGTGTGTGATTTTGGTGGCAAACTTCTTTCCGCACCGGCTTGAATGAATTGTTAGACCGGCACTTACGACGCACGCTTGCTAAGCAAATCGGCCATGCGTGTTTGCCAACCAGGCCCGGTGGCTTTCCATTTGGCGAGCACTGTCTCAGGCAAACGAATAGTAACTTGACGCCGAGGGTTCGTTGCCACGGGCCTGCCCGCACGTTTGACAATGCCGCGCTGAAACATGGAATCCGTCAGTTCCGGCAGATCCGCGTACTCGCTCGCTTTTGTCTTGTGCGAGTCGACGCGGCTGAGATCAGACTTCAAGGTGTGGGCCGATACGGGCTTGCTCGCGTTCATTGGCTTTTCTCATGCTGAAAATGTGGCGCACTGCTCCTCGTGGCGTGTAGCCGATGACGACCAAGCGACCAGCGAGATAACCGAAGCAAATCATGCGCGTTTCGCCATAGTCTTGGCGGGTGTCCTCGAGCTCGAAAGTGAAGCCAGCGAAGACAATTGGCGCATCTTCGAAGTCGAGGCCACGCTCATCAAGCGTCTTTTGTCGCTTGGCTGGATCGTAGCTAATGCGCATGACATAGTGTAACTACAACAATTGTCTGCGGCAAGTGGTGGGTGTGCCTGCCGAACGCTTGAGCTAAGTGGCCGCTGCCGCAATGAGGTTTAGTTTACGCCGTGCCGATTCGCAGCGTCGCGTTGGACGAATTTTTAGATTTGTGCTGCTAGAAAACTGTCGGTCGTGCTGGCAATTTGAGTGATGAAGTAGATGTGTTTGCGTAGATCATCCCGAGTCACTGCATGCTGTGCGGGCTGAGCTTGACCTGTCGGTGGGCGCAGCGATCGATGCGCGATATCTCCGCGCTTCTTGACGAGTCTATTCAGCTCCGCTTTTGACTTTGTTGGGTCGCAGTTGTTCCAGTTCCACGCTTCTGATACGTCAAGCAACAGATACTTCTGGAAGATCTTACGAACTCTATCTGTGTTCGGGCTGTGAAATGTTTTGAGGTCAATTTCTAGCGAGTTCCGATAGAAGTCTGAGAGGGCACCATTTGCCTTGCCTTTGGCGCAGATTGAATTGACTCCCTCGACAATTCGATCTTCAAAGTATGTTTCCAGTGCTGCAAGAGCCATCACCAGGCTGGCACGTTTGAGAACTTCAATATCTGGTGGCGGTGGCTTCGTGTTGAGAGCATCAAAATGTTTCAGGAGATCAGTAGAGTCCTGAATCGCGTGATTGAATGCTTGGAGTGCCTGTGAGTCCATACGCAAAATCTAACGCTTGAGTTAACGCGCCGCGCGCGGCGCTGGATTTTCGCGGCGACACATGTCGGGAGAGTTCCTACGCAAAAGTGGACACCGATTGGTTAGCTGCATTGGGTCTCGAACTCGATGGGAGAACGATAGCCCAAGGCGGAGTGTAAACGCTTGTTGTTGTAGAAATCGATGTAGTTGCGCACGGCGCTTCGCAGTGCGCCTTCGGTGTTGAAACGATCGCGGTGATACATGTCCGATTTCATGGACTTGTTCCACGACTCCATGTGCGCGTTGTCGGTCATTCGATGCGGGCGATTCACGCTTTGCACCAATCCTGCGCGCGCCAGCGCTTGCTTGAAGTCACCGGCCAGAAACTCGATACCACGATCACTGTGAAGCAAGGTGCCGGCTGGCGGTTTGCGTTGGCGCAGCGCCGCTGCCAAGGCTCGGCGTGTCAGGCTGGCTGTCCGGTCCGATCCTAGCGACCATCCCAGCAAACGCCGTGAGTAGCGATCCATGACGGTGGCAAGGTA
>CAJDUT010000020.1_pt1 | contig 29895 bp, 29 predicted proteins | sample 7390981 | NCBI WGS metagenome assembly CAJDUT01 (sample SAMEA7055681, study PRJEB34461) | soil metagenome | biome: terrestrial ecosystem; feature: Peninsula; material: soil | place: Antarctica | collected 2016 | reverse complement strand
CGCGATCTGGCGCGGCTGGCGGATATGGTCAATCGCCTTGGCGCAGTGCTCACCGATCTATCTGCCACTGCAACCGCACAAGTGCATGCCCTGCACGGCACGCGAACGGTTACGGAAACCCTTGCGCAGGAATCTGTTCCCTTCGCCAACGACGTAGACGAGGGCCCGGGCGAGACGGTTGATCAGGCCGATGCGATCCCACCCGATGCGGAAACGGTAGCCAATCAATCCCCTGCGTCATCGAGCGCTGCGACGACAGCACAGAAATCGCGTCCCACCCACTTGCCACGCGCCGTGTGCCTGACCGGTCTTGCCGCAGGGACAGCACCCGGCCTGATTTCCGGCCTGCGCGAACGCGGATACGACCCGCGCGAATTCGCCGACGCCGAGGCATTGCTGGATTTCCTCGCCCATGCCATTCCCGGCGCGTTGCTGCTGGATACGCGCAAGTTGCGCATCATGTCGCGCGTGGCGGTGCTGTACTCACAATTGGGGATCGGTGACGAACGCCTTCCAGCAGTCATAGCAATCTCACCCGATGGCGATCTGGGTCACCGCCTGCTCGCCATGCGCTGCGGCGCCAGTGCGCTATTCAATGTGCCATTCGACTCGCTGCGCCTGATTGGCAAACTCGACGAACTACTGGGTCAGGATGCACAGCCGGAATGGCGTGTGCTGCTGGTTGGCCCGGACCGCGCACAGACCGCGGATGCGGCACGTTGCCTGGTGGAACGTGGCATGACCGCGCGCCTGGCCGGCAACGGCCAAACCGCCCTGAATGCCCTACCCGACTTCCGTCCCGACGTCATCGTGATCGATTGTGAGTTGCCGGATCTGGGCGGCATCGAGCTAATCCAGTTGATTCGCCAACAATCCGAATACGCGGCCGTACCGATCATCCTGGCCGCAGACAGCGCCAACGTCGGGATGCGTTTCGACGCGATCGCAGCCGGCGGTGACGATTTTCTGCTCAAACCGGTCAAACCGCGCCATCTGATCGGCGCGGTACAGGCGCACGTCAAACGCGCCCACTGGCTGCGCGAAGTCATCGGCACGCCAGGCGGGCGCGATTCACGCACGAACCTGTGTTCGCGCACCACCCTCGTCGAAAAACTCGAAACCGCGCTGGGCGACCGCTCCGCCGCATTGCTTTACATCGCGCTGGATCATGCGCCGATGTTGCGCGAACAGATCGGTTTGGCCGGGGTGGCCGCGCTTGATGCGCATATCGGCAACTTGTTGCGCAGCCAACTCGATGAAATGGATGTCTCGGCGCAATATCAAGATTTCCACTATTTTACTTTGTTGCATCGACGCAGCCGCAGCGAAGTCACCGCGGCGGCCGAGCGCATTCGCGCCGCAATGAACGAACAGCCCTGGCAATTCAATGGCCGCAACTACACTTTGAGCGCCAGCCTCGGCATGGCACTACTCGGCGGCGAACATACCAATGTCGACGCGCTGGTCACCAATGCACAGGCAGCCCAGCTCGCCGCTGCCCACATGGGCGGCAACCGCGCGCTCTGGTTCGAGGCCAAGGAAGCCGCGTTGTTGCCGGCCGACCCCAGCCTCGCCGTGCGCGCCATCCTCAGCCGGCCGTTGGCGCGCGAGCAAACCCAATTCGAGTTCCAACCGATCGCACGGATCGTCGGCAAACTCTGCGGGCAGTACGAACTGGGCTTGAAAGTTACCAGTGCACAGCATCCCGGCGCGGCTGTTGCTTATACCGAGTTGGCGCCGGTCGCGGCGGAATCAAAACAGATCGGCGCGCTTGATCGCTGGTTGCTGCAACACGCGCTGGAAGTGCGCGAAGAACAACTACGCCTGGGCCGGCAGTTGCGCCTGTTCGTGCCGCAGGCAGTAAGCAGCACGCTGGAGCCGGAGTTCACCTGGTGGCTGGAACGTGAACTCAAGTCGCGGCGTTTGTCCGGTACCGGTTTGACGATTGAACTGGCGTGCTCGGACCTGATCGATACCGCCGGTCGCGGAGGCGACCTGATCAAGGCCATGCATCGCCACGGTATTCGCTTTTGCCTGATCGATTATGGCCGCGACTGGGCTGCCGTGCATGCGTTGAAGAATCTCAATGTGGATTTCGTGCGTCTGGCACCTGAACTGGTTACCGAATTGGGCAACGCGAAATCCATCAGCGATACCATGCTCGCCCTGGTGCGCAAGGCCCACGGCAGCGGTGCCGCTGTCATCGCACCCGAAGTCGACAGCTTGCAACGCGCCCACCTGCTGCTGCGTTTGGGTGTCGACTACGGCCTTGGTGCAGCCTTCGCCCGCCCACGCCTGCTACCGGATTTCGATTTCAATCGACCGTTGTGGTAGTGGGATCGGGATTGGGGAATGCTCTCAGAGCATCCCCGTCTCAAGCTTGGCTGCATCCGACATCATGGATTGATTCCATGGTGGATCGAATATCAACTCGACATCGACTTCGGCGACAGTGGGAATGGTTTCGATCTTGCTGCGCACGTCGTCGACCAGAATCTCGCCCATGCCACAGCCGGCAGCGGTCAGGGTCATCATCACCTTGACCGTGCGTGCACCGTCGTCGCGATGGCCGACGTCGCATTCGTAAATCAGACCCAGTTCGACGATGTTGATCGGTATCTCCGGATCGAAACAGGTACGCATTTGTTGCCATACCAGTTTCTCCACGTCGCCATCACTGGCGTCGCTGTCCAAAACGATCAATTCCGGCGGTTGTTTGCCGATGGCGTCGGCGTCGGCACCACTGATGCGGAACAGGTTGCCGTCGACGAATACAGTAAAGCTGCCGCCGAGTGCCTGCGTGATATACCCGTTCTGGCCCGCAGGCAATGTTACTTCCTGGCCTTGCGGCACCATGACGGCGGCACAATCGCGCGCGAAGACGATGGGTTCGGATGTTTGACTGTAACCGACCATGGGGCGTTTGAATAATCGTTGCGATGGGAAGTGGAAGCGACATTATCGCAGTTTCGGTCAGCTGGTGACCACGCGCCGGGAAATTGGGGCGCGGGCGCGCGATTGCAAGTTGACTCGATCAGCACGCGTCGACAAAGGCGTCGACGCCTGCGGCGATGCGTGCAGGCATTCGCCGAGAATCCGCATCGCCGTACGCAGGTCCGCCGGCGGCATATCGGCGTAACCGAGCAGCAACCCGGGGCGTGGCAACGGTTCCAGGCAATACGGAGCGATCAGATACAAACCCAATCCTCGTTCATGCGCACGCTGAACCAGCGTTTGTGCCTGGGCATGACTGTGCCGCGTCAACCACGCCACGATATGCATTCCGGCATTCGAGTCGGCCACGAACACGCAATCGCCCGCATGACGTTGCAGTTCGGTCAACAGCGCGGCACGCCGCGCTTTGAGCGCTTTTGCAGCCTGGCGCAGATGACGCTCGAACGCACCAGACCCGATCAAGCGTGCCAGCGCATCCTGTTCGATAGCCGGGCAACCGCGATCGTTCAACCATTTCGCGGCGATGAATGCCTGGCGCAAACCCGGCGGCAACACCATGTATCCCAGGCGCAACGACGGAAACAAAACCTTCGAAAACGTGCCGATGTAGACAACGCGGTCGGCGCGATCCAGCGACTTCAGCGCGGCAAGCGGTCGCGCCTTGTAGCGGAACTCGCCATCGTAATCGTCTTCGATCAACCAGCAATTACTGCGCTGCGCCCAGTCCAGCAGTTGCATGCGGCGCTCCAGACTCAACACCGCCCCAGTCGGAAATTGATGCGACGGCGTGACCAGCGCCATGCGCAACTTGCCGCGTCGCGGCAGCGCATCAACGATCATTCCGTTCTCGTCGACTGGGCACGTGCGCACTCGCGCGCCGCGCGACTGCAGCAGCTGCCGCGCGCCCTGGTAGTGCGGATTTTCCAACACAACGCTGTCGCCTTCGTCGAGCAACACATCGGCGGTGAGCGCAAACGCCTGCTGCGTCCCGCTGACGATCAACACATCATCGGCGCTTGCCACGATGCCACGGCGGCGTGCCAGATAGGCGCAAACCTGCCGGCGCAATCCGAGCAAACCTTGCGGATCGGGATAATCGGTTTGCGCATGTGCGGCGGCAAAATTCAGTTCGCGACGCCACGCGCTGGACAATTGCGGATTCGTCATCGGCAATCCGTATTGCAGATTGTAGCGGACACCTCGATGTTGCCGCCCCGGTATGGATCGATCATACAAATCCAGTGCGCGACGACCGCGTCGCGCCAGCGCTGAACGTCGGGGTAGCGTGAGAATGCCCTGCGCTTGCGCGCCCGGCGACATGGCGCTGACATTGGCAAACGCCGCGACAAAGCAGCCGGAACCGACACGGCCTTCGATGAATCCTTCCGCCGCGAGTTGTTCGTAAGCCGCCAACACCGTGTTGCGCGACAACGTCAATTCAGCTGCCAACACGCGCGTCGCCGGCAACCGCGACGCGGGCGCGCAACGTCCATCGAGAATCGCCTGCTTTAGTGCGCGCGCCAACTGCAGGTAGCGCGGCCCGTGGCTATCGAGATCGAGAAACATATTGGCCCCAAAGGATTTGCCGAAACCGGCGCTGGCTGGTACCAATCTGACGCCTTACGCTGGCGCGGTCAAGCCTGAGGACTGAACCGATGAAAGTACGCGCCCGCCACCACGTGCAACGCATCAAGGATCGCGCGAGCTACAACCGCGAGGCGGCATACGCAATCCTCGACTCGGCATTTCTGGGACACGTGGGCTTCTGTGCCGACAACCAACCCTTCGTCATCCCGATGCTGTATGCACGCGATGGAGATACGCTGCTGCTGCACGGCTCGATTGCCAGTCGATTGTTGAAAAGCGTCGGCGAGGGAATTGAAGCGTGCGTCAGCATGACTTTGGTCGATGGTCTGGTGCTGGCGCGCTCGCATTTCCATCATTCGACAAACTACCGCTCGGTGGTCGCATTCGGGCGCGCAAGAGCCCTGACCGACGACGCCGCGAAGATCGCCGCGCTTGCTCATTTCGTCGATGCGATGCTGCCGGGCCGAGCGGCTGAATCGCGCGCGCCGGATCGCAATGAACTGGCCGCCACCGCAGTACTGCGATTCGACATTGTCGATATTTCCGCGAAGATCCGCGATGGCGCCGCCAAGGACGACAAGGCCGATGTCGGCCTGCCGTATTGGGCTGGCGTGGTGCCTGTCGAGTCGCGCTATGGGCCGCCGTTGCCCTCAGGCGATTGCAATCTGGCCGTGCCCGCATCGGTGCAACGCCTGTTCAAGGCGCAGCGAGGTAGTGCATGATCGACACTCGCCATTCGGAGTTCCGCTTTTGTCCGTACCTTCAGCAGCAGTCTCAACGCCACGCAAAAACCCCAGCGTAATCTCGACAGTCGCCGGCATTGTCTTGAGCGGGCTCGCCGGCGGCGCCATCTGGTGCCTGCTGTCGTTGCTGACGGAATACGACACCACCTTGCTGATCGTCCCACTGGCGATCGGCATTGCAGCATTCATGCGCTGGCAGCGTTATCGGGGTATCCATGGGGCGATCAGCGCAGTCGCCGCGACCTTGATTGCCTTCGCCTATGCGCAATACCTGTTCGCCGCAGTACGCATCGCCCAGATGCTCGGATTTTCGCTGCGCAACACCTTGTTCAAGATGGATTTCGGGCTGGCCTGGCATGCCATCCGCGCCAATCTCGATGTTTGGCATGTAGGTTTGCTGATTCTCGCCTGCGCCTTGGCGGCGTGGCTGATGCTGCGCAATCCGCGCAGGGTGGGTTAACTACACGCAAACAGGGACCGGTGTTTAATCGACGGCAACCGCCAATAGCCGTTTACCTTGCCTGGTCGCTTTAACCTGCGACAGACGTTCGCTGGGGTGCGCATTCGCTCACCCCAGCCTGCAGAAGAGTCAATGCCCGCCGCCCCCATCCATCGCCTTCAATCCGGAAATGAGTTTGTTCGCGGCTTCCTTGCCGTCGTCGTAGAGCATGCGGCAGTTGTCCTGGTAGAACAGGGCATTTTCGATGCCGGCAAAGCCCGTTCCCTTGCCGCGCTTGATGACGATGACTTGCTTGGCCTTGGCCACGTCGAGAATCGGCATGCCGTAGATCGGCGATGACTTGTCGGTCTTGGCGGCGGGATTGACCACGTCGTTGGCGCCGATGACGATGGCGACGTCGCAATTCGGGAATTCCGGATTGACGTCGTCCATGTCGGCAATCAAATCGTACGGCACGCCGGCTTCGGCAAGCAGCACGTTCATGTGACCGGGCATACGTCCCGCGACTGGGTGGATCGCGAACTTCACGTCCTTGTCGCGCTTGATCAATTGCTGGCTCAGTTCCCAGATCTTGTGCTGCGCCTGCGCTACGGCCATGCCGTAGCCTGGCACGATGATGATCTTCTCAGCGAGATACAGGAGGGATGCGGCATCTTCGGCCTCGATCGGCTTCATCGAACCGCTGATTTCCTCCGCCGGACCACCACCACTGCCGAAGTTGGAGAACAGCACGTTGGCGATCGAGCGGTTCATCGCCTTGGCCATCAGTCGCGTGAGCAAGGTGCCGGCGGCGCCGACCACGATGCCGGCAATGATGAGCAGCGGATTGTGCTGCACGTAACCTTCAAAGCCGACGGCCAGGCCGGTGAACGCGTTGAACAGCGAGATCACCACCGGCATGTCCGCGCCGCCGATGGGCAGGGTCATGAGGATGCCGAACAACAGCGCTGCGGCAAAGAACAGCACAATGTAATTCGTCTGCAGGTGTAACACGACCATGACGCCAAGCGCCGCCGCTGCGAGGAAGCAAAGGCCGTTGACCAGTTGCTGTCCCTTGAATCGGAAGGTCTTGTCCATCCAGCCTTGCAGCTTCGCAAACGCGATCAGCGAGCCGGTGAACGATATCGAACCAATCAACGCACCGATCACGGCGAAGATGGATTGCGATTGATTCACCGCCATGACCTGCGATTGCGCTGCAATGGCAGCAAATCCCAGCAATGCACTGGCACCGATCGCCGCCGCCGAACCACCACCCATGCCGTTGTACAACGCGACCATCTGCGGCATCGATGTCATCGCAACGCGCTTGCCGCTATACCAGGCGATGGCTGTGCTGATGGCGATGGCGATGAAGATCAGTGCGGCATTTTCGATCAATTGCACGTGATCTGCACCCGGATGCAGGAACGTCACGATCACGGCGACGAGCACGCCGACGCCGGCCCATTGAATGCCGCTGCGCGCCGTCACAGGAGAAGACATGCGCTTGATGCCCATGATGAGCAACACGGCGGCGAAGAAATAGATCGCCTGGATCGCGAGACTTGAAATTTGCGCGATATTCATTGCTTGCCCCCCCCCGCCGCATTGGTGCCGGGTTTCTTGCTGGACTTGAACATATCCAGCATGCGCTCGGTAACGACGTACCCGCCGGCAGCGTTGCCTGCGCCGAGGAATACGCCGATGAATCCGATCGTCTGTTCAAGCGGCGTGGTGGCTTCGCCCAATGCGACCATCGCGCCGACCAGCACGATGCCGTGCACGAAGTTTGAGCCGGACATGAGCGGTGTGTGCAGGATTACCGGCACGCGCGAAATGATCTCGTGGCCGGTGAATGCAGCGAGCATGAAGATGTAGAGTGCTAGAAAACCGTCGATCATGACTGCGCTCCTTCGACGAGCTGTTTGGTTGGTTCGTGCTTGATCTCGCCGGCATGCGTTACACAGGTCTTGGCGATCAATTCATCTTCCCAATCCAGCTTTAGTTCTCCGCCTTCGGCGATGCTCAATTCGAGGAAGTTGTACAGGTTCTTGGCGTACAGTTCGCTGGCGTGGATTGGCGTGGTCGCGGCTAGGTTAACCGGACCAATGATGCTTACCCCATTGACGCTGACGACGGTCTTGCCGGGCTCGGTCAACTCGCAATTGCCGCCCGTTTCGGCGGCGATATCGACAATCACCGAACCGGGCTTCATTCCTTCGATCATCGCCTTGGTGATGATGCGCGGCGCCTTGCGGCCCGGCACAGCAGCGGTGGTGACAATGACATCCACGCCCTTGATGTGTTCGGCCAGCGCCGCTTGTTGCTGCGCGCGTTCCTCGGCAGTGAGCTCGCGCGCGTAGCCGCCGGCGCCTGCGGCCGACACGCCCAGTTCGACATATTTCGCGCCGAGCGATTGAATCTGTTCTTTCGTTTCCGGTCGCACATCGAAGCCTTCGACTTGCGCGCCCAGACGTCGTGCCGTGGCGATGGCCTGCAACCCGGCTACGCCGGCGCCAACAATCAATACTTTCGACGGCCGCACCGTACCGGCGGCCGTGGTCAGCATCGGGAAGAATTTCGGCGAGGCTTCAGCAGCAATTAGTACTGCCTTGTAGCCGGCGATATTGGCCTGCGAGGACAACACATCCATCGCCTGCGCACGCGTGGTGCGCGGCAGCAGTTCCATCGCAAAACTCGTAATCTTCGCATCGCGCAACGCCTTGATTCGCTCGGGCGCCAGATGTGGCGAGAGATAACCGATGGTTACGGTCCCGGGTTTCAACGCGGCGATTTCTTCGAGCGTGGGCGGCGCCACCGTGAGCAGCACATCGCTGCGTCCGAGTGCGCTGCGCGCATCGGCGGCGACCTCCGTATCCTTGTATGCGGCATCCGGAAAGCTGGCACTGGCTCCGGCATCGTGTTCGATCAACAGAGCAACGCCTTTGGCCTTGAGTTTCTTTGCCACGTCCGGGGTAAGCGCAACGCGGCGCTCCCCGAAAGCAGTCTCGCGCACTACCCCTACAGTAATTGCCATGAATCCCTCCCGATCATGCGGCACAGCCGGTGATGCTAACCGAGCTTGATCGCGTTGACCATAGCGAGTTTGCTTGCCTTGCATTGACCTGAGTCAATACTTCGCCGACAGTGCACCGCAACAATACGCTGCTAAGCCGACGGATCACGCATGAACACCATAGAAACCTACAACGATAAAGTGGTGCGCCTGTTCCTGCTCGCGTCTGCGGTATGGGGCATCATCGGCATGCTCGTCGGCATGTATCTGGCCGCAGAATTGGCGTGGCCATTCTGGAACCTGGACATTCCGTTCCTGACCTTCAGCAAGCTGCGCCCGGATCATACTTTCGGGGTGATTTTCGCGTTCGGCGGGTCGGCGCTGATGGGAACCTGCTACTACGTCGTGCAACGCACCGGGCATACGCGCCTGGCCTGGGGCGGGCTGGCCGAATTCACGTTTTGGGGCTGGCAACTGATCTGTGTGCTGGCCATGATATCGATGCCTCTCGGGCTTACCCAGAGCAAGGAATACGCCGAACCGGAATGGTGGATCGACATCCTGATCACCGTCGTGTGGGTCAGTTTCGGCGCCGTGTTCTTCGCCACCCTGGCGCGACGGCGCATTCGACATATCTACGTCGCCAACTGGTATTACGGTGCTTTCATCATCGCCGTGGGCCTTTTGCATATCGTCAACAACCTGGCCATTCCGGTTTCGATGACCAAGTCGTATCCGATTTATTCCGGCGCGGTCGATGCGATGGTGCAGTGGTGGTACGGCCACAATGCGGTGGCGTTTTTCCTCACCGCCGGCTTCCTCGGCATGATGTATTACTTCGTGCCGCGCCAGGCCCAGCAACCGTTGTGGAGTTATCGATTCTCGATCGTCAATTTCTGGGCGCTGATCTCGATCTACATGTGGGCGGGTGCACATCACCTGATGTATACCGCGCTGCCAGACTGGGTGCAGTCGGTCGGCATGGCGTTTTCGCTGGTCCTGCTGATGCCAAGCTGGGGCTCGGCCGCGAATGGTTTGTTCACATTCAATGGCTCGTGGCATCGATTGAAAGACGATCCGGCCGCCAAGTTCATGGTGCTGGCACTGGTGTTCTACGCCGCGTCAACATTCGAAGGTTCGATGATGGCGATCAAAACCGTCAACTCACTATCGCATTACACCGACTGGACCATCGCCCACGTCCATTCGGGTTCGCTGGGCTGGGTGGCGATGATCACGATCGGCTCGCTGTACGCGATGGCGCCACGTGCGCTCGGTCGCCCAGCGATGCATTCGCGCAAGGGTATGGAACTGCATTTCTGGCTGCACCTGTCCGGCACGCTTTTCTACGTCATCGCGATGTGGGCGGCCGGCGTCACCGAGGGCACGATGTGGCGCGCGACCAATCCCGATGGTGCGCTCACCTATTCGTTCCTCGACAGCCTGATTGCGATCAAACCACTGTACATGTTCCGCTGGTTCGGCGGCGTGCTGATCTGGCTGGGCATGTGGGTGATGGCGTGGAACTTGTGGTACACGGCCGCAGATGCACGCAAGAAGATCATCGTGCCGATTCCGGTGCCAATTCCGGAGCCGATTCAGAATCAGGTGCCGGCGCCACTGCCGGTTGCGGGTTGAGAATCACACCATGGCATATCGTCATTTTGAATTCATCGAAAAACACGTCTGGACGCTGGGTATTCTCATTGCGCTCATGGCTTCGCTGGGGGGACTGGCTGAAATCACGCCACTGTTCATGGAAGCCAACAAGGTACAGCCGGCCGAAGGCGTCAAGCCTTACGCGCCACTGCGCCTGGCCGGGCGCGATGTGTATGTGCGCGAAGGTTGCTACCTGTGCCATTCGCAGATGATTCGCGCGTTGCGTTTCGAGACCGAACGTTACGGGCATTATTCGACGGCATCCGAATCGGTTTACGACCGCCCATTCCAGTGGGGCTCCAAGCGCACCGGTCCGGATCTAGCTCGGATTGGCGGCAAGTATTCCGACGAGTGGCAACGCCTGCACTTGATGAATCCGCGCCAGGTCGTGCCGCAATCGAACATGCCCGATTACCCGTGGCTGGCCAAAAACACGATCGATGGGAAAGACATCCAGGCACGCATGCGCGTGCTGCGCATGCTCGGCGATCCATACAGTGATGCCGATATCGCCGCCGCGCCAAAGAACGTCGCCGACAAGACCGAGATGGACGCGTTGATCGCCTACCTGCAAGGCCTGGGCATCGACAATGAGCCGCAAACCAAGCCCGCAGCACCATCGCCGGCGCCAGCAGCAACGGTTGGAGGTGCACCGTGAATCCGATCTGGGGTCCTATTGCCGGCGTGTTCATCGTGCTGATGATGCTGACTTTTATCGGCATCTGGATCTGGGCCTGGCGGCCGTATCACAAGCGTACTTTCGGTGAAATGTCGCGACTACCGCTGGAAGACGACGACGCTTCACCCAGCGATTCCGACGACAACGGAGGTCACCCATGAGCAGCTTCTGGTCGTGGTGGGTGATGGTACTGGTTGTATTCAACCTAAGCGTCACATTTTTATTGTTTCTGTGGGCACCCCACGCCAAGGTGCCGACCCTGCCCGACGGCACCACCGGTCACTACTGGGCGCACGGTACGATACGCGAAGGCATGCACCGCTTGCCAACCTGGTGGCTGGTACTTTCCTTCGCAATGTTCATCGGTGCGTTCGGCTATCTGGTGCTGTATCCCGGCTTCGGCAATAACCCTGGCCGCCTGGGATGGACCTCACACAAGCAACTTGCGCGCGATACCGCGGACAACAACAAGCGCCTCGACGCGGCAATGCAGCGCTTTGCACTGTATCCGATCGAAAAACTCGCCGATGACCGTGAGGCACTGGCGATGGGCAGAGTATTGTTCGGCGACAATTGCGCGGCCTGCCACAGTCGCAATGGGCAGGGCAATCCATTGCTCGGCGCGCCAAATCTCACCGACAACGACTGGCTGTATGGCGGTGACGGCAAGGCGATCATGACCAGCGTCCTCGATGGCCGCCACGGCGCGATGCCGGCGTGGGGCCCACAGTTCGGAGAGGCGGGTGTGGAAAACCTCGCCAACTACGTGCTCAGCCTCTCCGATACGCCGCACGATGCCACCAAGGCAGCTGCCGGAAAGGCTTTGTTCACCGTGTGTGGTGCCTGCCACGGAGCCGAAGGCAAGGGCAATCCGGCACTCGGCGCACCCAATCTTACCGACAAGATCTGGCTTTACGGCGGCGACCTGGCCACGGTCAAGAAAACCATCCACGACGGCCGCAGCGGTATCATGCCTTCGTGGCGCACGCGTCTGGGTGAAAACGATGCGCGCGTGCTTGCTGCCTATGTTTACTCGCTTTCGCACAGTGACCCAGCCAACACACAATGACGCGCGCCGGCGCAACGCTTCCGACGCGTGGTATCGCCAACCGATCGTCTGGCTGGGTAGCATCGTGTTTGCTGCCTCCATTGCCGGTTGCGTCTGGCTGATCATCGTCGCGCAACGCAATGCCGACCCCGCGCTGCCGGGAGCAGGCATGCAGGTTCTGAAAATGCCGTTGTCGCGTCCACCCGCGGAAAAGCCCGCGCAAAAACCATGAATGCGCAAGCGACCGGTTGCTGGCATTGCGGCGAACCGTTGCCGGCCAATGACGTACCGCACGCTCTCGTCGCGGGAGTAAAGCACCCCGTGTGTTGCCATGGTTGTCGTGCCGCAGCCGAATGGATCGACCAACTTGGCCTCGGCGATTTCTATCGCCTGCGCAGTGCCGCACCGGCGCGAGCCCCGGACCCTGAAGCCGCGCAACGCAGCGCGCAAGCATGGCAACGTCCGGAGCTTGCGCGTCACGTCGTGCGCGAATTGCCCGCCGGGCGACGCGAAGCGCTGTTGTTGATCGACGGCATTCGTTGTTCGGCATGCGTGTGGCTGATCGAACGCTCGCTGGGCACCGTTGCCGGCATCGAATCGGTACAGGTAAACGCCAGTGCGCAACGCGCACGCATCGTCTGGAATCCGGAATCCACGGCGCTGCCGACGATTCTGCAAGCCCTGGCGCGCACCGGTTATTCCGCGCTTCCGCTGGATGCGCGCGCGCTCGATGATGCCCGCCGACAGGAATCACGCGTGGCACTGAAACGCCTCGCCGTCGCGGGTTTCGGCGCGACGCAGGCAATGATGTATGCGAGTGCGTTGTACCTGGGCGGCGACGGCCGAATGGATGCCGCAACCCACGCGCTGATGCGCTGGTTCGGTTTGCTGGTGGCTACGCCCGTCGTGTTTTATGCCGCGCAGCCATTCTTCGCCGGCGCGTGGCGCGCGTTGCACGCTCGCACGCTGGGCATGGATGTTCCGGTAGCTGCCGCGGTTGCATTGACTTACTCAGCGAGCCTGTTCGAGGCCGTGCGCGGTGGCGGCGAAGTCTATTTCGATTCGGTATCGATGTTTGTATTTTTCCTGCTCGCTGGGCGCTATCTGGAAATGCGCGCACGCCACCGCGCGGGTAATCTCGCCGATGCGCTGGCGCGCCTGACACCGGCATTCGCCGATCGTTACCGCAGCGACGGCACGCTCGAACGCGTGGCTGCGCCGGAGCTGGTTTGCGGCGATCGCGTGCACATCGCCGAAGGCATGCTCGTCCCCGCCGATGGCACGCTCGAAACCAGTTTCTGCCAGGTTGACGAGGCACTGCTTTCCGGTGAATCAACGCCGCTGCACAAGCATTTCGGCAACACGTTGATCGGAGGAAGCATGGTGGTCGACGGCCCCGCCATCATGCGCGTGACACGCGTCGGCGCGGACACGGCGCTGGCCGGGATTGCCGCACTGGTCGCGCGAGCGCAGAGCGAGCGACCACGCCTTGCACGCGCGGGCGAGCGCGCAGCAGGCGTATTCGTCGCCGGGGTTTTGACCCTGGCCGCAATTTGCGCGGTTGGCTGGAGCATGGTCGATCCTGCGCGCGCATTTCCCGCGACACTGGCCGTGCTGGTGGTGTCGTGCCCGTGTGCTTTCGCGCTGGCCGTGCCCGCCGCAATCACGCGTGCGCTATCGGTATTGGCTGCGCGCGGCGTGTTCGTGGTGCGTACCGATGCGATTGAGAATCTGGCCCTGGCCAGCCATGCCGTGTTCGACAAGACCGGCACGTTGACCCAGGCAAGCCTTGACCTTGCCCACATCGACGCTACAGATGGCATATCCGCGCTGGCGCTCGCCGCGGCGCTGGCGCGCGGTAGCCGACACCCCATCGCGCAGGCCTTGATGCGTGCCGCCACGAATGCGCCTGCGCTGACGGCCACCGAAGTGCGCAGCGTTTCCGGCAACGGCTTGGAAGGCTGCGTCGACGGCCGCCAGTTACGCCTGGGGCGGCCGGCGTTTGCTCTTGGCACCGCGCACTCCGACGATGCCGACGATGCGGTGATACTCGTCGATGAGAACGGCGTGATCGCTACGTTCCATCTCACCGAGCGTTTGCGCGACGGCGCGAGTGAGGCGATCACGGCACTTTGCGCATCGGGAATGCACGTCGAGATTGTCAGTGGCGATGCAGCAACCAAAGTTTCGGCGACGGCCACACGTCTTGGGTTGGCGCGGTGGCGCGCACGCCAAAGTCCAGCCGACAAACTCGAACGCCTGCGCGAATTGCGTAGCGGCGGTGCGCGCGTAGTTGCCATCGGTGATGGAATCAACGACGCACCGGTGCTTGCAGGTGCCGATGTCGCCATCGCGCTGGCGTCAGGCACCGAGCTCGCGCAGGCTGCTGGGGACGTGATTCTCGACGGCAATCACCTGGCCGCACTCGGCGACGCGCGCGCCATCGCGTGCGAAACCATGCGCGTGCTGCGCCAGAACCAGCATTGGGCGATCGCCTACAATCTTCTCGCGATACCACTTGCTGCACTCGGCTTCGTCCCGGCATGGCTTGCTGCGGCAGGAATGTCGGCGAGTTCACTCTTCGTCGTGCTCAATTCCTTGCGCATCGGCCGAAGCAAGCCGCCAGCCACGATGGTGGTGCCGATAGCAACGGATCTGCGCACCTGCCCATGAATATTCTGGTCGTGATGATTCCGCTTTCGATCCTGCTGCTGGTAGGGGCGGGCATCGCATTCTTCTGGGCTGTGGATCACGACCAGTTCGACGACATGGAAACGCCAGGCCTGCTGCCGCTGCTCGACAATCCTGATCCACCGGCAGCCGATTCGCCTGCCGACGAACCGCCGTCTGACGCTCCGCCACAATGAGCGACGCACTCACACTCGGTGCGGCGTTGTTGTTGGGCCTGGCCGCCAGCGGCCATTGTCTGGTCATGTGCGGTGGAATCTCCGCCGCACTCGGCATCGCCACGGCCAAGCGTGCCGACGGCCGCCCGCGCCCACTGCTTCTGATTGGCTACCAGTTCGGCCGAATCACCTCGTACGCGCTGGCCGGTTTGCTGCTCGGTGGCGCGCTCGGCAGCGTCATCGACCTGCTCGATATCGAATCCGTGCGGCGCTCGCTGCGCGCACTGTCCGCGCTGGCCTTGTTGCTTGGCGCGCTGGTCGCGTTTGGTCGCGTGCGCGATCCGAGTTTCGGTATCGGTCGCCGCCTTTGGCCAAAACTCGCGCCATGGGGACGCAAGCTTTTACCAGTCAGCAACCTGCCGCGCGCCTTCGCCTTCGGCATGATCTGGGGCTGGATGCCGTGCGGCTTCGTCTACACCGTATTGTTGATCGCGACGCTGCAACTGGATGCGGTTAACAGCGCATTGACGATGGCGGCATTCGGCCTTGGCACGCTTCCGGCGATGTTCCTCGCTGCATTCGGTGCGCAACGTTTCGCCGGATTCAGCGCACGCCCGGCGGCCCGGCGGATTGCCGGATTCGCGCTGCTGGCTGGCGCCGTACTGACCTTGGCCGGACCGTGGCTACCGATGTCCGGATGGATGCACGCTTGCCTGCCCTTCGCTTGCGGGCCGCACTGAAGCGCACGGCTGCTATGCTTGACAGCCCCATTGATTTTGACCTGTGCGCATGGACTTGCTCGACCTGATTGACTCCCGCCATTCGACGCCTACGCGCCAACTCGGACCACCCGGGCCTTCGCCGCAACAACTCGAACGACTGCTGGTCTCGGCAATCCGCGTACCCGACCACGGCAAACTCGTACCGTGGCGGCTGCTCACGATAGCCGGCGATGCACGCATCGCGCTGGGCGAATCTCTTGCCCAAATCCACCAGCGCAAAGAACCGGACATCTCGCCGGCAGCGCTGGACAAGGATCGCGAGCGTTACACATTTGCCCCCCTGATCGTCGCGGTCATCGCCCGCGTGGAAACTGACCATCCGAAAGTCCCGGTACAGGAACAAATCCTTTCGGCAGGTTGCGTCGCCCACAACCTGCTGCTGTGCGCGCACGCGATGGGTTTCGGCGCGCAATGGCTGACCGGCTGGGCTGCGTATGATGCCGATGCTGCGGCGCTGTTCGGACTTTCTCCACAAGAACGTATTGTGGCATTTGTACACATCGGCACGCCTCGCGAGTCGGTGCCCGAGCGCAACCGGCCGGCGCTGGACGAGATTACTGGCGAATGGCATCCGTAATGCCAACCCTGCACCTGATTGACGCCAGCCTGTACGTGTTTCGCGCGTGGCACGCCGTGCCTGCACAATTTCATGACAGCGACGGCGCGCCGGTGAATGCGGTTTACGGCTTCACCCGATTCCTGTGCGATTTCCTCGAACGCGCCAAGCCCACGCACCTCGTCGTCGCATTCGACGAATCGCTGACGAGTTGCTTCCGCAATGCGATCTATCCCGAGTACAAGGCCAACCGCGAACTGCCGCCGGCGGAATTGAAAACCCAGTTCAATTACTGCAAGCAAGTCGCCGCGGCGCTGGGCTTGTGTGTACTGACCGATATGCAATACGAAGCGGACGACTTGATCGGCAGCGCCGTACAAACCGCCCGGACGCACCAATTCCGCACGGTTATCGTTTCGGCAGACAAGGATTTCGGCCAGTTGATCGAAAGCGATGACGAGCAGTGGGATTTCAGTCGCGATTTGCGCTGGGATGCACATGGCGTCAAGCAGCGCCTTGGCGTGCGACCGGATCAGGTCGCCGATTACCTGGCACTGACCGGAGACGCCGTCGACAACATCCCCGGCGTGCCGGGCATCGGGCCCAAGTCCGCGGCGTCCCTGCTTGGACATTTCGGCACGCTGGATGCCTTGTATGCGCGCATCGAAGAAGTGCCATTCCTGCGCCTGCGTGGCGCCGGCCAAGCCTATGTGCGGCTCAAGCAATACCGCGACCAAGCCATGCTGTCGCGCGCATTGACCGGCATCGCACTGGACGCACCGGTGCCGGCGAGCGTCGATGCAATGCTGCGCCAGACACCGGATTTGTCCATCCTCGATGCGCTGTTGGAACGGCTGCGCTTCGGTCCGCTCACGCGCTCGCGGTGTCGGGCAGCCGCAAGCAACTAAGCGTTAGTGGTCGGTGGATTTCTGGACCGGCAACGGGCCTTTCGGCGGCATCGGTTTACCGGTAGTCACCGGCAATGGCGAAGCGCCACTACCTACACCACTTTGACCCCAGGCGAAACGCAGGTTGCTGCGATAAATCTGGGTGGACTGCAAATTGCCGGAATCTGTCAACACACCATGGTTATCGTACAGCGCATCCTGGCGGTTTGCGACAAAGTATAATTTGTCGCCGGCCACGGTGCCGCTGCCAAGGTCCGCGAACGATGGTTGCGCTACATCTAGCGGCATTGCGCCAGAGATCGTGCGCCCATCCTTGGACAATTGCAGACGCATCGCGCGCTGAGGCACCATGCCATTCTGGACAACCGCCAAGGTACCGTCGTACCAGTACATACCGACGATGCCACCGAGCACCAACTTGGCCACATCGTAGCGCGGCTCAAACGCCTCCGCCTTGGTCAGGTCATATCCGAAAATTCCCAACGCGTAGTCGGCCAGGTACAACGTGCGCCCATCATCGGAAAGTGTCAGTGCGCTGATATTGGTTAATTTCGGATTGGTCACGATGGCTTTCAGCGCACCGTCATCGAGTTTGTACACCTTGCGGCGTGGCCCATCGGATGCGTAAACCTGACCATCCTGGCTTACTACCAGGCTGACTATAATGTCGGCACCAGGGACGCGCGCAAGCGGGTATGTGTTGAGCAGTTTGCCGGTCGCAAGATCGAACGCGGATATTCCGCTCTTGTTGGCATTGTCCGCATTGAATCCGTGAAACACTGGCGTGGACGCACTGGCGACATAAAGCTTGCCGTGCGTAGCATCCACAGCCAACGCAGTCACTGCCCATAAATCATTGTCGGAATCGGCTGTGATGAAATCGCTCAGCTTGCCGTGTTCATCGACACGAAAAACCTTGCCGTCGCGTGCGCTGCCAGCCAGCAGTTGCTTGTGCGTAGCATCCCAGGCGAGCGCGTCAAACAGGTAATCGCCCTTTGCCAAGCTGAATGCTACCGTGCCTTCACCGAACGGCTTGGCGTTGACCTGCAAGTTGGCGACGAGGTAATCCCATACCTTGGTTCCATGAATCGGATCGAAACGCGGATCCTTGGAAATGTCGTAGCCAAAGCCCTGCATCTGCATGTGAATCAAGGTGTCGTACGCATTCGTCTTGTCGTCGGCTTTCGCGTAGGCAAGCGCCAGCTGCATTTTCAGGTCGCCGGAGTTCGGTACCAATTCAACAACACGTCGCAGCACCCAGGTGAAACGCTGCGTATCGTGCTGCGCATTGTAGATTTGCGCCAGGCGGGTCAAGCCCTGAAGATCGTGCGATTGCTTGATCTGGCTCTCGCTCAAGGCCTCGGCACGCTTGACCATGTTCGCCTCAGCCGCCGCCCGGGCTTGCTCCGGATCGGCCGGCTTGTCTTGCGCGACAGCGCCCATGATTGGCAGGGCGAGCGCCAAGGCTAGAATGCACGATTGAATTTTCATATCTGAATCCGGGATGATGGCAAGATGCAGTAAGACAGCCGTGTCGTGGCGAAGTTCGCCGCGGACGGGCCAAAATGCATGGGGGCGCGAACAATGAATGAAACGCAGTTACTTTTCAATGGCCGCTGGCTGCGCCTGCTCAAGCGCGGGCGCTGGGAATACGCCGAACGCACCCATCCTGGCGGTGGTGTCATCATCCTGGCGTTGACCCCGGACGATTGCATCTTGTTCGTTGAACAGTGGCGCGAAGCGGTCAACAGCAAGACCATCGAAATGCCCGCCGGACTGGTTGGCGACATTGCCGGCAAGCCTGACGAGTCGGCGGCGGCAGCGGCGGCGCGCGAGCTGACCGAAGAAACCGGTTACCGCGCCGGAAGTGTCGAATTCCTGATGGCAGGCCCCTCGTCGGCCGGCATGAGCAACGAAATAATCGCCTTCGTGCGTGCGCGCGACCTAGTGCGCGTGCATGCGGGCGGCGGCGACGAAACCGAAGACATCGTGGTCCACGAAGTGCCGCGCGCACAAGCGCCTCAGTGGCTGATGGACAAGATGCGCGAAGGTTATTCGATCGATCCGAAATTGTTTGCCGGCCTGTACTTCATCGAGCACGGCGAGCAACTGTTCACAAACAGCGCTACCGCGGCTCGATGACTGCGGTCAATGCACGATCAGCGCGAGCGCGCACCACTGCCAGAGCAACAGCAAAGCCATCACCAGCAGCAGTCCGAACGTCAACACGGTACCAATTGCGCGTCCTGGCGACACACCGCTGTGGCGCGAAACACCCCAGGCATGCGCAATGCGCGCCGCGATCAGCACGATGCCAAATACGTGCAGCAACATTGGTGAGGTCTGGTTCAGTTCCAGCAATAGCAACGCGATCAGGCACAGCGGCACATACTCCACGGCATTGGCATGTGCGCGGACACGCTTGCGCAATTCGCGGTCGTCACCGTCGCCCAGCCCGATGTGATGTGAACGCCGATATATGACCACACGAACGCTCAAGAACACGATCAGTAGCGCCGCCAGCGCCGCGTAGATTCCAGTGATATGCATCGATTTTCCCGGTGTTGATTCAGATCAGTGTCGAGACAGGCGTGCGCCGCGCTGCACGCCGACCAACGTCACCGTGCGCAGTGGCGAGATTTGATAGCTGATACGCAACGCACCAATTTGCGCATGCGCAGGATCGGCACCGGCATACAACACGCCATCGGCATCGCCGAATGTCACCGCCAGATTCGGCGGCAATTGCGTAGTCGTCACCGGGAGCGCCTGCGTCGCTGGCTTGATGAGCAACAGGGAAGGATCGATCGTGAATGCTCCGATCTTGATATCGGGTGCGGCGAAATGCGCGTCGGTGAACGGGAATTTTGCGTTCTCATGGCCCTGCTGCACGCGGAACCCGTGTGAGTCGATCGGCAATGACGACCACAGCTTGTCGTAACGACAATCAGCTCCGGAGCACTGCTCGCGCCACTGATACATCTCGACATGGCGAAACAGGATTGCGGCCTTGGCCGTGACGCTCAGTTGCGGATCAACCGGCTGTTTGCCGATTTCCAGACTGCCGGTGATGCGCACGTCGCGCGCTTCATTGATCGGATCGATGCGCGCACTGGAAACCTCGATCGGCGAGCTGCCAGTGGCAGACAGGTGCTCGACTTTGGCGATGATGCCCTTCCAGCCAATCGATGCTGAAACCAGGGCAAGCGACGCGGCAAGCGCCAGCGCAATGATTCCAAGCAGGATGCCTTTGCGGCCTTTACGCACGCGTTTACGCTTGGCCACGGATCAGGCAGCCATCACGAGTGCACGCCCGCAGCGTGAATCATCTGACTTCACCCAGGCCGGTCGATCCACGCGGATCGCTGGCCGCATCGAGCTTGTTGGTACGCAAATCCCAGGTCACCACGTTCATGAAGCCCCAATGCCCGCGATCCTTGATGGTGTAGCCCATCGCTTCCAGGGACTTGGCGGTATCGGCATCGAACATGTTGGATTCGGCAAATACCACGTCGGGCAGGTATTGTTCGTGGTAACGCGGCTGCGCGACGATCTGCGCTGCTGACTTGCCGTCGATGAACGCCATGATGCCTTCGAAAACCTGGGTGATGATGGTCGAGCCACCCGGTGATCCGATCACCCCGATGCGATCCTTGCCGATCACGAAGCTCGGCGACATCGACGACAACATGCGCTTGCCCGGTGCCGGCGCATTGGCCTTGTTGCCAAGCAATCCATAGGCATTTGGCGCGCCAGGCACGAGAGCAAAATCGTCCATCTCATTGTTCAGGAAAAAACCGGTTCCCGGCGGCACCAGGCCCGACCCAAAATGCGTATTGACCGTTTGCGTCACCGCGGCCATGTTGCCTTCGCCATCGATGATGGAGAAATGCGTGGTGTGCAAGCCCGGATCCTGCGCCACCGCTGGCGGCAACATCGACGAAGGCGTGGCCTTGTCGGGCAGAATGCTGGCGCGCAACCCGGCCGCGTAATGCGGCGACATCAGCGTGGCCAGCGGCATCTTCACGAAATCCGGATCGCCGAGATATTCGTTATGGTCGCGGAACGCGCGACGCATGGCTTCGATGCTGTAGTGAAGGCGCTGCACGCGATCCATCTTGTCCAGGTCGTAACCCGACAACACGTTGAAGATTTCCGCCAGCGCAACGCCACCCGAAGACGGCGGCGCAGCGGTGACGATCTGCCAGCCGCGATATTCGATGTTGACCGGCTCGCGCAGCTTTACCTGGTATAGCGTCAGGTCTGTGGCAGTCCAGTTACCGCCTTGCGCACGCACAGACTTGAGCATCAGTTCTGCGGTCCTGCCGCGATAGAAACCATCGTTGCCTCTTGCGGAAATGCGCTCCAGGGTCGCGGCCAGATCCGGATTTCGCAACGTCCAACCGGCCGACGGCACCTTGCCGCCAGGCAACATCAATGCGCGCGAACCCGGATAGCGGTTGAACAAGTCCACGTGGCTGCGCACAGCTTCGAGCATTCCCGCATCTGGCTGGAAACCTTCGCGCGCGATGCGCATTGCCGGCGCCAGCGATTTGCTCAGCGGCAATTTACCGTAGTGTTGAGCCAACCAGACCATTCCGGCGGGTTCACCGGGAATACCCGCGGAGAGCGGGCCGTGCAAGGCAGCGTCGCGATTGGGCGTTCCGTCGGGCTTGAGATATAGCGCTTCAGTTACCGCGGCCGGCGCGGTCTCGCGCGCATCGAGCATCACGTTCTTGCCATCGCTGGCCCGATGCAACAGGAAAAACCCGCCGCCGCCGATGCCCGAGCTCTGCGGTTGCACGACCGACAAGACTGCTGCCACCGCAACGGCCGCATCGAACGCGTTGCCGCCTTGCGCGATGACCTCGAACCCGGCTTGCGTGGCAAGCTTGTTGGCGCTCGCGATCGCCGCATGACCGGGCGTTTGCGCGGCACCGGCACAACCAGTCCACACGAGCAGCAGCGCAACAGCGAAAAACTTTTTCACGTTTTCTCCTCGGCGGTCAGTGCGTTGAATTTCGCCAGCAACTGCCCGGGCGTTTCCACATGTAGCGCGTCGAGTTCTATGCATTCGACCGGGCACACTTCGATGCATTGCGGCTCATCGAAATGCCCGACGCATTCGGTACAACGTAGCGCATCGATCTCGTAGACGACAACACCTTGCGCGATGGCCTTGTTCGGACAAACCGGTTCACAGACATCGCAATTGACGCAAACATCGGTAATCTTCAGGGCCATTGCAAACGCACCAGCAGGCGCTGCTGCGCGCTTGGCGGCAGCAGCACCGGTGAAATCACTTCATTTCAACGAAACGGTATTCCGCGCCGCTTTTCACCAGCGCTTGCTTGACCCGGTCGCTATCCGCCGCTGCGCCGACAAACAGCACCACCACGTCCTTGAATGTTCCGGCATTTGCATCCTTGAATGCTTCAGCGATCAGATCGGCAGTGATTTTCGAATCCGGGCCGCCAAATGCGAGCATGTTGCCCGGCACGACTCCACGCGCAACCGTGTTGCCGACGTTTTCGAGCTGGCTATCGCGCGCGTCCATGGCGGCTTGGTCGCTACCCGGCGGTATGTAGTACATAAACGGATGGCTGGTCTTCACGCCCTGCATGTTCTGGCGCACCACGGCAACCAGGTAAGTCTGCCAAGCGGACTTGTCCGCAGTTGGTGCGGGAGCCGGCACGGGCTTGGCGGCTTCGGCTGCGGCAGCCGCTTCGGCGGCTTTCTCCTTGTCGGCGTCGCTGGGACCGCAAGCGCTGAGGATCAGTACGCCAGCAAGCGCGAGCATGAGTATACGAAGATATTTTTTCATTTTGGCACCTTTTTATTACGCGATTGAATGTTCTGCCAGCGCTTGCGCAACGCCTGTTGCACCGCCGGATGGACGAAATCGGAAACATCGCCGCCGAGCAGTGCGATTTCCCGCACTAGCGACGAGGAAATGAAACTGTACTGCTCCGCGGGCGTGAGGAACAGCGTTTCTGCGTCGGGGATCAGATGCCGATTCATGCTCGCCAACTGGAATTCGTATTCAAAATCCGATACCGCACGCAGACCGCGCAAAATCACGCCAGCACCAGTCTCGCGCACGAAATCCGCCAGCAGCGAAGCGAATCCGCGCACTTCGACGTTACCCAACCCGTCGAGCGCTTCGCGCGCGAATGCAATGCGATCGTCCATACTGAAACTCGGACCTTTGCTCGAACTTTGCGCGATACCGATGATGACCCGATCGAACAATGGCGACGCCCGGCTGGCCAGATCGATATGGCCATTCGTGATCGGGTCGAACGTGCCCGGATAAACCGCCACGCGCGCACGATTCTGGTTGATTTTCCGACTCGGCGTCATCATCGCTACAGCTTAGCGGATGCATGGGCGCGACGGTAGAGCGCCGACGCCACCGCACCGGCACGGGCCTGACGATGCAACTGCCAACTCGATGGCAACTCAAGTGTGGTTGCAGCAGGCGATTCAAGGTAAATCCACGCGTGGGCTGCCAGTCGGCCAGAGTTTTCCAACGCCTGCGCTACCGGCTCCCACATTTGCCGCGCAAACGGCGGATCGACAAACACGATGTCATATTGGCATTGCGACGAGAGCAAAAAGCTGATCGCATCCGCGCATGCAACATCCGCCGTCTGCTTCAGGCGCTGCAGGTTTTCCCGCAACGCAGCAGCCAAGCCACGATCGGATTCGACGAAATCCACGCGCGCCGCACCGCGCGAAAGCGCTTCAATACCTAGCGCCCCACTGCCGGCAAACAAATCCAGGCACGTGGCCCCGTCGATCACCGGCATCAACCAGTTGAACAGTGTTTCGCGCACGCGATCCGGCGTCGGCCGCAACCCAGGCGCGTCGGCAACATCCAGGCGCGAACCGCGCAGCGATCCACCGATGATGCGTAGGCGTCCGCGGTTGATTTCAGGCTTTGTAGCCACGATGATTTTTCAATGGCAGTGGTAGCATGTGCGCATTGTCGTTCAAGAACATTCGCAATGGTCAAGTTTTGGCAAAAAACTCGGGAATCGGGGAAGGAAGCTCGGGAATCGGGAGTAGAGAATCGGGAATCGCAGAGCGCTCAAATTGCGACGCCGACCGAGCCTCAGCGCTCTGCATCCAGCCCCGAACCAAAGCCCGGCTGGCGCGAGCGCTTCCAGAAAAGCGTGTTCAATCGCGACGTGCGCGATCTTTTTGCGCGCCATCCGGTACTCGACGAAGCGTTGCTCGATGAACTCGAAGCAACCCTGATCGGTGCCGATGTCGGCGTGACTGCAAGCAGCGCAATCATCGAATCGCTGCGCAAGCGCATGCTCAAGCGCGAATTCGCCGATGCCGCGGCGCTGCTGGGTGCGTTGCGCGGCGAACTTGTAGCGTTGCTGGTGCCGATTGCGGTACCGCTGCGCCTGGACGCTGAGCAACGTCCGTTCGTGATACTCACCGTTGGCGTCAACGGCGTCGGCAAAACCACAACCATCGGCAAGCTCGCGCGGCGCTTCCAGTCCCAGGGCAGCAAGGTGATCCTGGCCGCTGGCGATACGTTTCGCGCGGCAGCCGTTGAACAACTCAAGATTTGGGGCGAACGCCATGACGTGCCGGTCATCGCCCAAGGCAACGGCGCGGATCCGGCCAGCGTCATCTTCGACGCGTTGCAAACGGCGCGTTCGCGCGGCGCGGACGTGTTGATCGCCGATACCGCAGGGCGGCTGCACACACAGGGCGGCCTCATGGACGAACTGGCCAAGATTCGCCGCGTCATCGCCAAACTCGATGCACAGGCTCCGCATGAAGTTTTGCTGGTCATCGATGGCACCACGGGCCAGAACGCCATCAGCCAGGTGCGTCAATTCCGCCAGGCGATTGGTGTCACCGGCCTGGTCGTTACCAAGCTCGACGGCAGCGCAAAAGGCGGCGTGGTGTTTGCGCTGGCCAAGGAATTCGGCCTGCCGATTCGTTTTGTTGGGCTTGGCGAAAGCGCGGAAGATTTGCGCGAATTCGACGCACAAGCCTTTGTCGACGGCTTGCTGCCGGCAACATTGGGGAGCCTTTGATCGAATCGGGCCGAGTGGATCAGCGAGATGAAGCAGTGCGATTCAAGGCGCAAAATGCGGCCCAGAGTGGGACCATGGGCAAGTCTTGCAACGATGAAGCGTGCTTCTTCAGCCGTTGAGCCGCCGGTCACGATTCGATCAGAGGTTCCCCGCATCATGCCGAAAGCTGACCACTTCGCAACTCGCCTGCTGCGCTGGTTTGACCGCCACGGCCGTCACGACTTGCCCTGGCAACATCCGCGCACGCCGTATCGGGTGTGGCTGGCGGAAATCATGTTGCAACAAACCCAGGTTGCGACTGCGAAGCCATACTTTTTGCGCTTTGTGGAGAAATTCGCCTCGCTTCCGCAATTGGCTGCTGCGTCGCTGGACGATGTGTTGGCTGCATGGTCCGGGCTGGGCTACTACAGCCGCGCACGCAATTTGCACCGCACAGCACAGCTATGCGTAGAACGCCACGGCGACGAGCTGCCGCGCGATTTCAATGCCCTGCAAGACTTGCCGGGCATTGGACGCTCGACCGCTGCAGCCATTCTGGCGCAGGCGCATGGATTGCCTTTTGCAATCCTCGACGGCAACGTCAAACGCGTGCTCGCGCGCTATCACGGCGTGCATGGCTGGCCCGGGTCAAGCGCTACACAAAAGCAATTGTGGGATTTTTCGCAAGCTCACACGCCTGCTGAACGCGTTGCCGATTACACACAAGCGATCATGGATCTCGGCGCCACGCTGTGCTCGCGCGCAAAACCGCGCTGCACGGTATGTCCGCTTGCCGGCGACTGCGTAGCCACCGTCGAGAATTTGACTGCGTTGTTGCCACAGCGCAAACCATCGCGCGAGTTGCCCACGCGCAGCACGGTGATGCTGTTGCTGCGCGACCCCGGCGGCCGGCTGTTGTTGCAGCGGCGCCCACCAACCGGCGTGTGGGCGCAGTTGTGGAGCCTGCCCGAAGCGTCGGATATCGACGCCGCCAGGCGTTGCGTCACGAACGAACACAATTTTTCCGCCGATTCAATGGAGTTTCATCATCTACCAGCATTCGTGCACACATTCAGCCACTATCGTCTGGATGTCACGCCCGTCGTCTTGGAAGTCGCTACCACGTCGAACATAGGCGATGATCCCGACCGACGCTGGCTGCTTCCGGCGCAAGCCGCCGAGTTGGGCTTGCCCGCGCCAGTGCGTAAACTGATCGAGAATTTGCTTAGTGATGTTGAATCTGCGTCGTCCAAAGTCCCTCTCCCATCGGGACAAGGGTTGGGGTAAGGGCCGGCGTGCAACGTCCCTGTCAGTAGTGGCGTAACCGCTGGATTCTGGCTCCGACCGGCCCTCATCCGACGCTTCGCGCCACCTTCTCCCGATGGGAGAAGGAAATCGCCAATACACCAAAACGGAGAACTCCAATGTCACGCATCATTTTCTGCGTCAAACTGCAACGCGAAGCCGAAGGTCTCGGTTTTGCACCCTACCCCGGCGAACTTGGCAAACGCATTTACGCGAACGTGTCGAAAGAAGCATGGTCGCAATGGCTCGCGCATCAAACCATGCTGATCAACGAAAACCGAATCTCCCCACTAGACCCCAAGTCTCGCAAATTTATTGAAGGCGAAATGGAAAAGTACTTCTTCGGCGAAGGATCGCAAGCGCCGCAAGGTTACGTGCCGCCCGCAAAGTGAATTATTGTCTGGTTTTGTCCGTCGCTGCGGCATCGTCCTGGCGCAACTTCTTGTAATCGATGGGACGAATCTGAGTGATCGGACAACTCTGATGCTCGAACACGATCTTGTCGAACTTCTGCGTCACCTTCATCGACATCTCCTGGGTCAAACCCAGCGCATTGGTCCACTGCAAGCGTGTACACGGTTTGGCCAGCGTAAGCAGGTAAGCCGAATTGACCGTCGACCACACCACGACATTCTGCGGCCCGACGACCTGCCACTGCCACATGCTCGTCATGGTGAAGTCCGCTATCGGTGCGCCCGCGTATTGCTCGTATTTGGCAAGTTGTTTGGCTTGGTAGGCCGCCGTGTCAGCATGTGCCCAGCCGGCAACGCACAGGCCGCACAAAGCAAATGCAATCAATTTCCACATCGCGGTTCCTTTCTGTTGGAATACCCAAGGGACGTACTTTCGTGAATTTTCGTTGCATTCGGCGCGCTTCGGCTTGACTGCGGTGCCCCAAGCCGATTTAATACGCGGCCATTCCGCGACTGTCCCACAGTTGCAGCATAAATGGCCAGATAGCTCAGTTGGTAGAGCAGAGGATTGAAAATCCTCGTGTCGGCGGTTCGATTCCGTCTCTGGCCACCATTCCCCTCTGCGCTTTTCGATTATTTCGAGGATTCGCTTGCGCTATGTCGCGGGAATCGAACTGCATGAAGCTGCGGTCCGATGATTCGCCCCATCCTGGGGCGCACCCTTAGGGCCAGTTCCGATGTTCGCATTTGCTCCCCGCGAATGCAGTCCATCTCTGGTCACAATCTCCGTCTGCCCAACTCAGCCATTGCCGTGCTTCGCGTTAGGTGCTGTCGCGGAGATTTCGGCAATTCTGTTGGGCTGTATCATGGCGCCCCAGCCCTATTGACCGAGAGAGCCCCGACTAATGAAAGCGACGACGATTCTTGCGATTGCTGTGGCCGGTTTGTTCGCGAGCATTTTGTTCGCGACCCTTTTGCCATCCTCGGCACACGCCGCGCAGACCTTCAAATTGGAAGACTTGCGCAAACTCGTGTCGCTCAGCGACGCCCAAATTTCGCCCGACGGTAAACGCGTCGCAGTCGTCGTAACGATGCCAAACTGGAAGTCCGACAAGAACCACACGCGTATCGACCTGGTCGACGTTGCCACTGATGCGCGTCGCACGTTGACCTGGCATCGCGACGACATCGCCTCGCCGCGCTGGTCGCCGGACGGGACACGCCTTGCCTTCATCGCCCGTGACGCGATGCCAAAACCTGACGCCGACGCTGGCGCTGGCGGCAATGCCGATACTGATGCAGGCACGAGCGTGACTGGCAAAGACAAAGCTGCGGACGACGAAGCCGACAAACCGCAGGCGCAAATTTTCATGATGTCGATGAACGGCGGTGATCCGGTGCGCGTGACTACCGCCAAGCGCGGCGTGGATTCTTTCTCATGGAGTCCGGATGGGACACGTATCGCTTTCATCACCCAGGAACCGCCAATCAACGAAAAGCAGGTCAAGGCCCACAACGACGTGTTCGAGGTGACGCAGAATCATTTCCTGACCCGCGCGGCGCTCAGTCCATGGCATCTGTGGGTGGTGTCCACCGATGGTGGCAAAGCGAAGCAACTGACTCAGGGCGATTTCAGCCTGCAAACCGATCAACGTGATGGTGTGCCGCAACCGGCGTGGAGCCGCGATGGCAAACGCATTGCGTTCACGCGCTTTCCAGGATCGTACTGGGGACCATCATTCCATTCCGTGATCGACACGGTTGATGCATCCGGCGGCACGCCACTGACATTGGTCGACGCCGAAGGTGCGGCAGATTTCAACTTTGCGCCGGACTCGAATTCGTTCGCCTACGCGCGCCCGCGCAACGGCGATCAAAACAACGGCAACGCGGTGTATGTCGGCAACGGCACTTCAAACCATGACGCTACGCAAGCGCTGGCACGAAATATCAACGCCTACGCATGGCTCGGCAAAGACAGCTCGTTGTTGTTGCAAGGCGAGGATGGCACTCGCTCCGTTTTCTGGCAGCAACCACTACGCGGCAATGCCACGAAGTTGGATCTCGGCGACATCGAAGCCGGCGCAGACTTCAGTACATCGCGCACTGGCGCATTTGCATTCGTCGGACAAAGCACGAAACACCCGAATGAACTGTATGTGATGACATCAGCGCACGCGAAACCGCGTCGGCTCACCAACCTCAACGCCTTCGTCGGCGATTTGACGTTGGGAAATTCCGAACCGATTCAGTGGAAGAGTCCGGGCGGTTTCGACGCCGACGGCGTTCTGACCTATCCGCCGGATTTTCGCAAAGGTACGAAATATCCGCTGGTGCTGATCATTCATGGCGGACCGGAAGCCGCGTCGACGGTCAAATTTTCGCCACTGCCGCAGTTGATGGCCGCCGCCGGCTTCGTCGTGTTTCAGCCCAATTACCGCGGCAGCATCAATCTCGGCGATGCATACCAGCATGCAATTTATCGCGATACCGGCGACGGTCCCGGCAAGGATGTGATGGCCGGTCTGGTTGCCGTGGAAAAACTCGGCTTCGTCGACGCATCGCGCATCGGCGTGACCGGCTGGTCGTACGGCGGCTACATGACGACGTGGCTGACCGGGCATTACGACGTGTGGAAGGCCGCAGTATCCGGCGCCGCACTGACCGACTGGGTGATGGACTACACAATTTCGTATTACCAGTCCGGCGATCTGTACTTCTTCGGTGGTTCGCCGTGGAACGAGAAAGACCACGACATCTGGCGCGAACAATCGCCAATCGCATCCGCGCGCAACGTGAAGGCGCCGACGCTGATCATGGGCGACGTCGGCGATCCAAACGTGCCGCTGGTCAATAGTTACGAGTGGTATCACGCCCTGAAAGACAACGGCGTGGAAGTGAAATTCTATGCCTA
>CAJDUT010000027.1_pt1 | contig 30004 bp, 22 predicted proteins | sample 7390981 | NCBI WGS metagenome assembly CAJDUT01 (sample SAMEA7055681, study PRJEB34461) | soil metagenome | biome: terrestrial ecosystem; feature: Peninsula; material: soil | place: Antarctica | collected 2016 | reverse complement strand
TGGCTGGTCTTGCCAGCACCGCCATTGGGATCGTACGTGGTTTGCTCGAATTTGGCCGAGATGGATTTCAGGTCGTGCGCGAATGCATCGAGTTTGGTGCGCGCAGTGCCGACAGCGAAAGCAGGCATGGTGAAAGTGAGAGCAAGAGTGGCGAGCAGATAGCGCATCTTAAGGGAATTCCAGCCGGTGGTTTGATGGTTGATAGGCACGCAAATGATGACAGTCCAAGGGCGCAGGCATTTACCACGAAGGACACGAAGGTAAAACAATGAAGTTGGCTCTACTTAGTGTCCTTTGTGTGCTTGGTGGTTCAATCTCCGCACTGTATGCCGACTATCAACACAAACAATTCAACGCTCAGGCGGTGGCGGCGCCAGCACTTCGCGATTGCCGTTGTGTTGTGGCGCGCTGACGATGCCTTCGGCTTCCATTTGTTCGATCAGGCGGGCGGCGCGGTTGTAGCCTATTTTCAGACGACGCTGCACTCCGGAGATCGACGCGCGCCGCGATTCGGTGACGATGGCTACGGCCTTGTCGTAGAACTCGTCATAGTCGCCACCGCTATCGTCGCCATCTTCCGGTAGGCCCGATGCACCAATCACGCGGCCGTCGCCCAGCGGTTGCACATCACCAAGCACGCCTTCGATGTATTCGGGTTTGTCCTGATTGCGCAGATGCGCGACGACCTTGTGCACTTCGTCGTCGCCAACGAACGCGCCATGCACGCGTTCGGGCGTTGCGGTGCCGGCCGGCAGGTACAGCATGTCGCCATGACCAAGCAGGGTTTCGGCCCCGGATTGATCCAGGATCGTGCGCGAGTCGATCTTGCTCGAAACCTGGAACGCGATGCGCGTGGGAATATTCGCCTTGATGAGCCCGGTGATCACGTCGACTGAAGGCCGTTGCGTGGCCAGAATCAGATGTACGCCGGCCGCGCGCGCTTTCTGTGCCAGACGCGCGATCAACTCCTCGACCTTCTTGCCGACGATCATCATCATGTCGGCGAACTCGTCGATGATGACGACAATGTACGGAAGCGGTTCCAGCGTCGGCACGGCCACAGGTTCGGTCGAACCTTCTGGCCTTTTGAATAGGGGATCGATTAGCGGTTGGCCTTTGGCTTCCTCGTCGCGCACCTTCTTGTTGAACCCAGTCAGGTTTCGAACGCCGACAGCCGCCATCAACTTGTAACGGCGCTCCATTTCGCCGACGCACCAGCGCAACGCATTCGCGGCTTCCTTCATGTCGGTGACGACCGGTGCCAGCAGATGCGGAATGCCTTCGTACACCGAAAGTTCCAGCATCTTCGGATCGATCATGATCATGCGCACTTCGCGTGCCGTGGCCTTGTATAGCAGGCTCAGTACCATCGCGTTGAGTGCAACCGACTTGCCGGAACCGGTGGTACCAGCGACCAGAAGATGTGGCATCTTGGCTAGATCGACCACCACTGCACGACCACCAATGTCTTTGCCCAACGCTAGCGCCAGCGGGGACTTGATGCCGTCGTACTTCTCCGAACGCAGGATTTCGGACAGATACACAATTTCTCGATTCGAATTCGGGATTTCCAGCCCGATCACCGATTTGCCTGGAATCACGTCAACCACGCGCACGCTGATGACCGACAAGCCGCGCGCAATGTCCTTGTCCAGACTGCTGATCTGACTGCCCTTGATGCCGGGTGCCGGCTGCATTTCGAAACGCGTGATCACGGGCCCGGGATAAACACCGACAACTTGCGCGTCGATGCGGAAATCCTTGAGCTTGAGCTCAAGCTGGCGCGACAAGGCTTCAAGCGTTTCTTCCGAATAGCCTTTGGGTTGCTGTTTGGGTTCGTCAAGCAGCGACAGTGGCGGCAAGTCGGAATCAGCGATGCCTGAGAACAGCGGAATCTGCTGTTCTCGTTCGGCGCGACGGCTCTTTTCCACCTTGCTGATCGTGGGCTCAATCTTGATCGGCTCGCGTCGCGATTGTTTCACCGTGTCGATTTTGCGAACTACTTCGCGCGCGCTGCGGGCCGTTCTTGCGGCACGAAAGTCGCCGAGGCGTTGCACGCTCGTCTTGATCCAATCGATGCCGCGCAATAGGCCGTGCCCGATCGCATCCATCAACTTGAACCAGGAAAGCCCGGTCGCAAGCGTCAGCGCAACGAGGAAGATGGCGAGCAGAAACAGGGTCGCACCGGCAAATCCGAAGCCACGCGTGAGCAAGTCGCCAACGATCTGGCCGAGCACGCCACCCGCCTTGGCCGGGAGTGCGACCGGTTGCTGCCAGAACTTCAGATGCGCCAGACCGGTGCCACCAATGAAAAACGCAACCCCGCCAATCAGGCGCAAGGTCGGTTCCAGAGGAGAGCGCGAATCGGTCTCGCGGCCGCGAAACAACGCCCAGCCAAAGATCAGCAGCAATAGCGGAAACGCGTAAGCAAGATAGCCGAACAGGTAGAACGCGAGGTCCGCCGCCCATGCGCCGATGGCACCGCCGAGGTTGTGCAGATGCGGCGACTGGCCCGCATGCGACCAACTTGGGTCTTCGGCGTTATAGGTCAACAGGCAAAGCAGCAGGTAGATGGCGATTGGCGCGAGCAGCAGGAATGCCGCCTCGCGCAATCGTCGCTGCATGGCATCGCCCGGAATATTTCCGGGCTTGGGTTTGAGTTCGCGCGGCACGGCGTTACTTTACCTTAAATTTACCGTGCAAGTCGTTATTTTCAAGTAAGTTTCATGCCTTTCAGAGCAGGATGCACCAGCTTGCCGTTGGCGACGTTGATGCCGCTGGCCAGTGACGCATACTTGTGCCAATGCTTGTCTGCGGCCAGGCGTTGGACATACGGCAGGATGGCCGCACAAATCGCCTGGGAAGCCGTTTGTGGCACGGCGCCCGGCATATTGGTCACGGCGAAATGCGTAACGCCATCGACCAGATAGGTCGGGTTCGCATAGGTAGTCGGCTTGGAGGTTTCAAAGCAGCCGCCCTGATCGATGGAAATGTCGACGAGCACGCTACCCGGCTCCATCGACTTGACCATTGCGCGGGTAACAACATGCGGTGCCTTGGCGCTGGGAATGAGCACGGCGCCGACAACCAGATCGGCATCGCGCACTTCGCGGGCAACATATTCCTCGTACGGATAAAGCGCCGTGACGTTGGCACCAAGCGCCATCATTTGCGCCAGGCGATCCGGACGCTTGTCGAACACGACCACGTTGGCGCCAACTGCGGCAGCCAGCGCGGCCGAGTTTCCACCCGCCGCACCCGCACCGAGGACGACAACTTTGCCGCGATCCGTAGACGGCAGCCCACCCAACAGCTTGCCCTTGCCCCCCGCCGGTTGATGTAGCAGATGCGTGCCGATCTGCACGGCGATGCGTCCGGCAATGATCGACATCGGGGCCAGCAACGGCAGCGAACCGTCGGCTTCGGTCACCGACTCGAAGGCAATGCCGGTCAGGCCGATGTCGAGCAGGTGCTTGGTCAGTTTAGGTTCCGCTGCCAGATGCAGATAGCAAAACAACAGGTGATCCTTGCGCAGCAATTTCAGGTCCCCGGCGATCGGCTCCTTGACCTTGACGATCAATTCAGCGGCTTCGTAGAGCTTCTTCGCTGTCGGCGCCAAGTTAACGCCAACGCGCTGGTACTCTTCGTCGCGAAAGCCGCTTTTTTCGCCGGCTCCGGCCTGCACAAACACTTCATGACCGCGATTGACCAAGTCCGCGCAAGCGGCTGGCACAAGGGCGACGCGACCTTCGAGGGTCTTGGTCTCGCTGGGAACGCCAATACGCATGGAGCACTCCTGATTGATGGTTGTGAAAACGTAGCAACGATGACGCGTTGCACACGAACTCGCAGCGCCACCTTGATTCATTGCGGGATTCGCCCCATTCTTCCGGTCTGTTGCGGCAGGCGTCGGCTTCGCGGGCGACCGGGCAACAGTATCGAAGAAAACACGGCTTCAGCCGCAAACCCGTACCGCGCATTAGGCGCGATTTCAAGGCCGCATAGCGGTGAGGATTATACATGACGACCCCCAAGCATTCGCGCCTGATCATTCTCGGTTCCGGTCCCGCAGGCTACACCGCAGCGGTGTATGCGGCGCGCGCCAACCTGAAGCCGACCCTGATCACCGGGCTACAGCAGGGCGGCCAATTGATGACGACTACGGACGTCGACAACTGGCCAGGCGATGTCGAAGGATTGCAGGGACCGGCGCTGATGGAACGCATGCGTGAGCATGCGCAGAGATTTGATACCGAAATGCTGTTCGACCATATTCATACCGCGGACCTGTCCGGCCGGCCGTTCCGCTTGATTGGCGACAACGGCGAATACAGTTGCGATGCGCTGATCATCGCTACCGGTGCCACTGCCAAATATCTCGGCATACCGTCGGAAGAAAAATTCAAGGGTCAGGGCGTATCGGCGTGCGCGACTTGCGATGGTTTCTTCTTCCGCGATCAGGACGTCGCCGTCATTGGCGGCGGCAATACCGCGGTTGAAGAAGCGTTGTACCTGGCCAACATCGCCAAGAAAGTGACCGTCGTTCATCGCCGCGACAAGTTCAAGGCGGAGAAGATTCTTCAGGACAAGTTGTTCGCCAAGCAGCAAAGCGGCAAAGTGGAAATTATCTGGAACCACAACGTCGATGAAGTGCTTGGCGACCAGACCGGCGTGACCGGCGTGCGTCTGAAAAGCATGCAGGACAATACCACCCGCGAACTGCCGATCACGGGTTTTTTCGTCGCCATCGGGCACACCCCGAACACCGAGTTGTTCGATGGCCAGCTGACAATGAAAGGCGGCTATATCACGATCAAGTCCGGCCTCGACGGCGGCGCTACCGCAACCAGCGTGCCTGGCGTATTTGCCGCAGGCGACGTTGCCGATCAGGTATATCGCCAGGCCGTGACATCGGCAGGCTTCGGGTGCATGGCGGCACTGGATGCGGAGAAGTACCTGGACAAGCTTGGACTTGCGGGCTGAGTTGAGAGCCGGGATTAGGGATTAGGGAGTCGGGAGTCGGAGCATCAAAGGCGAGACATTTTTCCCTATTCCGGATTTTCTGTGCCGCAGTCACCCGGAACGAATGGCAACCTGTATGTCCTTGCCCCTCACTACCCGCTTCCATTCCCGCCTCGACGAAATTGAGGCATCGGCCTGGAACGCGTTACTTCCGGACGACAATCCGTTTCTCGATTACGCCTTTCTTTCCGGGCTCGAGTGCCACGGCTGCCTGCATGCAGAGCATGGCTGGCTGCCGCGTCATCTGGCTTTGTACAGCGGCGCAACGCTGGTCGCGGCAGCGCCCGCTTACGTCAAGCTCAATTCCCACGGTGAATACGTGTTCGACTGGAGTTGGGCAAACGCCTATGCCCAACACGGGTTGGACTACTACCCGAAAATGTTGTGCGCGGTGCCCTACTCGCCCGTAAACGGACCGCGACTGCTGGTTGGCAATGGTATGGATGGCAATGCCTTGCGCCAGGCCTTGATTGTTGCAATGCAAACAGAAACCGCGCGTCAAGGCTGGTCATCGGCGCACCTGAATTTTTGCACTGCCGACGACGCTGCAGCATTCGACGGTTCGGGCTGGTTGTCGCGGTTCGATTGGCAATATCACTGGCACAATCATGGTTGGCGCGATTTCGACGAATTCCTCGCAGCACTCAAACACAAGAAGCGCAAGAACATCCGCCACGAACGCACCCTGGTTGCCGCCGCCGGCGTGAGATGCGAGATTCGCCACGGCGACGAACTGGATTCTGATGAGTGGAAAACGTTGCACGACTTCTATCTGTCAACGTTCGACGACAAAGGTAATTTCCCCGCATTGACGCTGGATTTCTTTCGCCATTTGGGCAGCACCATGCCCGAACGTGTTGTTGCCGTACTGTGTCGGCGCGACGGAATCCACGTTGCCGGTGCGCTGATGTTGCGCAGTCGCGACACCTTGTACGGCCGCTACTGGGGCTGTCGCGAACACATCGATGGCCTGCACTTCGAAGCCTGCTACTACCAGGGCATCGACTACTGCCTGCGCCACTGCGTGCAACGATTCGAACCGGGAGCACAAGGCCAGCACAAACTCGCGCGCGGTTTTCTACCAGCGATGACGCGATCGTTCCATTGGATCGCCGATCCACGCTTTCGCAGTGCCGTGCGCGATGCGCTCGCGCACGAAGCTACCGCAATGCGCGCCCACGGTGGCGAATTGATGCGGCACTCGCCGTATTCGAATCGGTTCGATGCGCAGACTGACAACGTCGAATGAAAGGCAATCGACTGACAATTCTGTATGCAGGCGGCGACGAGCCATTTCCTGCCGTCGAAAACGCACTGACGGAACCGGCGGGCTTACTGGCTGCAGGTGGAGACTTGTCGGTGGCGCGACTTCTGGAGGCCTATCGGCACGGCATTTTTCCGTGGTTTTCACACGGCGATCCGATCCTGTGGTGGTCGCCGGACCCGCGCATGGTCTTTGCGACTGACAAACTCCACATTTCCACAAAGCTCAGGCGCTGGCTGAAGCATTGTGACTGGACCATTCGCGCGGATACGGCATTCGTCGATGTCATGCGTGCATGCGCCCAACCGCGTCCCAGCCAACCCAATACGTGGATCACGCACGAGATGATTGCCGCGTACACCGACCTGCACAAACTCGGGCATGCCCATTCCGTCGAAATCCTTGACGGGGCCGAGCTGATTGGCGGAATTTACGGGATCGCCATCGGGCACATGTTCTTCGGCGAATCCATGTTCAGCCGTGCAACAAATGCTTCCAAGGTCGCGCTGATTGCCCTTTGCCGGGGTTTGAAACTGTGGGGCTTCCCTCTGCTCGACGCGCAGGTAACCTCTGCGCACTTGCTCACCCTGGGTGCATTCGAGATGCCACGGATTGAGTTTTCTGCCCATCTGGCAATGGCCTGCGATCAATCCTCGCCGGTCGGCTCGTGGCGAGACAGTTGGCCTGCCATGACCCCAAAGGATTTGGTCTGGAACCCGCCACCCCTATAGCCGATTTGCGGTCATGGCGATCACGGAAGATCGCAAAATATCCCGCAACGTGCCAAAATCGCCGCCCTCGCGGACTGCTCCGCCCCCGAATAACAACATTCAATGGCGAAAGACGACCAAATCGAAATGGAAGGCACCGTGCTCGACACGCTGCCCAACACCATGTTTCGCGTGCAATTGGAAAACGGCCACATCGTGACCGCGCATATTTCCGGACGCATGCGCAAGCACTACATCCGCATCCTGACTGGCGACAAGGTCAAGGTCGAGATGACGCCATACGACCTGACCAAAGGTCGGATTACCTACCGCATGAAGTGATTGCGGGACACGGCAACCCATAGGATGGGTTGAGCTCAGTGATACCCATCGTTTGTTTGCCGCAAAGCAAAGGCATCCACTCGACTGCGTCGAGCGGGTTACTTTTTGGCATTGCCCAAAAAGTAACCAAAAAGGCTAGGCGCCGAGCGCGGTGTTTTGATTCGCCTCCTGCGAATCAAAATCCCCTGTGCTTCTCGGCGAGGCGGGGTTGCTCAGACAGTGCATCCATGCACTGCTTCGCAATCGCGGCGATCCATCGACGCGACCCTACGGGCATTTTCCCGCCCCGTCTGCGATGCTCGGCACCGCGACGGCGCCGGTTATCCATGAATCCGTCCATCCATGGACTGCGCTTTGGCAATGCAATTCGTGTCGAATACCTACTCCACCACCGCCGGCAGCTTCTCGTCGGCTTCGATGCGCACATCGAACTTGTCGTTGGCGACGCTCAGATAAACCCGCCCGCCCTGGGCCAGCTTGCCGAACAGCAGTTCGTCGGCCAGTGGGCGTTTGACGTTTTCCTGGATCACGCGCGCCATCGGGCGTGCGCCCATCTGTTTGTCGAAGCCGTGTTCAGCCAGCCACCGGCGTGCGTCGGCATCGACGTTCAATGAGACGTGCTTTTCCTGCAACTGCATTTCCAGCTCGATCAGGAATTTGTCGACGACGCGCAGGATGTGCTCCATGTCCAGCGAACTAAACTGGATGATCGCATCCAGGCGGTTGCGAAACTCGGGCGAGAATGCTCGCCGGATAGTTTCCATGGCATCGGTGGCATGGCTTTGTTCTACGAAACCGATCGAACGCCGTGCCGCCTGCGAAGCGCCAGCATTCGTCGTCATCACCAGCACGACGTTGCGGAAATTCGCTTCGCGGCCGTTGGTGTCGGTCAGTTTGCCGTGATCCATGATCTGCAACAGGATGTTGTAGACGTCCGGATGCGCCTTCTCGATTTCGTCGAGCAGCAACACACAATGCGGATGTTTGGTGATCTGCTCAGTAAGCAGTCCGCCCTGGTCGAATCCGACATAACCTGGGGGCGCACCAATCAGGCGCGACACCGAATGGGCTTCCATGTATTCGGACATGTCGAAACGCACCAGTTCAATGCCCAACTGCAGCGCGAGTTGCCGCGTGACCTCGGTCTTGCCCACGCCAGTTGGGCCGGCCAGCAGGAAGCAACCGATCGGTTTTTGTCCGTCGCCCAGACCTGAGCGCGACATCTTGATTGACGCCGACAACGCATCGATCGCCGGATCCTGACCGAACACGACCATCTTAAGGTTGCGATCCAGGTTTCGTAGCACGTCGCGATCCGACGCCGAAACCTGCTTCGGCGGAATTCGCGCCATGCGCGCGACGATGAGCTCGATCTCGGGCACATCGACCACGGTTTTGCGCTGATCTGCGGGCATCAAGCGTTGGCGTGCGCCGGCTTCATCGATCACGTCGATGGCCTTGTCGGGCAGCAACCGATCGCCGATGTGTTTCACCGAAAGATCGACGGCGGCCTGGAGCGCGTTACTGGTGTATTCGACTTTGTGATGTTCTTCGAATCGCGACTTCAGGCCTTGCAGAATTTCAAAGGTCTCGGCGATGCTCGGTTCGACGATGTCGATCTTCTGGAAGCGCCGCGCCAGCGCACGATCCTTCTCGAACACGCCGCGGAATTCCTGGAACGTGGTAGAACCGATGCAACGCAGCTCGCCATTGGCAAGCACGGGCTTGATCAGGTTCGAAGCATCCATGGTGCCGCCGCTGGCCGAGCCGGCGCCAATGATGGTGTGAATTTCATCGATGAACAGGATCGCCTGCGGCTGTTTCTTCAATTCCGCCAACACTGCTTTCAATCGCTTTTCGAAATCGCCGCGATACTTGGTGCCCGCCACCAGCGCACCGAGATCAAGCGCATAGATCGTGCAGTCTTTCAACACTTCCGGCACTTCGCCTTCGACGATGCGTTTGGCCAGCCCTTCGGCCAGCGCGGTCTTGCCCACGCCTGCTTCGCCGACATAGAGCGGATTGTTTTTGCGACGCCGACACAGCACCTGGATGGTGCGCTCGACTTCCTCGATGCGCCCGATCAATGGGTCAATCTTGCCGAGCTTGGCCTGCTCATTGAGGTTGCTGGCAAATTCACTTAGCGGATTGCCGTGTGATTCCTCGCCGCCCTCGCCTTCCTTGCCTTGTTCCAGGGTTGCCTGCGGCTGCGACGGATCCTGACCGATCTTGGCCATGCCGTGTGAAATGTAATTGACCACGTCCAGGCGCGTGATTTCCTGTTGATTGAGGAAATACACTGCGTGCGAATCCTTCTCGCCAAAAATCGCGACCAGAACATTTGCGCCCGTCACTTCTTTGCGGCCCGACGACTGGACGTGATACACCGCGCGCTGCAACACACGCTGGAACCCGAGAGTCGGCTGCGTGTCACGCTCGTCATTGGTCGGCAGCACCGGCACGGTTTCGAGGATGATCGCCGTGAGATCCTTGCCCAACTTGCCCGAATCCGCGCCACAGGCACGCAGCACTGCCGCCGCGGAGGGGTTCTCCAGCAGCGCCAGCAGCAAGTGTTCGACCGTCATGAATTCGTGACGCTGCTCACGCGCGTCCTTGTAGCACTGGCCGATGGTGAGTTCGAGGTCTTTGCTGAACATGATGATTGTGCTCTGGAGATTCAGGATGTGCTTCTGTGATTGTGCTTTTGCAATCATCCTTGATCACTCTACTTGTAGATGGGGGCTCTCAGGCCTTTTCCAAAGTACACAACAACGGGTGCTGATGGGCGCGTGAAAATTCGTTGACCTGAGTTACTTTCGTCTCGGCGACTTCACGGGTAAATACCCCACATACGCCCTTGCCACGGGTATGTACGTGCAGCATCACCTGGGTAGCCAGTTCGCGGGGCATGGTGAAAAACGTCTCCAGAACCGCGATGACGAAATCCATCGGGGTGAAATCGTCGTTGAGCAGCACCACCTGGTAAAGCGGTGGCCGTTGCACTTCCGGCCGCGCTTCTTCAAGCGCGAGGCCATGTTGATGTTCGGATTGGTGTTGAGATTGCTGGGACATGCGCTTGCGATCGTGCTCCAAATGGTTGAGCGGATTATAACGCTGCCCGACGCCTTCACCGGCGGTTGCGATTCAATCATGTGGGGGCTCATGTACCATTGCGCAAGCATGAATCAGACCACATCCGACTACCCTGAATCCGACACAATCTGGCGACCGGACGTAACCGTCGCCTGTGTCGTCCCGCGCGACGGGCGTTTCCTGCTGGTCGAGGAAAACATACGCGGCGAGCGAGTCCTGAATCAGCCCGCAGGCCATTTGGAGCCAAACGAGACCTTGTTCGCTGCCGCGTTGCGTGAAACGCTCGAGGAAACGGGTTGGGATGTCACCCTGTCGGACTTTCTTGGCGTCTACCAATGGACCAATCCTGACGGTAATCGTCATTTTTTGCGGTTTGCGTTTGCGGCGACCCCGCTGCGCCACGACCCAACGCGAACCTTGGATTCTGGGATCGAGCGGGCCATCTGGCTGTCCCGAGACGAAATCGCGGCTGCGGCAGATCGTTTACGCAGTCCGATGGTGCTGCGCAACGTCGACGACTGGTTGGGCGGCAAACGCCTGCCTCTCGACGCCATCGTGCCAATGTCTGGCGGTGTCGGGCCGCAATGAAAGTGCCGGCTTCGATCATGGTGGGCGTTTCCGGCGGCGTCGACTCGTCTGTCGCCGCACTGCTGCTACAGCGGTCCGGCGCTGATATTGCCGGTCTGTTCATGCAAAATTGGGAAGAGGACGAACGCTTCGGCGAATGCCGTGCGGAACAAGATCGCGCCGATGCGGTGCGCGTGTGCGCGAAACTCGGCATACCGTTCCATGCACGCAATTTCGCCAGCGATTACTGGGATCGCGTCTTCACCCATTTTCTCGACGAATACCGCGCCGGGCGCACGCCAAACCCCGATGTCCTGTGCAATCGCGAAATCAAGTTCAAGACATTTCTCGAACACGCGCAGGCGCTGGGTGCGGAAAAAATCGCGACCGGCCATTATGCACGCACGGATTGCGTCGACGGCCGCCACCGTCTGTTGCGCGGCCTCGATGGCAACAAGGATCAAAGTTACTTCCTGCACGCGCTCGGGCAGCTTCAATTGGCTGCCACACTTTTTCCGATTGGCGAGTTGCCCAAACCCGAAGTGCGTCGGCTCGCCCTTGCTGCAGGCCTGCCGACACATGCAAAAAAAGACTCAACCGGAATCTGCTTTATCGGCGAACGCGACTTTCGCGAATTCCTTGGTCGTTACATTCCGGCCCAGAAAGGCGAATTGCAAACGCCGGACGGCAAGCGCATCGGCGAACATGATGGCGTGATGTATTACACCTTGGGACAACGCAACGGGCTGGGCATCGGCGGGCGCAGCGACAGCAGCGGGCAGCCGTGGTACGTGGTGGGGAAAAATGTCGCGAAAAATATCCTTTTCGTGGCCCAGGGCAACGAAACAACCTGGCTGCATTCGCGGTTGCTGCGCGCCAACGAATTGACATGGGTTGCCGGTCAGGCGCCCGCGAGGGAATTTCGCTGCATGGCCAAAACCCGCTATCGTCAACCCGACCAGGCTTGCATCGTGCGCGTCGATGGTGAAACGTGCGGCGTGGAATTCGACACATCGCAACGCGCCGTCACACCCGGGCAATCGGTTGTGTTCTATCACGATGCCGAATGTCTCGGAGGCGCTATTATTGACGCTACCGACGCCGCATTCGGCGGCATGAAGCAGCTAGCGCCATGAGAGAAGGTCGAGTTATTGCCATGGCGGGAGTGTTCCAGGCAGTCGCCCTGGTGCGCCAGGTCGCCCTGCGCGGAAGTTGCGATGCGGATGCAATGCGCCAGAGCCTGCTCAGTGTGTTGCGCATCGATGCCGACACGGCCGCGGATGTCTATGGCGGCATTGGCAATCTCAATCTCGGCCTGAGAACCCTGATCGACCAACTCGACGAGCATGGCAAGCGCGATCTGGCGATCACTCGAATCGCTGTCACCGTGTTGCGCCTGCAACGAACCCTGGCCGCACGCAACGATATCCTCACCGCGCTGCATGACCGCATCGTTGCCATGTCCGGAATTATCGAACAGGCCCAAGCCGGCCAAATCGACCCCAGTGGCCGACTCGCGCAGTTGTACAGCGAAACGCTCTCGCACTTGAAGCCGCGCGTCATGGTCGTCGGCAATCCAAATTACCTGAACCAACCGGCCCAGGTCGACCAAATCCGCGCACTGCTGCTGGCGGCCGTTCGCGCCGCCGTGTTATGGCGCCAGGTCGGCGGCAGTCATTGGCGCCTGCTGTTCCGGCGGCGACAGTACGCCATGCTGGCGCGGGGGTTGTTGGCGCGTTGCACGCTGGATGGCCAATGACGTGGCCTTTCTATTACTTTCGTAGCGCGGCCTGCGTTTGGCTACGCCGCGTGGGATCCTTCCTGGCGGCTACGATGGGTTGAGCGCAGCGATACTCATCATCGTTCGACAAACAGCACAGCTTCCACTCGACTGCATCGAGCGGGCAACCCCCCGAAAGTAGGATGGGTATCGCTGCGCTCCACTCATCCTACCGACCTGATGCAAGTCACTCGCTCGCCGCAGGTAAGTGAAAGCCATTTTAGAAAGTTACCCGCTCGACATAGTCGAGTGGAAGCTCTGGTTTTCCGAAGGTAACTAGCACGCAGCAGGCCATGAAAGCTTGGTATTGGAAAGGCAAGATGGCGCGCCAGGAGGAACCTCGGCGACGATGCGTTGTCTGATTGGCGCGCGTCCGTAGCGTTCGCACATCTCCGCGAGCAGGACTATTCTAAATAGGGTTCTGCGATTATTAACGCGTGATGTGGCAAGAATAGACAGGGTGTGTGACTCGCGCGGACCGCGTTCACGGGACACTTCATTTCGACAAGCCAAGGAGACGTCATGGCAAATCCAACGCAGCTATTGCATCGGGCCGGCCAAAGTTTGTGGCTGGACAATATCACCCGCGAAATACTCGACAACGGTACCCTGGTCGACTATCGAGACCGGTATTCCGTCACCGGACTGACCTCGAATCCGAGCATTTTCGACAAGGCGATCGGATCTGGCGACGCTTACAAAGATGCGATCAAGGCCTCGGACAAAACCGATCCGGAGCAAGTGTTTTTTGACCTGGCGATCGATGACCTGCGACGCGCCGCGGCAATTTTCGAACCCGCACACGCGCGTACTGCAGGCGTGGATGGTTGGGTTTCGCTGGAAGTATCGCCTCTTCTCGTCGGCGATACGGATGGCACGATCGCGCAAGCCGTCGAATTGCACGCACGTGCCGCAACCTCGAATCTGTACATCAAGGTGCCAGGTACCTCGGCGGGCACTGGTGCGATCGAGGAATTGACCTATCGCGGCGTACCGGTGAACGTAACGTTGTTGTTTTCGCCGACCCAGTACCAGGCTGCGGCAGAGGCATGGATGCGCGGTGTTGAGCGGCGCATCGAAGAAAACCTGAATCCCGACGTGGCCAGCGTCGCTTCGATTTTCATCAGTCGCTGGGATGTGAAGGTCGCTCCGAAAACGCCCGAAGGCATGCATAACCGCTTGGGCCTTGCCGTAGCCGGAAGCACCTACGCACGGTATTGCAACGTATTGAACAGTGCGCGCATGCAGCGATTGCTTAATGCCGGTGCGCGACCGCAGCGTCTGTTGTGGGCCAGCACCGGCGCGAAGGACCCCAAGGCCAGCGACGTCATGTACATCGAAAACCTCGCTGCCCCACTGACCATCAACACCATACCTGGAAAAACCCTGCTGGCCTACGCCGATCACGGCACGCTGAAATTGTCGATGAATCCAGACGACAGCCACGCTCGCGCCGAATTGGAGCAATTCGCCAAGCTGGGCTTGCATGTCGATCCCTTGGCCACGCAATTACAGGACGAAGGGGCCAGCGCGTTCAGCAAATCGTGGAAGGAACTCCTGGATACGATCAAGAAAAGCATGAGGTCGCCGAAATGAGTCAGCTCACCGAGTGCAAAAGCTGGAAGGAATTGAGTGCCTGCGCGCAGGATGCCCAAAGCACCAACCTTGGCGACTTGTTTGCGGCCGATGCAGGACGTGCAGCGCGCTTCAGCGTCGATGCTGCTGGCTGGTTGCTGGATTACTCCAAGCAGCGCATCGACGCGCAAATCATGAAGCGCCTGCTCGCGCTGGCCCGCGAACGCGGCCTGGAAGCACGCCGCGATGCAATGTTCGCAGGCGAAAAGGTCAACACAACGGAAAAGCGCGCGGCGCTGCATACGGCCCTGCGCGCGCCGGCCGGCAGCGTGATCCTTTGCGACGGCGTCAACGTCGTGCCGGAAGTACAAGCCACGCTCAAACGCATGGCCGCATTTTCAGATGCAATTCGCTCGCGTGAATGGAAAGGTTACAACGGGCGACCGATCCGCAATATCGTCAACATTGGTATCGGCGGCTCGGATCTCGGTCCGGTCATGGCCTACGAGGCCTTGCGCCACTACAGCGATCGCGGATTGCAGATGCGTTTCGTCTCGAACGTCGACTACACGGATTTTGCCGAAGCCGTGCGTGGCCTGCGCGCGGACGAAACCTTGTTCATCGTCGCCTCGAAAACTTTCACCACGCTTGAGACGATGACCAATGCCCACAGCGCACGCGACTGGTTGCTGAATGCTGCCGGCAGCGAGAACAAGGCATCCATCGCCAAACATTTCGTCGCGCTGTCGACGAACGCGAAAGGTGTCGCCGAATTCGGCATCGATACCAAACACATGTTCGGCTTCTGGGACTGGGTGGGCGGACGCTACTCGATGGATTCGGCGATCGGGTTGTCGACCATGATCGCCATCGGTCCGCAGGCGTTCAACGAAATGCTGGCCGGATTCCACACCATGGACGCGCATTTCCGGCGCGCGCCTTTGCATCGTAACTTGCCGGCGATCATGGGATTGCTGGCGGTTTGGAACACCAATTTCCTCAACGCGCCGACTCTGGCGGTGCTGCCTTACGAACAATACCTGAAGCGATTCCCCGCGTACCTGCAGCAATTGACCATGGAATCCAACGGCAAGCATGTCGACGTGGACGGCAATCGGGTCGATTACGAAACCGGTCCGATCTACTGGGGCGAACCTGGCACGAACGGACAGCATTCGTTTTACCAACTGATCCATCAGGGTACGCGCCTGATTCCCTGCGATTTCATTGGTTTCGGTACGGCACTGAATCCTTCCGGCGACCATCATGACTTGCTGCTCGCCAATGTCATCGCGCAGACGCAGGCACTTGCATTCGGCAAAACGCTCAAGCAGGTGCGCGCGGAAGGAACTCCCGCGGCCCTGGCGCCACACAAGGTGTTCGAGGGTAATCGCCCTTCCAACCTGTTGCTTGCGGAACGCCTCACGCCGGCCGCGCTCGGAAGTCTGGTCGCACTCTACGAACACAGCGTATTCACCCAGGCCACGATCTGGAACATTGATCCGTTCGACCAATGGGGCGTGGAACTGGGCAAGCAATTGGCACTGAGCGTGGCGAAGGAGATCACGTCTCCAGCAAAGCAGCTCAAACACGACAGTTCCACCAATGCTGCCATTCGCTGGTATCGCGGTGCGCGCCGAAAGCAGGATGCTCCGCCGAAAACCGAACGACACGTGCTGGTGCTCGATGTCGGTGGTAGCCACGTCAAGGCCAAATGTAGCGGGCGCAAAAGCGAGAAACGCATCGCGTCATCGGATCAACTGACGCCCGAGGAAATGCTGACGCAACTGGGTAAATCGCTGCGCGGCTGGCACTACGATGTCGTCAGCATCGGTGTTCCCGCACAAGTCATCCTGGGACGCATTGCGCATGAACCGCCCAACCTGGGTGGTGGCTGGGTCGGATTCGATTTTGCAAAAGCGTTTGGATGCCCAGTGCGTTTGATCAACGATGCCGCCATGCAGGCGCTGGGAAGTTACCAAGGCGGCAGCATGCTGTTCCTCGGCCTTGGCACGGGGCTTGGCTCGGCAATGATTGCGGACGGACAGATCGAGCCGATGGAATTGGCGCACATGCCGTACCGAAAACACACCTATGAATATTACGTCGGCGAACAGGCGCGCCAGCGCGACAAGAAGAAGTGGAAGAAAAACGTGCTCGAAGAGATTCGTGTCCTGCGCGCAGCGCTCGCACCCGACTACGTCGTGCTGGGCGGTGGCAACGTTGCGCATCTGGACAAGCTACCCAAAGACGTGCGGCGCGGTGACAACCTCAACGCCTTCACCGGCGGATTCAGACTTTGGGAGAACGAATAATGGAAAAGAAATCTGCAACGCTGCAACTGGGCATGATCGGTCTGGGCCGCATGGGCCTGAATATGCTGCGACGCATGCAGCAAGCCGGCATTGCCTGCGTCGGCAGCGACACGAATGCGCCAGCGCGCAAGGCCGCAGTCCAAGCTGGTGCGCAGGCCGCGGCCACGCTCAAGGAACTGGTCGGAAAACTCGAATCGCCGCGCGCGATCTGGATGATGTTGCCGACTGCGATCGTCGACAAGGTACTCGATGAACTTGCGCCGTTGCTGGCACCAGGCGACATGGTTGTCGATGGCGGCAATTCGCATTACGTCGACGACCTGCGTCGCGCCAAGGCGCTGGCCACGCGCAAGATCATGTACGTCGATGTCGGGGTGAGTGGCGGCGTGTGGGGCCGTGAGCGCGGTTATTGCCAGATGATTGGCGCACCTGACGAAGCTTACAAGCACCTGGAGCCCGCCTTTGCCGCACTGGCACCCGGCGTGGAAACCGCGCCGCGCACACCGGGCCGTAAAGGACCACCCGCGGCAGCCGAACGCGGTTACCTGCATTGCGGCCCGAACGGTGCCGGCCATTTCGTGAAGATGGTCCATAACGGCATCGAATACGGATTGATGGCCGCTTATGCAGAAGGCTTGAACGTGCTCAAACATGCCAATGTCGGCAAGCAAAAACGCACGGCCGATGCCGAGACTTCACCGCTGGAACATCCGGATCGCTACCAATACGAAATTCCCATCGGCGATGTGGTCGAGGTGTGGCGGCGCGGCAGCGTGATCGGATCATGGTTGCTGGACCTGACCGCCATCGAGATGAGTCAGGACGATACGCTGGAAAAATATGCGGGTCGCGTTTCGGATTCCGGCGAAGGCCGCTGGACGGCGCAGGCAGCGATCGACGTAGGCGTGCCGGTACCCGTATTGACCTCGGCCTTGTTCGGGCGTTTCGCGTCGCGCGGCAACGACCTGTTTGCCGACAAAGTGATGTCGGCGATGCGCCACGCTTTCGGCGGTCACGACGAGAAAGCGGCCGGCACAAAGGATTGAGCGATGGCCACAACAACACTGGTGATTCTCGGCGCCAATGGCGATCTGACTACGCGACTGCTGATGCCGGCGTTGTATCGCCTGCACTGTCACGGATTGATTCCGAACCTGCGAATCCTTGGCTACGCGCGCGAGGCTGGAAATCTTGAACGCTACCGCAAGCAAATCCACAAGGCATTGCAGAGTTTTGCCAAAGACTTCAATGCCAAAAAGTGGAACAGCTTCAGCGAAAAACTTGACTACTCACGCGGTGAACTGAATCCGGAAGATTTAGGTGCCATCGAGAAAAAACTAAGCCCGGGCACCCTGTTCTACCTCGCGCTTCCGCCTTCGCTTTTTGGTCCAGCTGCACAAGCGCTCGGCAAAGCCGGCTATCCTCAGGCCCCGCGCGGCGGCTGGCGCAGGCTCGTCGTTGAAAAACCCTTCGGTACCGACCTTGCGTCCGCAAAAAAACTGCGCACGCAAATGCATGCGTACTGGGAAGAACAGCAGATCTTGCGCATCGACCATTTCCTCGGCAAGGAAACCACGCAGAACCTGATGGTGTTCCGTTTTGCCAACCGCTTCCTCGAACCGGTATGGAATACCAAGCACGTCGAACAGGTGCAGATCACCTACGCCGAAACCCTCGGCGTCGAAAAGCGCGCGGGTTATTATGATCATGCCGGTGCCCTACGCGACATGTTGCAGAATCATCTGGTGCAATTGTTCAGTCTGGCCGCGATCGAGCCTTTGTCGGCGTGGAATGCGGATGTGTTGCGCGACCACAAGGTCGAAGTATTGCGCAGCGTCAAGCCAATCACGGCACACAACATCGAACAACATGCGGTGCGAGGCCAATATCGTGCTGGCACACTGAATCGCAAAAAGATGGTCGCCTATCGCAAGGAACCCAATGTGCCGGCGAATTCGTGCACGGAGACTTTCGCCGCACTTCGCTTCGAAGTCGACAACTGGCGCTGGCAGGGCGTGCCGTTCTACTTGCGCAGCGGCAAGCGACTGGCCAGCAATTGCTCGGAAATCGCGGTGCAATTCAAGCGCACGCCCGGTGCCCTGCCTGGCGCGGTCGCCGCGGAGAACAACTGGATGATCTTTCGCATCAAGCCGCACCAGACCATGAACCTGCTTGCGAACGCGAAACTGCCGGGGTTGGAATTGAAGGGCCATCAGATCGCGCTGACGGCACCCTACGTCAGCGATGGGGAAACCGAGTTCTCCGCCTATGAACAGTTGCTCATGGACGCGCTCGAAGGCAACCGCGCCCATTTCCTGCGCTTCGATGAAGTCGAATGGGCATGGCGCTTGCTCGACCCGGTGCTCAACGCCTGGAAGCACGGCGTCCCGGACTTCTATGCCGCCGGATCCGAAGGGCCGAAAACGCAGAATCGACTGCTCAACGACAACCACCACTGGCGTCCGGTCCGGCTCGCCGCCGGAGAAGATGCGTGATCGCACCGGGTTCACCAGGGTTGCCGCCGGCCTGGTCGCGCAGCGCCAAGGATGCGGTCGGCACGGCCTTGGGTTCCAGTCGCATCTGGTACACGCTTGGGCGCGGCATACTCAATGAAGTTTATTGGCCGAGTTGCTCCACGCCGCAAATCCGCGACCTGGGTTTCATCGTTGCTGGCGACAATTTCTGGCACGAAGTAAAACGCGACTCCAACTACACGTTGTCGACGCCAGCGCCGGATGTTCCGCTGTTGCACGTCGTGCATCGTCACGCACGCTATCGCCTCGAACTGGAAATTCTCGCCGATCCGATCCGCGACGTCGTGCTGATTCGCTATCGCCTTGATGGCGACGCGATGAAACTGTACGTGTTGCTGGCGCCGCACCTGGAAGGTTCCGGACACGACAATACAGCCATGGTGCTTCCCGCCGGGCTCGGCGCGATCAAAGGCACGACCGCGTTGATGCTCGCCGCCGACGGCGGATTCGATCGTGCCAGTGCCGGCTATGTCGGCCAATCCGATGGCTGGCAGGACTTCAAGCGCAACGCTACGATGACCTGGGAATATGCCAGTGCGCCGAACGGTAATGTCGCGCTGCTGGGTGAACTGAAAATCGCGCAGGGCGTGCTCGCGTTGAGCCTGGCCGACACCATCGAAGGTGCACGTACATTGGCGTGGTCGTCGCTTGCCTGCGGCTTCGATGCCGCGCGTGAACTGTTTGTTGCTGGCTGGCGGCGCTGGGCTGATCAACTCGATTGCGCACATGCCGACAGCACCGTCGAGGCCGCACTGCGCCGCGCTGCGATGGTGCTAAAAGTCCACGATGACCGTGCCTTCCCCGGTGCGGTCGTTGCCAGCTTGAGCACTCCGTGGGGACAAACCCGCGACGATCCCGGCGGCTATCACCTGGTCTGGTCGCGCGATGCGGTGCAATCCGGCCTGGCGCTGATTGCCTGCGCCCATCATCGCGAGGCGCGCCGCCTGCTCGCCTATCTGATCGCCACCCAGCAACCGGATGGACACTGGGTACAAAACTTTTTCGCCGACGGACGTGCGTACTGGACCAGTGTGCAACTCGACGAAGTCGCTCTGCCGGTACTGCTCGCCGCAAAGCTCGATCAACTCGGCAAATTGGGCGATTTGCGTCGGCAAGCAACCACCATGGTGCGCCGCGCCCTGACTTTCGTCGCGCGCAACGGGCCGTCCAGCCAGCAGGATCGCTGGGAAGAAAATGCCGGCATCAACCCATTCACGCTGGGCTGCTGCATCGCCGCGCTGGTGGCCGGTGCTGCGCACGATTTTCTCGATGTCACCGATAGCGCGCACGCACTCTCTTTGGCCGACGATTGGAATGCTCGCATCGAATCGTGGCTGTACGTGCAATCCACGGATATGGATCGCGAACACGGCACCCAAGGTCATTATGTGCGCCTGGCGCCAGCCGGGAACACTGCGCAGCGCGGTGAAGTGCAATTGCGCAACCGTGGTGGGCAACGCATTCCGGCACGTGATTTGCTGGGCTTGGAATATCTGTATCTGGTGCGTTTGGGATTGCGCCGCGCCGACGATCCACGCATCCGCGATACCACGCGGCTGATCGACAAACTGTTGCGGGTGGATACGCCGAACGGGCCGTTCTACCATCGCTACAACAACGACGGCTATGGCGAACACGCCGACGGCAGCGCATTCGACGGCACCGGTATCGGCCGTGCGTGGCCGCTGCTCAGTGGCGAACGTGGCCATTTTGCCGCGCTCGCTGGCGAAGACGCGCAAGTGTATCTGGATGCCATGCTCGCCTCAGCCAGCAAAGGCGGCATGATTCCCGAACAGGTCTGGGATACCGACCCGATTCCTGCGCGCCGACTCTATCCGGGAAAACCCAGCGGCAGTGCGATGCCGTTGGCCTGGGCGCATGGTGAGCTGATCAAGCTGGTCGGCGTCATGCGCAATCGCGAACCGGTCGAGCGCCTGGCTTGCGTGCATCGGCGCTACCACGAGCCACGCGTCGCCCAAGTCGCACATTGGCGCGACCAGACACCGTGCCGGGCGGTCAATCGCTCGCGCGTCCTGCTGATTGAAGCCAGCGCACCCTTCACGCTGCACCTTGGCATCGATGGCTGGAAACAGGTGCGCGACCTGTGCAGCGCGCCCATCGGTTTCGACCTGCACGGCGTACGTCTGGATGTTGCCGGGAGCGGCGCACAACAATCCCTGGAGTTCACCCGCCACTTCAACGATGCGCGCGGCTGGGAAGGCCATGACTGGCGCGTATTGTTGTTGCCGTTGGCCAGTGCAGCGAGTGCCAAAGCGGCGCCACCATCCATGACGGGCGCGGTAGTCTCGCGCACGGCAGCTAAATCGGGAGCACGTTGATGGCGGTCTTGCCTGTCGAACGCCGCATCCACGCCGATTCCGAATCGCTGTACCGCGCCGCCGTCGATGCGTTGTTGGACTGCGCCCAACGCGCGATTGCTGAACGTGGCGTGTTTCGCATCGCCCTGTCCGGCGGCGGCACACCGCAACGATTGTACGAGCTGCTGGCTACGCCCGCGTATCGCGACAAGCTGGACTGGTCGCACACCCATGTATTTTTTGGCGATGAACGCTGCGTGCCGCCGGACCAGGAGCGCAGCAATTTCCGCATGGCCAGCGACGCGTTGCTGGACAAGGTTTCGTTGCCTGTGGCCAACGTGCATCGCATGCATGGAGAGGATGATCCGCTGCTCGCAGCGCACGCGTATGCACTGCAGCTGCGGCGTGAATTTCACACCACGCAGATGCCGCGCTTCGATCTGATCCTGCTCGGGCTCGGCGACAACGGTCACACGGCTTCATTGTTTCCGGGCGGCGCGTGCCTGCAGGCACGCGTGGCGACGGTGTGCGCGCAATACGTCGAATCACAAGGCGAATGGCGTTTGACGCTGACGATCCCGACCATCAACGCGGCGCGCGCGATCTGGGTACTGGCAATCGGCGCATCAAAAGCGCCCGTCGTCGAGCAGGTGCTCGAAGGCGTTTTCCGGCCAGATGTATTGCCGATGCAATACATCGCGCCGACCCAGGCAGAGTTTGTCTGGTGGCTCGATACGGCCGCTGCGGCACAGTTGGGTGGAAGCACACGCTGATCGCGCTGCCGGCATCGAATTGAAATTCGACACGCATTCTGCGCGGTCCAAGGAAGCGCTTGCATTGTCATGGAGACGCCATTGAAGCCTAGTGTTACGCGCGTGCTGATGCTCGGCTGGGAATACCCGCCGCGCTACGTGGGCGGATTGGGCAAGGCCAGCCAGGGGATCGCGCGCGGTCTTGCTCATTTGGGGCTGGACGTACTTTTCGTACTACCAAAATTCAATTCGCGGCGCAGCCATGCGCGACTGCGCGTGCTTGGCGCGCGCAACTGGTTGCTGCAACGCGGCACGCTTCCACCAGCTTCGGTTGGCGCACGCCGCTGGATCGGCGTACCTGCCAACTTGAACCCCTATGCGCGACCGCGGCCAACGCACAACGTGCCGCCAAACGCCGCCGACACCCGCGCCGCCCGCGCCGCTGCGTTGTACGGCAGTGACATGGACCGCGAAGTCGCGCGCTTCGCAGAGCAGGTCGATGTGATCACCGCCGATGCCGACGCAGACGTCATCCACGCCCACGACTGGATGACGTTTCCCGCCGCCATGAATGCGGCGCAACACCATCATTTGCCGTTGTTCGTGCATGTGCATTCGACCGAATACGATCGTGCCGGCACAGGCGCCAACCCCGCTATTGTCGCCATCGAACGCGCAGGCTGCGAGCACGCCACGGGCGTTTTCGCCGTGAGCGACTACACCCGCAACATCCTCGTCTCGCGCTATGGCATCGACGCCGAAAAAATCTGGGTGGTGTACAACGCGCCGGATGGCCCTATCGCCGCGGCGGAGGTGTTGCCACCGGAATCGCGCGAGCCGTGGATCGTGTTTCTCGGTCGGCTCACGTTTCAAAAAGGCCCGGATCATTTTCTGCGCGCCGCAGCCATTGTTGCGCAATACAACAGCCAGGTGCGATTCCTGATTTGCGGCGGCGGGGACATGCGCGATGCGCTACAAGTCCAGGCGCAACAGCTTGGAATTTCCGAACGCGTCGAATTCCGCGGTTTCCTCGCGCCGCGCAACGTCGATCGCATGCTCGGTCGATCCAGTCTGCTGGTCATGCCCAGCGTATCCGAACCGTTCGGCCTGGTTGCGCTTGAAGCGCTGCGCGCCGGAACGCCGGTGATTGTTTCGCGTCAATCCGGTGTGCGCGAAGTGCTGGGGCACAGCTTGCAGGTCGATTTCTGGGATCACGAAAAGCTCGCCGATCAAATGCTCGCCGTCCTGCGCCTGCCGGTGTTGGCCGAGCAACTGGTGACCGAAGGGCGCGCCCAGTTGGCGACGTTATCGTGGGATCTATCGGCACAACATATCGTTGATGCGTACACCCGCACCGGTATCAACTGCGCGGTCGACTGGGCCGTCGAACAAGACAATGGCGCTTGATATCTGTTTCTATTTCCAGGTGCATCAGCCCTGGCGTCTGAGGCGCTATCCGTACACCGATGTCGGGCGTAGCCACGACTATTTCGATGATCGGGTCAATGCCGAAATCCTGCGTCGGGTAGCCCAAAAATGCTATCTGCCGATGAATGCGTTGCTGCTGGATTCTATCCGCGCGCACTGGCCACATTTACGCGTGAGCTTTTCCATCAGCGCCACGGCATTGCAACAGATGCAGGTATTTGCACCGGATGTGCTCGTCTCGTTCCGGCGTTTGTTCGCAACCGGTGCAGTTGAGTTGTTGTCTGAAACCTCGCATCACAGTCTGGCTGCGCTGTATTGCCCGGATGAATTCAGTGCACAGGTTCACCACCATCGCGGCGTGTGCACGCAACTGCTGGGCGCGCCGGGCAAGGTGTTCCGCAATACCGAACTCATCGTCGACGATCGCGTGGCCGCCCAGGTCGCCGCGATGGGCTATCGCGGTTTGTGCATCGAAGGTGCAGACCGCCTGTTCGGCTCGCGCAATGTCTGTCTGCCCTATCGATTTGCTGCCGCGCCGATGCTGGCCGCGTTGCCGCGCCAATACCGATTGAGTGACGACATCGCATTTCGATTCTCCGATCGCAACTGGACGCAGTGGCCACTGAGCGTGGAACGCTACGCCGACTGGGTGTGCAACCAGTCCGATAACTTGCCTGCAGGAACGAATGAATCCGGCGTCCTCGGCCTGTTCATGGATTACGAAACCTTCGGCGAACATCAATGGGCCGATACCGGAATATTCGATTTCATGCGCGCCTTGCCCGCTGCCCTTCTGGCACGACGCAATCTGCGCTTCGTCACCGCTTCGCAAGCCATCGCGCATGTGCCCGATGATGCCACGCGGCTCGAATTGCCAAAGCCGGTGTCGTGGGCAGATCTGGAACGCGATACCTCAGCCTGGGACGGCAACGCCATTCAACGCGATAGTTTGAATGCCGTATTCGCGCTGCAACCATGCGTACGCAAACGCTGTCGCCAGCTACCCGCCGCGGAAGGTGAGCGCTTGCTCGAAGACTGGCGTCGCCTGTCGACCAGTGACCACGCTTATTACATGTCGACCAAACACTGGTCTGACGGCGACGTGCATCAATATTTCAGCCCGTTTGAATCGCCTTACGATGCCTACATCAACTACATGAACGTGCTCGCCGATCTCAAAATTCGCGCGGACGCGTAAAACTCGTGATTGCGGCCGGAAGCGTTGCGCCGTCAGTGGCTCAGGATTACTTCACCACTTTGGGTGGTGATGCGACCAATGCCCGCCCCAGCGTCGCCAACATCGGCGCTGAATTGACCGTGCTCGCGCTGCACGTTGCGCATACCTGGCCAGCTGGCGGTGATGTCATCGGCATGGACATCCAGATGCACGCTCGGCGGCTGGTTCGTGGTCAGGCTGATATCACCGGATCCTGCGGAAAAATCGAAACCATGCATGGCCGAAAGGTCGCCGCGCAGTTTGATGTCGCCGGAACCGCACTGGATGTGCGCATCTGCAATCGCACCAGGGTCTGCCACGCTGACGTCGCCTGATCCGGTACTGAGTTTCAAAGTTCCACTCACATGCTTGAGGTCGATGTCGCCGGAGCCTGCGCTGATCGCGACGCTACCGGCTTGTACGCTGTCCGCTTCGATATCGCCCGACCCTGCGGTGACATTTGTATCGCCGAAGATCTACCCGAACCCGTATTGATCGTGAGCGTGCCGTGCTGGTTGGTCACATACGTGTCGCCGCTACCCGTGGTGGTCGAAAGCGTGCCGATCATATCGCTGATGCGCATGTCGCCCCAGCTGTTGCTCAGTGCGAAATTACCATTCAACTTCTGCGCCTGCATGTTGCCGATGTGATTTTCGATATGGGTATTGCTGCCGACTGGAACTTGCACGACCAGATCCACGTGCAGCGGCACGCCCTTGTTGCTGCCCTGGTAGACCTCTACCTGGTGGCCCTGGTAGGTCAACGAACTGCGGCTGGTCGAAGAAGAAATGTGCACGCCCAGAACGTTGATGCCATGGCCACGGGTCGCTTCAGGCTGATTGGAGATGTAGCGATACGTGTCATGCGTTGCAACCGGGTAGTCCACATGCACCGTGACATTGTCACCATCGTGGGTCACCGATAATTGGATGGTGTCGGCCAGCGCCTTTGCCGCGGCGTCCGTGTCCCCGCCTGCTACCACGCTCGCTGTGATGCTGGCCTTGTCGCCGCCTGCAATGACGCTGACATAGCCCGTCAGGTTTTCCACCTTCAGCACACTTTTGGGCGTGAGTAGCTCGCTGTGTTCGATGCTGCGCGTCCAGGTTTTGGCCGGTGCACCATTGTCCGTGGCCGAAGTGCACGCGCCAAGCAACATCATTGCCAACATGAGGCACAGGCTGCGACAAACGAACTTCATACGATTCTCCAGTAGGGCAAATTATCCGATTTAGTGTTATATATAACCAACACACCTGCGTCAACCGTGCCTTTGGTAACGCGCTTGCGTCCCAGGGCCTGTGCACACGTGGGTTCCGGCGCAAACCATCACCCACTTTTGTCGGCCCTCATGCTGGACACATGCACAGGTTCGCGCCACGGCGGCAAGTTGCGCGATAATGGTCGTCCGGCCGCGGTGAATCCGGTTCATCATCCGCGCCTCATCATCCATTCGCTGGAGCAACCATGAAAGATTCATTCGGGACACGCGACACACTCAAGGTCAACGGCAAGCAGTATGCAATCGCCAGTCTTGCAAAGCTTGGCGAGCGCTTTGACCTCAAGCGCTTGCCCTATTCGATGAAAATTCTGCTCGAGAACCTGCTGCGCCACGAAAACGATATCGACGTCAGCGCCAAGGAAATCGAAGCCGTGGCGAAGTGGGATCCGAAGAAGGAACCCGATACCGAAATCGCCTTCATGCCGGCGCGCGTGGTGTTGCAGGATTTCACTGGCGTACCCTGCGTGGTCGACCTCGCCGCAATGCGTGATGCCATCGTGCGTCTGGGTGGCGATCCAACCAAGATCAATCCACAGATTCCGTCCGAGTTGGTCATCGACCACTCGGTACAGGTCGACGTTTTCGGCGAAGCCGACGCGCTCGACTTGAACGCGAAGATTGAATTCCAGCGCAACCAGGAACGCTACAGCTTCCTGCGCTGGGGTCAGAAAGCCTTGGCCGATTTCAAGGTTGTGCCACCCTCAACCGGCATCGTGCATCAGGTCAATCTGGAATATCTCGGCCGTGTGGTCATGGCCAACAAGATCGACGGCGAACAGTGGGCCTATCCGGATACCGTATTCGGCACCGACTCGCACACCACCATGATTAACGGCCTGGGCGTGCTCGGCTGGGGCGTTGGCGGCATCGAAGCCGAAGCGGCCATGCTCGGTCAGCCGTCGTCGATGCTGATCCCGCAGGTTGTTGGATTCAAACTCATCGGCAAGCTGCCGGAAGGCGCGACCGCAACCGACCTGGTCCTCACCGTCACACAAATGTTGCGCAAGCATGGCGTGGTTGGCAAATTCGTTGAATTTTTCGGCAACGGCTTGCAACACTTGCCACTGGCCGATCGCGCAACCATCGGCAACATGGCACCAGAATATGGCGCGACCTGCGGCATCTTCCCAATCGACGCCGAGGCGCTGAATTACCTGCGCCTGTCTGGTCGCAGCGACGAGCAAGTCGCGCTGGTCGAAGCCTACGCAAAAGCGCAAGGCCTGTGGCACGACGCGGATACGCCGCATGCCGAATTCACCGCGACACTCGAACTCGACATGGCCAGCGTGAAACCGTCGATGGCAGGACCCAAGCGCCCGCAGGATCGCGTGTTGTTGACCGATGTCAAACAGAACTACCGCGACAACGTCGGTCCTCTGACCGCCAATCGCAGAACGCAAAGCGAAGAGCGCTTCGCCAACGAAGGTGGCGGCACGGCCGTCGGTCACGACAAGAGCGCGATGGAAGTTGGCCAGTCGGTTTCGATGAATGGCAAAGACTTCCACATCAATGATGGCGCGGTTGTCATCGCCGCAATCACTTCCTGCACCAATACGTCCAATCCCGCAGTGATGATCGCGTCCGGTCTGGTCGCGAAAAAAGCCGCGGCAAAAGGTCTGCAGTCCAAACCATGGGTCAAGACCTCGCTCGCACCCGGATCCAAGGTCGTCACCGATTACCTGGAAAAAACCGGCCTGCTCCAAGAACTCGACAAGCTCGGCTTCTTTCTCGTCGGCTACGGTTGCACCACCTGTATTGGCAACTCCGGCCCGCTGCCGGTGGAAATCAGCAGGGCCATCACTGCCGGCGATTTGTGTGTGGCATCGGTGTTGTCCGGCAATCGCAACTTCGAAGGTCGCGTGCATCCGGAAGTGAAAATGAATTACCTCGCATCGCCGCCGCTGGTTGTGGCGTATGCGCTGGCCGGCACGCTCGACATCGATCTAAGCAAGGATTCGCTGGGCAAGGACAAAGACGGCAACGACGTCTTCCTCAAGGATATCTGGCCGACCAACAAAGAAATCTCTGATCTCATCGCCAGCTCCGTCACTGCGGAAATGTTCTCGAAAAACTATGCCGACGTGTTCAAGGGCGACGCGCGCTGGAACAAGATCGAATCCCCCGATGGCGCACGCTATGCCTGGGACGAGAAATCCACCTACATCAAGAACCCGCCCTACTTCGACGGCATGACCATGCAAGTCGGCAAGGCCGGCGACATCCGCGGTGCGCGTTGCCTGGGCCTGTTCGGCGATTCCATCACCACCGACCACATCTCGCCTGCCGGCAACATCAAGGCCACCTCGCCCGCCGGACAATTCCTGCAGGCACGCGGCGTCACCCAGACCGACTTCAACTCCTACGGATCGCGCCGCGGTAACGACGATGTGATGGTGCGCGGCACCTTCGCCAACATCCGCATCAAGAACCAGATGATGGGCGGCGAAGAAGGTGGCAACACGTTGTATTTTTCCGGCAACAGTCCTGGCGAAAAACTTCCGATCTACGACGCCTCGATGAAGTACAAGAAAGACGAGGTTCCGCTCGTCGTGATCGCCGGCAAGGAATACGGCACCGGCTCGTCGCGCGACTGGGCAGCCAAAGGCACCTTGCTGCTCGGCGTCAAAGCCGTCATCACCGAAAGCTTTGAGCGCATTCACCGCTCCAACCTCGTCGGCATGGGTGTACTGCCGCTGTGCTTCAACGAAGGCGAAAACGCCAAGACCCTCGGCCTCAAAGGCGACGAAGTATTCGACATCGAAGGCATTGACGACGCTCAGGCCAAACACGTCAACGTCACCGCCCGCAACGCCGAAGGCGAAAAGAAGTTCACCGCCAAGGTCATGTTGCTGACCCCCAAGGAAGTCGCCTTCTACAGGCATGGTGGAATCCTGCCGTACGTGCTGCGGCAGCTAGCCGGTAACAGTGAGGCGAAAGCGGCGTAATTGGCTCAACCGGGCGGAACCCTGCGGTTCCGCCCGGTTGCCTTCATCGATTCGTTGATTCCTTTGTTGCTCATCGCATGACATCGATAGTCTTGAAGCCGTAAAAGAGCGAAGGCACCGCTTACTTGAATGCAGCAATGCTCAACACAGCCAGACATTCAGTAGTTTGAGAGCCTGTTACGCCTCGCTTTTGTATGCGTAACACATTACGCCCTCGCCACCGGGTAGTTGCAACGAATTTTTCCGCAAACGCGCGCACGCCGCGGCAGCAAAGTGATTGAATACGCGTAGGAAAGCGGCTTGACGCAAACTGCAACACATCGGATGATGCCGTCCAACGCCCCGTTTTTGGGGTCTACTTAGCGTTAGCTACCTTGAAGAACCGCTTTGCCAATCTGCATCTTTTCGCAATCGCTGCATTTTTCTATGCCGTTCCATTTGCGCATTCCCAAAGCACTCCTCCCTTCATCCTTTCTGTTGTCGCTGGCGACGCACAAACAACCGGACTCAATCAAGTCTTTCCGCAGCGCCTTGTTGTGCGCCTCACCGACTCCAACGGAAATCCACTTCAAGGTGCACCGGTCAATTTCCAAAATCTTTCCTGCATCAGCTTCATGGGTACGCTTTGCGAATTTCCCGGTGCTCCAGGTCACTTCACTTCGGGGAGCAACAATGCCACAGTGGTAACTGACGCATCGGGCCTAGCCATGGCACCTCCCTACTACGCTGGCAACAGCCTTGGTACCGTCAATCCGGTTTTCGGCTCCCCCCGTGCCAATGTGACGTGAGACAGCTACCTCTTTCTAATTACTGAAGGTAGTCTTTGCTCATGGACATCAATAGCTCTGCAGTTTCTTCCTCTAT
>CAJDUT010000041.1_pt1 | contig 30633 bp, 23 predicted proteins | sample 7390981 | NCBI WGS metagenome assembly CAJDUT01 (sample SAMEA7055681, study PRJEB34461) | soil metagenome | biome: terrestrial ecosystem; feature: Peninsula; material: soil | place: Antarctica | collected 2016 | reverse complement strand
CCGCATCGCCGCCTGCAAGATTCAATGAGTGATCGATGAATCATTTCGACCAGCATTACGACGTAATCGTGATCGGCGGCGGCCACGCCGGCACCGAAGCGGCGCTCGCATCCGCGCGCCTGGGCGTGCGTACCTTGCTGTTGACGCACAACATCGAGACGCTCGGCCAGATGAGCTGCAATCCGGCGATTGGCGGAATCGGCAAAGGTCATCTGGTCAGAGAAATCGACGCTCTCGGCGGCGCGATGGCGCGAGCGGCCGATTTGTCCGGCATCCAGTGGCGCACGCTCAACGCCTCCAAGGGCCCGGCCGTGCGAGCAACGCGGTGCCAGGCCGACCGCACTCTTTACAAGGCCGCGATTCGCCGGCAACTGGAAACCCAACCGAATCTATCCATCTTCCAGCAATCGGTGGAAGACCTGACCTTGGAAGGCGATCGAGTGGCCGGCGTCGTCACCCAGATGGGCGTATGTTTCCGCGCAGCGCAAGTGGTATTGACCGCAGGTACGTTCCTGGCCGGGAAGATACACGTTGGCGACGCCAACTATGCGGGCGGGCGCGCCGGCGATCCTCCGTCGTCGCATCTGGCCGCGCGCATGCGCGACTTGCCAATCGTCGTCGGGCGCCTGAAGACGGGAACGCCGCCGCGAATCGATGGGCGCAGTATTGATTTTGACGGACTGCAAGAACAGCCCGGCGACGATCCGATGCCGGTATTTTCGTTTACAGGTTGCGTCGAGGATCATCCGCGCCAGGCCAGTTGCTGGATCACCCATACCAGCGAGCGTACCCACGACATCATTCGCGGCGGACTGGATCGGTCGCCGTTGTACACCGGCAGGATCGAAGGCGTCGGGCCGCGCTATTGCCCGTCGATCGAAGACAAGGTCGTGCGCTTCGCCGACAAGACGTCGCATCAGATTTTTATCGAACCCGAGGGGCTGGAAACAACGGAGATCTATCCGAATGGAATCTCAACGTCCTTGCCGTTCGATGTGCAACTGGATCTGGTGCATTCGATCAAGGGCTTTGAGCGCGCGCATATCACGCGACCCGGATATGCCATCGAATACGATTATTTCGACCCGCGCGGCTTGAAGGCCAGTCTGGAAACCAAGGTCATTGAAGGGCTGTTCTTTGCCGGTCAGATCAACGGCACGACCGGTTACGAAGAGGCCGCCGCACAAGGCCTGGTCGCGGGGTTGAACGCCGCGCGCAAGGCGCTGGACAAACCGACCTGGACGCCACGACGCGATGAAGCCTATATCGGCGTGTTGATCGACGATCTGATCACCAACGGGACGATCGAGCCGTATCGAATGTTCACGTCGCGCGCCGAGTATCGGCTGCATTTACGCGAAGACAATGCGGATCTACGCCTGACCGACGTCGGTCACGAACTGGGCCTGGTGTCGCCATCGCGGCATGCGGCCGTGTGTCGCAAACGCGAAGCCATCGACAGCGAGACTCAACGGCTCAGTGGCCTATGGGCGTCGCCCGGAAACACGTTGGGACAGGAAATCGCGATCAAGCTGGGGTTTGCACTGACGCGCGAATCCAGTGTGCTGGACTTGTTGCGCCGGCCTGAACTGGATTATTCCAGACTGATGCAGATATCCGCGCTGGGCCCGGCAGTTGGCGACGCCAGTGTGGCCGAACAAGTACAGATTGCAGCAAAATACAGTGGCTACATTGAGCGGCAAAATCAGGAAATCGCGCGGCAGCGCCGCCACGAAGAAAGCCCGATTCCAAAAAATTTCGACTTCGCCAGCGTGCACGGACTATCGGCGGAAGCTGCGCAAAAGTTGCGCAGCAGCCGGCCTCAGACCGTGGGACAGGCAATGCGGATTTCGGGCGTGACTCCAGCGGCGATTTCGTTGCTGTTGGTCCACCTGCGCCGTCGTGCCGCCTGACCGCCGCGCCTGCGGCGATTCCCCCGCCAACGTCGAAAAAAAACCCTCCCTTTCAGTGAGGAGGGTTTGGAGGGGATCGTGCTAAAGACGCTCGATCGACGGCTCGTGCTCGCGTCGGTCAATGCTTGGGTAGCTTCGCCTTGGCCGCATCCAATGCCTGCATGGCGTGCGCATAGAGCGCCTTGGCATCAGCGTCGGGTACTACGCTCGTCTGGCCATTGGCCTCCTTTTCCTTGAGTACCAGCGTGCCCGATTCGTCCCAACCGACCTTGGTGGTCGCAAACGGGCGCGTGCTTTCACTCGTCGCTTCCTGCTTGACGATCACCCACGGCTTGTCTTCCTTGAACGCAATGCGCATGGTAATCCGGCCCTGATTGTCGTCCAGGTCGGAAATTTCGCGTACCACGCGAATCTTGCCATTTGAGTAAAACGCATCCCAGGCGACAGAGGACTTGTCCTTCAACTCGCTGCCGTTGACCGACTTCAGGCTGCCGATTTGTGCGAAAGCCGCCTTGTATGCTTCGAACATCTTTTCGGCAGGGGTCGCTTCCGGAGCAAGAACGATTTGCACCGTGGCCGGCGCACGATTGGTCAGTACTGGATACTGCAACACTGGCAGGTAGCGGCGTTCGCCATCGATCAACATGGCATCGACCGCATAGGTGCGCGTGGGATTCACCTGCGAAACGTCGATCGGCATGCTGAAAGAAATCGGTAACTTGTTGGCGTGTTCGATGACGGTTTGTGCAAGCGGTGTCGTTGGATTGGCAACATCGACTACTTTCAGCTCGACGCGTGCATCGTTACCCAGGGATCCAGGTTCGCGCAAGATGATGGTGCCGCTCACTTCATTGGAAATCTGCAGCGTCGGTGCGACAGGTGGTGGGGCTTCTTTCGCGCAGCCGGCAAGCAGCCCGAGCGCGGAGAGCGTGGAAAACAGCAAAATTCGCATCGGAAAATCTCCTGGGGTATGGCTGAGGTCCTGAACCCGCGACGTCGCCGATATTCTTTACAACATGTGGTGTGACGGATGTGTGGTCAATCCGGGAAAACAAGTGCGGCCGCGCATTCTAGTCGTTTTCATGCAATTTGAAAATACGAATATCTTCGTATTTATCCTATCTGAACCTGCGAAATCGGGGTGGTCAAGCGAAACAAGAAATTGACAGGATAGTTAAGTATTTGTTAGTGTCAGAAGACTGGCTGGCACCGCGATATGGGGGGCAAGCTTGTGCACGCGGTGGATGTTACCTGGCCAACAATGACTGAAGGCACATTGCCGCAATTTCGGCAAGCACACGCATACCGCGATTGGCTTACTGACCGACTGGAATTTCTGGAGTGGATCAATGAAACGTAAACTACTTGTCACCGCGATTGTGATGGGGCTGGCAGCAGCGATGCCGATTGCCTCGGTGTACGCGCAAGACGCCAATGATCAGGCGACGCAGACCCAAACCAACAAGAAAGACAAAGATAAAACGCAAAAACTCGAAACGGTGACCGTAACCGGTTCGCTGATTCCGAAATCGCAGATTGAAACCTCTTCGCCGGTGGTCACCATCACAGCCGACGAGATGAAGAAGCAGGGCTTCAAGAACGTCTATGACGCGCTGAAGTCGCTGCCAGTGTCCACTGGCGCGGTGCAGGATTCGCAGTTCAGCCAGGGCTTCACGCCGGGTGCGAACACCATCAGCCTGTTGGGCCTGGATCCAAGCTTCACCCTGATACTGATGAACGGCAAGCCGCTCGCGGATTACCCGTTCCTCTACAACAGCTCCAGCAACTTCGTCGATCTGAATTCGATCCCGAACTTCCTCGTCGACCATATCGATATTGTGCCGGGCAACCAGTCCGCCGTTTACGGTTCACAAGCAATCGCCGGCGTGGTCAATATCGTGACCAAGCAGAAAATGGAAGGCATCACGCTGGATTACCGCGTCGGTGGCTACAGCGATGGCGGTGGCCAGCAGCAACGCCTGCAAATTGGTGGCGGCCATAGCTGGGGCAAGCTCGATGCGATTTTTGGTGTTGAGATCAGCAAACAAGATCCGGTCTTCTTCCGTCAACGGTCTTACACAGACAGCTTGGCCGATCAGCCAACCCTGAACGGGGCAGCGCCGGTCGCTTCACGTGATCGCCTCGAACTCGATGCCTTCACCGGTAAATACATCACGCCGCCCGCCGGCGCTTGCGAAGCGATCAGTTTCCTGTTTCACGGCGACGAGGCACTGCGCAACCGCCCGGGACGCGGCAACTACTGCGGCAGCCTGTCCGGTGTGGCTGACGGAACGATCGCCAATGGGAACAAGGCGGGCAACGGTTATGTCAATTTGAAGTATCAGCTCAACGACAATACCCAGCTTTACACCGATTTCCTGTTTGGCGTGAACAAGGTCAGCTATCACACTGGCGGAAACTACAGCGAGTTCTGGGCCACCGGTTATGGCGTGCCACGTTATGTGTGGAATCTGGACAACCAGCATCTGGAATTGCTCCAGCACGTTTATGCACCGGAAGAAGTACAAGGCCTCAATAACGGCGAGTTCATTGGCCATAGTTATGTGCTCAACGCCGGCGTGCGTGGTTCGTTCGGAGATTCCAACTGGAACTACGACGCGTCCTTCCATCGCTCGCAGAACAAGACCGACTCCAAGCAGCGCCGCGGCCTGACCGCTGCGGAGAACAACTTCTATCTCGGAGCCCAGGATGGCACCGATCCTTACGGTTACGGCTATCCGGCATTCCACGTGTTTCAGCAAGGTCACATCTACGGAGCGACCACGCCGGCACAATATCTGGCCATGTCGGACATCATCCGCAGCGATTCCGAGACGTACACGCAACAGGCGAACGTCACCGTTACCAATACCGATCTGTTCGAATTGCCGGCAGGTTCTGCTGGGTTTGCCGGTTTGGCCGAAGTGGGCAACCAGTCTTGGCAGAACCCGGTCGATCCGCGCATTACCGCGGGTGACTTCTTCGGAATTGGCGGCACCAGTGGTGGCGGCAAGCGCAACCGTGAAGCCGTAGCGGCCGAATTGAACGTACCGATCTTCAGCATGTTGACGGCTGACGCTTCTGCACGTTACGACAACTACAAGCCAGATGGCGGTAGCAATCAGGGCAAGGTCACGTACAAGGTCGGTCTGGAATTCCGACCGTTCGATACCCTGCTGCTCCGCACCAACTACGCGACCGGGTTCCGCGCACCGGACATGGGTTACGTCTTCTCGACCGGCAGCAAGTTCTTCAACAACGTGACGGACTACTACAACTGCCGCTTGGCGCAAGGCGACAACTACACAACGTGTAATGCTCCCTACGATTCGGTACAGATCACCGGCTTCTCGAATGGCAACAAGGACCTGAAGTACATCACCTCCAAGTCGTTCGGTGCAGGTTTTGTGTGGTCGCCCACCAGCAACTTCAACCTGAAGGCCGATTACTATCGGATCAAGATTGGCAATGAAGTCAATAGCTATTCGACCGACACCATCCTGCAGAATGAAGCGGATTGTCGTCTGGGTCATACCCGTGGCGGTACTCCGGTCGACGGCAACTCGCCAGCATGCCAACAGTTCATCGGGCAGGTGGGGCGCAATGCGCTTAACGCACCGATCAGCCCGGGTGGCTTGAACACCATTTCCACGTTCCCGATCAACATCTCCGACGAAACCGTGTCGGGCATGACCGCCAGTACTCAGTACCGTTACGACGCCGGCCGTTTGGGTGATTTCACCTTCGGGGCGGACTACAACACCACGTTCAAGCATGTGTACAAGCAGTTCCCCGCCGATCCGGAAACCGATTTGCTGCGCCAGAAGGCCTACGGCAACCTGTTCAAGGACATCGGCTCGGGTAGCGTGACCTGGGACAAGGGTCCGTGGAGCACCACCGTGCGTGGCATCCGCTACGGCACGACCTGGAGCTACGACGCCAGCTACAAGGTTGGCCCGTGGATCACGTACAACGCATCGGTCCAGTACAACTTCAGCGACGATGCGGCGATCACCTTGATCGGTAACAACGTGTTCAATTCACGTCCACCCAAGGATCGTACGTTTGCTGCGTTCCCGTACTACGACATCTTCAGCTACAACTCGCTGGGACGCCTCGTAATGGTGGAATTCAACATGCACTTCGGTGCGGGAAGCGGCAACGAATAATCTCGTTTAAGTTCGCAACCTTTGTTAAAGGGCTGACCTTCGGGTCAGCCCTTTTTTTTGGAGCAGGGATTTGGGATCGGAGATTCGGAATTCCGGAACTGGTCGCAGGGCAACGTGAATCGGAAATCGGAAATCGGAAATTGGAAATTGGAAATCAGAAATCGGAAATCGGAAATCGGAAATCGGAAATCGGAAATCGGAAATCGGAAATCGAAAATCAGATGCCGGGAATCGAAAATCAATAGCTCGTCATTCCCGCGAAGGCGGGAATCCAGTAAAGAATGAGCTCGGGCTTTCTTGTTACAAAGCGTTTCGCGAAAGTCTGTGCGTGCGAGTGGTTTTGCCAACGACCGTTGTCGACTGGATGACCAGCCCCCCGGCTGTTGTAGAGCGCCTCCCGCCTTCGCGGGAATGACGAAGCCGCTTATGCTTGCGCAAACCGCAAACCGCAAACCGCAAACCGCAAACCGCAAACCGCAAACCGCAAACCGCAAACCGCAAACCACGAACCGACCAAACCTATGCCATACAACCGCTGGTCGCATCACTCGGCGATCAGATGGCGCAACGGATCCAATAGTTCGCCGTAAAGTTCGCCTGCGGAAGCCCTGCGTCGAATGGGCTCGCGCACTTGCGCTGCACTAGGCGTACGCACCGCTCGCTTGGCTTCATGGAAGCGCATGCAAGCTGGGTCAAACTCGAGCCCGCAGAAAGCCAGCAATTCACGCGTCTGGCCTTCGGGATCGTCAAGCAAGCGTTCGTAAGACTGAATGCGCACCTTTTCGGGATAGCGCGCAGCAAGATAATCGCAATGCTGCGTGCAGGCTTTCCAGTAGCCGACAATGTCCCCAAAGTCGTAGCTCCACGATGCGCTGCCAGGCGCGAAATACTGCTTGAAGCACGACCAAAGCATTTCGAGCGGGTCGCGCCGGCAATCGATGATGCGTGCGCCGGGCAACATCATGAGCACCACCTCGGCGGCCATCCAGTTGGCCGGATATTTGTCGGTGAATCGCGGTTTGTGCGCGCGCCACTGCGTGGTTCGAGCCAAATACGCCTCTCCAAGACGTTGCCAATCCTCGGCTGTCGCCGACGTCACCCAGTCCGGATAGCGCAGACCACGCCGCTGCGATTCGTGCTTGAGTACGAACGGCAAATCCACGAGTTCGCTACCGCCCTCAACCATTGGATGCGCCGCCAGAATTTGCTCGGTAAGCGTCGAACCCGAACGCGGCATGCCGACGATGAAGATCACCTCATTGCCGAAAGTTGAATCGGACAAGCGATCCGATTGCGAGAAAGCTGCTCGCAGCGTAGCAAGTTGGTTGGCAATGAATTGCGAATTCCAAGGCATCGCCGCTCGATTGATTCGGGCCGACTCGCTGAACGCAGCCATCGCGGCCGGCCAGTCTTCGCTATCTTCATATGCCTTGCCCAGCGCGTGTAGCGCCATCGCACGTTTCGTGCTGGCTGCCGGTTGGCCTGCACACAGCTTGCGCAACGCCGCCAGGTCATTGCGATCAAACGCGCCTGTCTTCATTTCCGCAAGCCCGTACCAGGCCCCCACTAGCTCTCGGCCTTCACGAATTAATCCGTGAAATTGCTTGCGTGCTTCGTCGGTACGGCCGCAGTGGAACAAATTAAGCGCGTGATGCAATCGCGTTCGCGCACGACCTGGATCCAAAGCAAGGACACGTTCGGCAAGCAGAATCGCTTCCTCCAGATGTCCGCAGCGACCGAGCATTTCGGCCAGTGCAGCCAGTGTGTCGGCATTCTCATGCACCAACGCCAGTTCACGCAGAACACGAATTGCATCATCCGTGTTGCCAGTGTCCGCCAAAACCTGGGCCATCGGAATCGTGATTGACGCGTTGTTCGGACTTGCCTTTGCCGCCTCGCGAAAGCTTGCCAGCGCCGGCTTGTCCTGCCCTAGGTGCTGCGACAAAACACCCAGCAATCGATTCGGTTCCGGGTGGGCAGGCGCATAGGCCAAGCTCAGTGTCAGGGCGTGCTCTGCAGCGCCAAAATCGCCCCGGTTCATCGCACCAACCGCTTGACGCACCAGTTTGATGGCGGCATCGGGCAGGCCAGTTGCATCGCCGAAATTGACCAACCCGACGGACGAATTTTTGGCTTGTCGATTCATTGAGAAACCACAGTTGATTTAAACAGATGATTTAGAAGGCAAGCTCAGAAAAAAGGCAATGATTTTGCAAGCGTATTCCGGCATATCAATATCGACCAGGGACCTGTGACGTGAGAAGGGCGACGAGGAGACAAGGCGGCGTGACTGCGTAAAATCAAGGGCTCGTCATTCCCGCGAAGGCGGGAATCCAGTAAAGAATGGCCCTTGACTTCGCTTTTCCAAGGGGTTTCGCCAGCGGCCGTCCGTCCAAGAGGTTTTGCCAACGGCCTCTATCGACTGCATTCCCGCCTTCGCGGGAATGACGAAGCATTTTATGCTCACGGCTCACGGCTCACGGCTCTGCTCACCCCGTCAACCAGCGGTTGCAGCTGCGCCTCATACCGCCGCCATTGTCCCAATGACTTGGTATTGATCGGCTCGCGCACCTGAGCCGCACTCAAGGTGGCGACGGCGCTTTGGTTGGATTCCAGGTCGATGCAGTTCGATTCGTACGCCAGCCCGCAGAATTGCAGGACTTGCCTGGCCACGGTTTCAGGATCCTCGACCAGTGCTTCGTAGGATACGTTCAGGATTTGCCCCGGCATAACCCGATGCCAATGTTCGATCACGCGGCGATAGCGGCCGTAATATGCAACAAGCGCATCGACGTCATAGCTGTAGCCATAACCGGCGCCGAAATACGCCCGATAGTTGGAAAAGCAGACATCCATCGGATCGCGATTCATGTGCAGAATCCGTGACTGCGGTAGCGCGCGCCGGATGAAAGCGGCCTGGATCCAGTTGATCGGCATCTTGTCGACGTAGAATGGCTTGTCGCCGGCGCGCCATTGGCTTTGCGCCAGATAGCGCGCTCCAACCTGGGAAAAATTCAAGCTGGGCGCCCGCTCAAGGATCGTCCCATCGAGCGGCTGTACCGTCACATGATCGGCACACCAGCGCATTGCACGGGCAAAATCGCCGAGTTCGCCGACGCAGGTAACCTGCGAATGATTGCCGAGGATGCGGTCGAGCAACGTGGTTCCCGAGCGCGGCATGCCGACAATGAATATCGGCTGCGGACCGTTGTGATCGCTAGTCGGCTGCGCACAAAACTCCGGCGTGCACAATTGCATCAACTGTTCGCAGACCGCCGCGTCACGCTCACTATCGTAGTCACCACGCGCAAACATGATTGCGGAACCGCGTTGCAGAGCCGCGAACGCCTGGTCGTATTCGCCCAGATCTTCCAGTTCCTTGTATTGCGCGTATTCAAGCGCGCCTTGATCTTCGCTTCCGGGTGCGACCTGACTCAATTGGTTGCGTATCACGGAAAGATGATTGTCCTGCGTTGTCTGCTTGCGCAAGCGCGCCATGGTGACGCAAGCACGGCCAAGAATTTTGCCCGTCGCAAGAAAGGCTTTGAGCTGCGCTTCAGCCTCATCCAGGCGCCCGTTGAACATCAATTGCACGGCGCGAATAAAACGAAATTCCGGTCCGTCGTGACCCAGCGACAGCGCGCGATCAAGCATTGCGAGAGTTGCAGCATGGTCGCCGATCATTTGACACGAGCTAGCCAGTCGCGCCAGCAGCGATCCGGATTCGCAACGCGCGATCGACGGCTTCAAAAGGCAATCCCTGGCAGCAACTACCTCACCGACCAGCAACAATGGCGGCACGATTCGACAAATATGCGCGGGATCGTCGGGCATGACCTGCAACGCATTAAGCGTGTGTCGCGTCGAATCGCGCAACCGCCCATCGGCGTACGCCATTGCTCCAAGCTGAAGGTGTGCCTCGAAATCACTCGGCTCGCGCTGCACCAACGATTCCAACGCGATGCGCGCGGCGACGCGCTGGTTCTCCTCGAGGTAGCGCTGCGCGCGCTTGCGCAATCGCTCGCTGGAAACTGCAGACATTTGCGTTTGCCTCAGCCGATCTGCAGCAGCGAGATATCCGCTACGTCGAGAAATAGCCGACGCAAGCGCGCCAGCAGCAATAGTCGATTGCGACGCTTGACCGCGTCATCGGACATCACCATCACGGCGTCGAAAAACCCATCGATTGGCTCGCGCAATGCAGCGAGCTGGCGCAGGCATTCGACATATCGGCGTTCGCCAAGCAACGGTGTGATGGCAAGCGATGTCGCTTCGATGTGGCGATACAGATCGCTTTCGGCGCCTGATTCAAGTGCTGCCGCATCGATCTTGCCGCTCACCGCCGCATCGGCCTGCCGCAAAATATTGCCAATGCGCTTGTTCGCGGAAGCCAGCGCCGCAGCTTCCGGCAACTGGGCAAATTCCGCCACTGCGCGTAAGCGTTGATCAAAGTCGACCAAGGTTTCGGGTTCCACGGCGCGTACCGCATCGAATTGATCGCTGCCCATGCCTTGTTCGGCGTAATAGCCACGCAAGCGCTCGAAGATGAAGTCGATCAACTCACGGGTCAGGTCACTCTTGCTCAGCGTTGCAGCCACTGCCTTGCCAGGCTTCGATTTTGCCGGCACATCGATCTGCGGCAGCAACTCAACGGCTTCTCGCGCCAGTGCTTCGAGATCAAGATCGAATTCGCCTTCGATCAGGGTGCGTGCCAGACCCAGGCCGGCGCGACGCAACGCGAACGGGTCTTTGCTACCGCTGGGCTTTTGACCCACTGCAAAAATTCCGGCCAGTGTGTCCAGGCGTTCGGAAATGGCGAGCACTCGCGCGATGTTGCCTTGCGCGATGGAGTCTCCGGAAAAACGCGGGCGATAGAACTCATCGAGAGCTTGCGCAACCTCGGCCGGTTCGCCACCGGCACTCGCGTAGTAGCGACCCATCACGCCTTGCAGTTCGGGAAACTCGCCGACCATGCGCGTCATCAGGTCGCACTTCGACAAAGATGCTGCGTGTGTCGCCAGCGCCGCATCGATGCCGCAACGGTTGGCAATGACACGCGACAATTCCGCCACGCGCACGCACTTGTCCCAGACGCTGCCAAGCTGTTGTTGATAGGTGACCGACCTGAGCGACTCGCGATGTTCGGCAAGTGGCGTCTTCAAGTCTTCATCGTAGAAGAATTTTGCGTCGGCAAAACGCGGGCGAATTACGCGTTCGTAGCCTTTGCGGATTTCCGACGGATTGGTTGACTCAATGTTGGCGACCCCAACGAAATGTTGCGTCAAGACTCCGTCGTCGGAAAATACCGGAACGAATTTCTGATTCGACTGCATCGTCGTGATTAGCGCTTCCTTCGGCACGCTCAAAAACGCAGCGTCGAATGCGCAAGCAACGGCGACAGGCCACTCGGTCAGATTCGTTATCTCGTGCAACAACGCATCGGAGAGCCTGGGTTGTGCGCCGATCTGCAACGCACAGCTTTCAACCTGAGCGCGAACACGCTCACGGCGCTCGTCTGGGGCCACCAGTACTTTTGCCGCGCGTAGGGACGACACATAAGCGTCGCTGTTCGCCAGGCTAACCGGTTGCGGATGATGGAAGCGGTGCCCGCGCGATTCCCGCCCGCTGCGAATGCCAAAAATCTCTGCATCAACGACGTCGTCGCCGTGCAGAATCACCAACCAATGCATCGGCCGCACAAACGCATAATCATGATCGCCCCAGCGCATCGGCTTGGGGATTGGCAGCGCTTTCAACGCATCACCAATGATTTCCTGCATCAACTCGGCGGTGGGCTTGCCGGCTTGCTGCGCGCGATGGACAAACCACTCGCCTTTGTCGGTCGCGAGCTTTTCCAGTTGTTCGACAACGACGCCGCATGATGCCGCGAAACCCACCAACGCTTTGGTCGGCTGGCCGTTGCCATCGAGTCCGGCGCTCACCGCCGGGCCACGACGCTCGATCGCTTGATCCGGTTGCGACACGGCCACGCCTGGAACCAGCACCGCGAGTCGACGTGGGGAGTTGAAGGTTTTCGAATGCGCCGTATTCGCGGCGATGCCGCGCTTGCTCAGCGCATCACAAATACCGGAAGAAAACGCCAGCGCGAGTTGATCCAGCGCTTTCGGCGGCAACTCTTCCGTGCCGATCTCAATCAGTAGATTCTTTGCATCAGCCACGCGCGGCCTCCTTGTGCTTGAGGCCGGGGAATCCACGCTGTTCGCGCTGCGCCAGATAAGCCTGGGCGACGCCACGTGCAATGCCACGCACGCGCAGGATGTAGCGCTGGCGCTCGGTCACGCTGATCGCGCGGCGCGCGTCGAGCAGGTTGAACGCATGACTGGCCTTGCACACCTGATCGTAGGCGGGCAACGGCAGCCCAAGTTCGACGAGCTTGGCCGCTTCGCCTTCGCAGACGTCGAACCAGCGCAGCAATTCCTGCACGTTCGCGTGCTCGAAATTGTACGTGGATTGTTCGACTTCGTTCTGGTGAAACACGTCGCCGTAAGTCACCACGCCATGTGGTGCAACCGTCCAGACCAGATCGAAGACGTTATCCACGTTCTGCAAATACATGGCAAGGCGCTCAAGCCCGTAGGTGATCTCGCCAGTGACCGGTTTGCATTCGAGTCCGCCAGCCTGCTGGAAATACGTGAACTGCGTGACTTCCATGCCGTTGAGCCAGACTTCCCAGCCCAGGCCCCAGGCGCCGAGGGTCGGCGATTCCCAATTGTCTTCGACCAGACGCAGGTCGTGTACCAGTGGATCGAGTCCTAATGCCTTGAGCGAGCCGAAATACAAATCCAGGATGTTGTCCGGATTCGGCTTCATCACCACCTGGTATTGGTAGTAATGCTGCAAGCGGTTCGGATTTTCACCGTAACGCCCGTCAGTGGGACGGCGCGAGGGTTGGACATAGGCTGCCGCCCATGGCTCCGGTCCAAGCGAACGCAGGAACGTGGCCGGATGAAACGTACCCGCGCCAACCTCGGTATCCAGCGGCTGGATAAGGGCGCAACCTTGCCCGGCCCAGTAGCTGTTCAGGGTCTGGATGATTTCCTGGAAAGTCGGACTTGGCATCGAATTCACAGTCGGCGATACAAAGCGCGTTAGTATAGCCGCATACAGTTTGCCGAAAAATTCCATCCTGGACTTTTTCGGTCGCTCCGCGCGGGCAAAGCCCGCGAACGTCGCTGCGCGAATCGCTCGCTTGTGCGATCCAATCGCGTGCGATGCATCCCTGCATCGCGCCAGCAGGGCGGCATGAAGCATCCTGATGGCGTGCAAGTTCAAAGGTTTCCGCCCCATGGCGAGCGTACCGCAAAAGCCCAAAATCGCGATCGCACCGGATGCCGGCCCGCAAATGGGTATGCATCGAAGGCTGGATATTGACAGCGTGCTCGGCGCGCTCCAGCACGACGGGCTGATCGCCGAGGCTGACGCGCAACGCGTGCGTGCCGATGCACGTAGTGCGCGCGGCAAGATGGAACTGCATCCGATCGCGCTGATTGCAAACCTCAAACTGAACAACCAGCTCGATGGCAAACCCTTGAGTCTGGAAGTGCTGACGCAGTGGCTCGCCGGGCGCGCGAACCTGCCGTACATGAAGATCGATCCGATGAAGATCGACGCGCGTGCCGTGACCCAGGCGATCTCGCACGCGTACGCAACGCGCTATCGCATCCTTCCGGTCGCGGTGACCCCGACGCAGATCGTGATCGCCGTGTGTGAGCCGTTCGATACGCGTTGGCTCGCGGACCTGGGGCATATCCTGCGTAGTGACATCCAGCGCGTCGTGGTCAATCCGGTCGACTTGAACCGGTACCTGGTCGAATTCTACGGCGTGCAGCGTTCGATCCAGAAAGCCAAGGACGCCAAGCTCGATCTCAACGACGGGCGTGCAATTCTCAATTTCGAACAATTACTGGAATTGGGCAAGTCCGGTGACATCGGTGCGGACGACCACCACGTCGTGCACATTGTCGACTGGTTGCTGCAATATGCATTCGAGCAGCGCGCATCGGATATCCATCTGGAGCCACGTCGCGACACCAGCCCGATTCGCTTTCGCATCGATGGCGTGATGCACAAGGTATTCGAATTGCCGACCTCGGTGATGACCGCGGTAACGGCGCGCGTGAAGATTCTCGGGCGCATGGATCTGGCCGAAAAGCGCCGGCCGCAGGACGGCCGCATCAAGACGCGCTCGCCAACCGGGCGTGAAATCGAATTGCGCCTGTCGACCATGCCCACTGCGTTTGGCGAAAAAGTGGTCCTGCGTATTTTCGATCCGGACATTGTGGTCAAGGAATTCCGCCAGCTGGGTTTCTCGATGGACGAAGAAACCATGTGGCGCAGCATGGTCGAACGCCCGCATGGCATCGTGCTGGTCACCGGCCCGACCGGTTCGGGCAAAACCACCACGTTGTATTCGACGCTCAAGCATCTGGCCACGCCGGACATCAACGTGTGCACGATCGAAGATCCGATCGAAATGGTGTCGCCGGAATTCAACCAGATGCAGGTGCAGACGGCGATCGATCTGGATTTTGCCACCGGCGTGCGTACGCTGATGCGCCAGGACCCCGACATCATCATGATCGGCGAGGTGCGTGATCTGGAAACCGCGCAGATGGCAGTGCAGGCCGCGTTGACCGGCCATCTGGTCTTGTCAACACTGCACACCAACGACGCGCCGACCGCATTGAGCCGCCTGCTCGATCTGGGGGCACCGCATTACCTGATTCAATCCACCCTGACCGGTGTCGTCGCGCAGCGTCTGATCCGTACGTTGTGCCCCCACTGCAAAACCGAAGCCAAGCTCGACCTGCATGCCTGGGACGCGCTGGTTCACCGCTGGCGATTGCCGCCTCCCGAGCACGCCTATGTGCCAACGGGTTGCCTGGAATGCCGCAATACCGGCTTTTATGGTCGTACCGGCATCTACGAGATGATGAAGATTTCGCCTGCATTACGGCAGATGATCGTGCCGGATTTGAATCTTGGAAAAGTTGGGGAACTCGCGCTGGCCGAAGGCATGCGCCCGCTGCGCGTGAGCGCTGCCGCACAGGTGGCGCGAGGAATCACCACGATTTCGGAGATCGTCGGTGTGCTGCCGCCGGTTGATTAAGCGAACACCACAAACACGAACAATATTTTCATCCTCACTGCAATCATCCATGCCCACACCGAAACCGGAAATCCACGCACGTGGCAAACGCGCCGGCAAACGTTTGCTGATCATCCAGACCGGGACAGCGCCCACCGAAATTCGCGCACGCTTGGGTGATTTCGCCGAATGGTTTCGGCGTGGTCTTGGATTGACACCCGATCAGATTGAATGCGTACGCGTCGATGGCGATGGCAAGCTGCCTGCGCCCGACAACATCGCCGCTGCCGTGATCACCGGGTCCGGCGCGATGGTGACGCAGCGCCTGGACTGGAGCGAACGCACCGCCGGTTGGTTGGCGGATGCCGCCGCTAAAGGCCTGCCGATGCTCGGCGTGTGCTATGGACACCAACTGCTCGCGCATGCCTTCGGTGGCCGGGTGGATTACAACCCACGCGGCCGCGAAATCGGCAGCGTGAGTATCCAGCTGCTACCCGCAGCGCGAGACGACGTGCTGTTCGGTTCGATGCCAGCGCGGTTCGACGCTCAAGCCACGCATCTGCAAACCGTACTTGAACCTCCGCGTGGCGCGGTTGTTCTGGCGCGATCGGATCTGGATGGGTGTCAGTGTGTGCGTTTTTCCGAACAAGTCTGGGGCGTGCAATTCCATCCAGAATTCGGTGTGGCGCAAACGCGTGCATACATGCGGGCGCGCGCAAAGACGCTAACGGATGAAGGACTGGACGCGTCGAGCTTGCTCAAGGCAGTACGCACTTGTCCGAAACCTCGAACTGTGTTGCGCCGTTTTGCGCGGTTGGCGTGAACCTGTAGAAAACATGATTCGTTGTACAACCTGAGGCGATGCTCTGCCCAGTCCGGGCGCATGTCGATATACTGCGGGTTGGATGCTCCGCGGATTTCCCGGAACGATGGCGAAAATCATGTTGCAGCAACGCCGGGTGCTTTGGTCAGGAACGTGCATTCTGGCAGCCGTTCTGGCCGCATTTCTGGGCTTGAAAGTCGACGCACCGGTCGCGGCATTGGGGTTGCTCCTGTTGAGCGCCGCGTTGTGGATGAACGGGCAATGCATGGCATCGGCTCGCGACGCGACGTTCAAGGCATTTTTGGCGCGCGGCACGACATACCTGCTGCTGCTGGCAATGTACACGGTGATGGTCGCCGTGGTGATCGGGTGGCCGTTGCATTGGTTGCGTCAGCATGGGTCGCTGAGTGCCGCGCTCGCGGTTTCAGGCGCCGTGATGATCGCCCTGCTGGGTTTGTGGCGATTGTGGCCCGCATTCGGCCTGGCCTGCCATGAAGCCGGCAAGCAACATCGTCCGCGCGATCGGGGCCTGCTTGCGCGGAGTGTCGTGCAGGCGTGGCGCTTGACTGCGCACAACGAACTCTTCTTCGGGCATGGGTTGGTTGTCGCAATCAGCCTGCTGCTCCTGGCGCAAGGCGCATTGAGCCTTGCCGGTGTCAATGCCCCAATAGCCGAGCCTTATCGAGTGCCCGTGTTCGCGGCCTATGCCCTGGTACTGGTGCCGCTCGCCAATTGGTTGATTGTCTGGTGTTGCAAGAACGCTGTGCTGGTTGGGTATCGCCGCACCCACGCAGGTCGCAGCGAAATGCCGGTAGCGGCCATCGCCGCGCCAGAGCAATCGCCGATTGCGTCGGAAGTGCCGAACGGGCTGGCTCCGGAACAACTCGATACGATGTTGTTGCGCTGCGCGCGTGCCGGCCAGATCCAGCTTGCGCTGGATGCGTTGGCGCATGGTGCATCCGCGCATTGCACGCCGGCATCGGAAGATCGTGACCAGCGTTCGGTGCTGGTACTCGCCGCCGTCAATCCGGATTTGCGCCTGCTGCGTGGTTTGATCGCAAAAGGTGCGGATCTCAATCGCGCTCATGCCGGCCTTGCCCCGCTGATTGCTGCCACTCGCGATAGCCATGAAGGGCGCCCCGAAGCGGTAATGACCTTGCTGACGAATGGCGCAAGGCCGGACTGCGCTGATGCCGACGGCAATACGCCCCTGCATTTCTCCGCGCTCGCGGCCAAGCCTGTGGTGGCTGCACTGTTGTGCGATGCCGATACGTTAATTGATCCGGTCAATCGCAGTGGCCTGACGGCGCTTGGCGTTGCCTGTGCCGCGGCCAACTGGGAATTGGCGGGCTTTCTTTTGGAACGCGGTGCAAAGCTTGAAGTCGAACATGCTCAGCCGGCAATGCTGGTCGCCAGTTCAATCGCTGACGACGATAGCCGTGGCGTTGCCATGTTGCTCAAGCGCAAGGCACGCGTGAATGCGCGGGGCACACTGGGCCGCACTGCGCTGATGACGGCCGCGTTACACGGCCACGTCGAAATCGCGCAGGTTTTGATCCAAGCCGGTGCCGATGTGAACCTGGCCGATGAGCGCGGTGCAACCGCACTGATGGAAGCCGCACGTGCGGGTGCCCATGAACTGCTGGATTTGCTCGCACGCAGCGGCGCCGAGGCGGATCGAGTCGATAGCTCCGGGCGCAGTGCGTTGATCATTGCCAGTCAGTCGGTGCGCGTTAGCGAAGAAACAATTGCTCGCCTGCTGGCACTTGGAGCATCAACGGGCGTGGCACTGGATGACGGGCGCCGCGCGGTGGATTTTGCTGCTGCCGCCGGACGCTGGAATATCGTGGCATTGATCGATCCCGACTATCCGCGCCCAGCGACGCTGCCCTCCGCCAGCATGGAACCCACCTCGGCGACCGCACATTTGCTCGACGCGTTGCGCTTCGGGCATTGGCCCATCGCCGATACGTATTCCGCACAAGTCCGGGCGTGGCCGCAAGCCGACCGAAAGCGCCTGTTCGTCGAGCTGGTCGGGCATCACCAGCCTTCTGCCTGGCGTTGGTTGTTGATGCGCGGAAGCGACGCAAATGCGGTGTTTGATGATGGGCGAACGTTGTTTGACGAAACCTTGACACACTTGCCTGACGCATTGCCCGCCGCACAGGATGTGATCGCCGCCGGCGCGCAAATCGGCGGCAGCAAGGCGTTGCCGCAAGTGTGCGCCGCGTTGGGCGCAGTCAAACAACCCGCGCAGCGCGAAGCCCTTGAGATCTTTGCCATCGATCTGGTCGAGCGAGGAGCCGAGCTGTTTGCGGCCGATGGCGTCGGGCGAACACCCTTGATGCATGCCGTGGCTGCCGGAAGTGTTGAATTGACGCGAGTCCTGTTGACCCACGGCGTTGACCCGGACGCGCGCGATGGCAAATGCCGCACGGCACTGTTTGCGGCTTTGTCGCATCCACCAGAACGCTGCGTTGGATTGATCCGCGAATTGTTGCGGGCCGGCGCAAATCCGGAAGCGATGGCGACCAATGGCGAAACGCCCTTGGGCATTGCACTGGCAGGGCCTGCGCAAGAAGTGCGCGAGTGGCTCAATTGGCCCACTTGGAAATTACCGCGCCGTCGATTGCGTGGCGAAGATTTGGTTGCGGCTGCCGCCAACGGCGATGCGTCGGCCGTCGACAAGCTGCTGGCATTGCAGTTGTCTGTGGATAGTGTCGATGACTATGGCGCGACCGCACTGATTCGCGCGGCGGGAAGCGGCCATGCCGCCTTGGCAACGCACCTCATCGAGCGCGGTGCTGATACGACCATCGCGGCACGTGCCGGCGCGACAGCACTCAGTGCAGCCGTCAGCGCGCACCATGCCGATGTCGTCGAAGTACTCGTTACCCATGGCGTGGTGGTCGATCAGCGCCTTGCCGGAAGTGCGACTGCGTTGATGATCGCCGCCGGGTTGGGATATCCGGACGTGGTGGCGCAATTACTGGCGCACGGTGCCGATGTAAATGGCACGGACGAGCGCAATACGTGTGCGCTGCACACGGCGGCCCAGTTCGGCTTCGCTGCTCACGATGTAGAAAGCGCCAAGCGCACGCTGCAAACGCTGTTGGACGCGGGCGCTTCAATCGACGCTGTAAATAGCGCCGGCCAGACCGCCATGTTGCTGCTGCTTGGTGCGGGCGCAGATGTTGGTGCACGTGTTGATCAAAAGGTTCTACTCGACTTGCTGCAGCTGCTGCTGGCTCACAACGCCGATACACGCTTGCAGGATCAACGCGGCGTGAGCGTGCTTCACGCCTGTGCCATGCATGGCCTGTTGCTGCCCGCCCGCGCGTTGTTGGCAGCGGGCGCTGATCCGACTTGCTGCGATGGGCGTGAACGTACTCCGCGCGAAGTCGCGCACTTGCTCGGATTCATCGATATCGCCGCCGAACTCGGTGCGAATTTGGTGATTCCGGCCGCTGCGCAAACGTTGCGCTCACCCGCCTTCGGCTCGAAGTAGTCACGGGCAACCGCGTTCAACGCTGGGTCTGACCATCGCCGCTGGCACGATCGGCTTCGAACAGCCGTTCCAGGTCGTCGAATGCTTCCTTTGACGATTGCACCAATGCGGCTTCGTCGTCGTAGAAGAGATATTGTGCCTTGAGCACCTTGGCATCGTGTTCGCGAAACTTGTCGACCTGGCTAGCGGCAATCGCTGCGGGCAGGCCCAGGTCTTCGAGCACGGCACGCGCCATTTCCAGACTGGAATGCAGGGTTTCGCGCACGACCGTATCGAGATTCAGGTCCATCAAGCGGAAAGCGTGCTGGCGATTTCGCGCACGTGCGACGATCTTCATGTGCGGATACAGGCGTTTCACGATACGCGCAGTGCGGATGTTCACTTCCGGATCTTCGGTGGCGAGCACGAAGACTTCAGCACGTCCAACACCGGCGGCGCGCAGCAATTCCGGTCGGCTGGAATCGCCGAAGTAGATTGTGCTGCCGAAGCGGCGCGAAAACTCGACTTGCTCGATCGAACTTTCCAGCGCCGTGAACGGTATGTGTTGCGCACGCAGGATGCGCGCGACGATCTGGCCAACGCGACCATAGCCGGCAATGATCACGCGCGGATGTCCATCGGCGATTTCATCGAATGCACGCCCAGGATTTTTCTTGCGTGACGCACGCCAACCTGAAACAGCCATAACGAAAAGCGGCGTGAGCACCATGGACAGCGTCACCGCGACGACGAACAAGTTGCGCTGCGGTGCATGCAGCAATCCATGATCTTGGGCAAGATTGAGCACCACGAACGCGAATTCGCCACCGCCGGAAAGTATGGCGACCAAGCTCAGCATCTGACCAAAATCCAGCTTGCCGGACAGGCGCCCGAGGGGCAGCAATACGAATGCCTTGAGCAGCATCAGTACGGCGACGATACCGGCGATTTCCAGCGGTTGGCGACGTACCAGGTCCAGATCCAGCGAAACGCCAACGCTCAAGAAAAACAAACCCAGCAGCAATCCTTTGAACGGCTCGATCTGCGATTCGATTTCATGGCGATACTCCGAATCAGCCAACAGCATGCCGGCCAGGAATGCACCCAACGACATCTGCATGCCCGAAAGCTGTGTCAGCCACGCCGTGCCCAACACAACCAGCAAGGTGGTCGCCGTAAATACTTCGGCGATGCCCGTTTTTGCAACAGCACGCAGCACCGGGCGCAGCAAGTAGCGGCCACCGACGATGATCGCGGCGATTACTCCAGCCACCTTCAAGACGGCTGCTGCATCAGACATTCCGCTTGCAACAGCTTCGTGAACGCCGAGCAGTGGAATCAACGCCAAGATGGGAATCGCGGCCACGTCCTGGAACAGCAGGATGGCGAACGACAGGCGGCCGTGCGGACTACCCAACTCTTTTCGCTCGGCCAGAGTTTGCAATCCGATGGCTGTCGATGACAACGCCAAGCCGAGGCCGATGACCAGTGCGGTCTTCCAGCCGACGCCAAAGGCCAAGGTGGCAGCACCTCCCAACAACAGTGCGGAAATCGCAACTTGCAACGTGCCTGCGCCGAATACCGCGCGGCGCATCACCCACAGTCGTTGTGGCGACAGTTCCAGGCCGATGACAAACAACAGCAAGGTCACGCCGAGTTCAGAAAATACTGTGGTCTTGCTCATGTCCGGCGTGAGCTTGAGCAAATGCGGGCCGATTAACGCGCCGGCGCCAAGATAGCCCAAAACTGCGCCAAGCCCGGCACGCTTGGATAGCGTCACCGCGACCACGGCCGCAGCCAGGAACATCACGGCAAATTGCAGAAAGTGGGAAGTTTCCACGTCGATACTCGTTGGTGCCGCGATTATAGACGAGCGCTTACAGCGCCGGCGGGTGTCTCAAGTGTTGAGACCAGAATATTGGACGCTGCGCGCAGGTTTGATGGAGATCAAGATGGAAACGAAATTCAGACAAGCACGTTTAACCGACAACACCATGGCAACGCTGCTTTGGGCATGGTTTGCCGCCGGCGCAATATTGCTGGTGTTGTTTCCGCCGTTGCGACAACAGCATCCGTTGTGGGGCTGGTTGCCGTTCTGGTGTGTCGTCGCACCATTGATCGATTTGGCGTTCGTGCAGCGTGCCGGTTTGCAAGCCGCAGGCAAAGCACTGCGCGTGCGCGTAAGCCGTCGACGGCATGCGCGCAGACAAGCCGTTGACTTGCGGGGCCGACGTTCGCGCTGGGGAATGCGCCGGCGTATTCCCCGTTTGAGTGGGGATCAGCGCCAGCGCTGAGATCGAAAAAACAAAAACGGCCGCGTGGGCCGTTCCTGTCAATTCGAGCGCGCGACCGAGCAGACGCGCGAGCAAGTTTGAATGCTTATTTTTTGCCTCCGCCCGATTTTACAGACGCCAAATAATTGTTGATCGCTTCATTGGTGACGTCGTACAGCGGACGCCCGGCGACCGCGGCTGCGGCCTTCAGGTTGTCGCGCATTTTCTTGGATACGCGCAGGCTTGCATCGCGCGTATCGTCGTTTTGTTTTGCCATGGTCAGGTCTCCCGATTTTGATTGTGTGTTTCTGGTGGAAAAGTTTTTGTGTTGCGTATGCGTGTGCTCCACGCGAGCCGTGCCCGCGTGAGCTGCCATGAGAATCAATCCCCTACGCGACCGATCCACATGCGATGCGCCGTTGCGTCGAATCGAGCAGGTGCGTCGCGGCACCTGCCAACAAGGTGAAAAATGCAACAATTGCGACATGAAGTTTATGCCAGAATGCTGCAAAAGACAAATTGTTGCATTACCTGATTTGGCGCATGGCAAAAGCGTTTCAGGGTGTCAAGTGCCGCTTCACGCGCTCGGGTTTTCGCGGTCGTTTTGCGCGTCTGAGGGGCTCAAAAACAACCGCACCGCAAGCACACCCAGCTCGTAAAGAAGGCACATGGGAATGGCCAGCATGAGCATGGACAACACATCCGGTGGGGTCACGACCGCTGACACGGTAAACGCGCCAAGAATGACGTAACGGCGTTGTCGAGTCAGTTGCGCTGGTTTCACCCAGCCGAGCATGGCCACGATGAAAACCGCAACCGGAACCTCGAAGCAAAGCCCGAAAGCGAAAAACATCGTCAGCACGAAATCCAGGTAATGGCCGATGTCGGTCATCATGGCCACGCCGGCCGGGGTCACGCTCAACAGGAATGTGAATACTTTTGGCAACACCAGGAAATATGCAAACGCGCAGCCCACGTAGAACATCAGGACGCTGGTTGCGAGCAACGGTAGCGCCAAGCGCTTTTCATGCCGGTACAAACCGGGAGCGACGAAACTCCAAAGTTGGTATAGCACCACGGGCATGGCCAGGAACAAGCCAGTCATGAAAGCCAGTTTCACCGGCGTCACGAACGGCGAAGCGACCTCGATGGCAACCATATGCGAGCCGGCGGGCAGACGTTGCAGTAGTGGTTCGGCGACGAAGTGATACAGTCGGTTGGCAAACGGCAACAATGCCACAAATACGACGAGCACGGCTGCTACCGCCTTGAGCAGGCGCTGGCGAAGTTCGATCAGGTGCGATATGAACGAGGCCGGCTCGCCGACATCGTCGGCTTCGCGTTCAGTGTCGCTCATCGGTTATGGATTGTGATTCGCCAGGTGCCGTGGTGGACTTGGCATCAGGCGTCGTCGCGGCATTGACGACGTCGCGCAGCGCCGTATTGATGTTGCCGGCGTCGGATTTCAAGTCTTCGACACCGCGCTTGATAGTGTTTCGCAATTCTTCAGCGGCCAATTCGCGCTCGACTTCCGTACGCACGTTTTGCCAGCTTTGGCGCGCCTTGCGCAACAACGCGCCAGCCGTGCGTGCAGCGCCGGGCAGGCGTTCCGGGCCGAGCACCAGTAATGCCACGACCCCGATCAGGCCGAGTTCACCCATGCCGATGTCGAACATGATCGGATCCTATTGGGTGTCTTCGGTTTTCTTTTTGGCCGTCACGGATGCGTCCAGCTCGGCATCGGCCTCGAGTTTCGAATTAATCGACTTGTCGTCGTCCTGCAAGCCCTTGCGGAAACTCTTGATGGCCGCGCCGAGGTCTCCGCCGGCATTGCGCAGTTTCTTCGTACCGAACACCACGACAACGACGACGAGCAAGATCAGCCAGTGCCAGATACTATCCATACCAAACATTTTCGTCTCCGGATTGGATGCCCCATTAATCGCACGCAACGGATGATTGTGATGTGCGGCAACCTAACGTGCAGTGTACTCCTCCAGGCGGTCGCGGAAATCCACGATCGGGTTTGGAACATCGTTCACAGTGCCGGCAAAGATGCTGCGTGCCGTGGCACCTTGTCCATAAATCGCCTCGTTGGCCGAATTGTCGATCGACAAGACCGAACCGGACAGCGAGACCCCTGCGAACAATCCGCGTGAGCGTGAATAGGAATAGATTTCCGCCTTGAGCTGGGCATCGGTGGCGGCATGGGCGTCGCGCCCGGCCGGTCCGGCGGCGACCGAGGCATCCGCGCCGAGGGTGAATTTTCCATGCACGATCGAATCCACGCCGCGCTGCGTACGGAATACCAGGATCACATCAGTCGATTGCACCCCGGCCTGGAATCCCAGGCTGCCGCCGGTCATGCTGACGAAAGTCGGATTGCTCCACACGCCATCAGTCTTGATCGAAAGCAGGCCGACACCGTGGCGGCCGCCAATCACGAATCCGGCCTTGATGACATCCGGAATCACGGCAATCGCGTGGGCGTTTTTCATCAAATCCGATGGCAGGCGCTTATCCGGCGCCATCATGATTTCCTTGAGCACGCGCAAGGCGTTGTCGGCACGCGCCATTTCTTTGGGCGCCGGGGCGGCATTGGCGACCGGAACAAAGCCCAGGCAAACCAAGGCGAGAAGCGAACTGAAAACGCGAAGCATCAAGTATTCCTTGTCTGAAGAGAGGTCTGCGGCCAGGCCGCACGACAAGGTGCGGCTCAAGCCATTGGACGACGCCACCGCAAGACAGTTCCCGCAATCCACATCAACAGCAGGATCAATCCCACAAGTGCGCGGCCGGAAAGCGCCGGGGTGGTGGCCACATTGGCGGCGGCTGCGGCACACACAGCATCAGGAATGGCCAAGCCGCGCAATCCGATGTAAGCAAGATTCGCTGCCGACTGGCCTTGGGCCGTCACCGGTCCGAGGTTGGTCAATGAGCCGGAGCTGGTTGCAATCGTTCCCAAGTCGCTCCACTGCGCCGCCGGCGACGAGTCGACGGGCGGCGGTACATAATCGAGCAGCACCCAAAGCTGGCCGCTTGTATCGAAACCGGGGCTGGCTGCGGTGATATAGGTCGACGATGTGTATGCACCGATCGACGTCGCCTTGGCTGTGCTGGTATCGATGCTGAAAAGCTGGTTGCTGCCTTGGCTACCGGCACCGTAAAGCTGATTGCCCTTGGCGGCCAAGCCAGTGATGGTTGCGCCCATGTTGCCGATCAGATTGAGCTGGCCCGTGGTTGCATCGACCTGCCATAGCTGCCCGGTTACCGCCGATAACCACAGGCGGCCATCGCAGGTGAAAGCCATGCCCAGATCCAATTGGGAAACGGTGCCCAAATTCAAAGTTTTTATGGCCGTCGCCAAGCCCGAGCCCATATCAATGCTCAGCAGCGTCTTCACGCTACCCGCATCGGACACGGCATAAAGTTTGCCAGCGGGGCTGAACGTCAGGCCTTCAACGTTGGCCAATCGCGCAACACCTTGTGGAGTGGCGCGGCCGATTTCCGTCGCAGTTTGCGTGGTCAGATCGACGCGATACAGCGTATCGAATGCCTCGCTGTACCCAATAACATCGGCTGCTACCACCTGGCCGCAAGCGGCACAGAAAAACAGCGCAGCGATGAAGGCGCGCAGAGGCATGAGCAGTCTCGTTTTTATGTTTCTAATTATTGGGTAATCGTCTGCTGCTTCCATATGGACGCAGCACTTTTGAGTCTATCAGCTAGTGCATAGAAAACAAAGCCTTAGCCGCATAGTGCTAGACTATTTTCCCTTCCGAACAGCCAAGCACAAGATTTGCGGATCCGACAGGTGATCGGGCACAACCCCTTGTGTTTGTGCATTAACCTGTATCCGCAGTTCGTGCGAGCCAATCCACCATGTCGAATACCAGCGCTGAGTCTTTGCCACCTTCGATACGCGCCGATCTGGCCGTCGTGTTATTGAATCTGGGCACACCTGGCGCGCCGACTGCCGCCAGCGTGAGGCGATATCTGGCACAATTTCTGAGCGACAAGCGCGTCATCGACTATCCCCGCTGGCTGTGGTTGCCGTTGTTGTATGGCGTAATTTTGCGCGTGCGTCCGCGGCGTTCGGCGCGAGCCTACGCGTCGATCTGGACCGCGGCGGGATCGCCACTGTTGGTCAACACGCACACATTGGCGCAACGCTTGGCCGAAAAACTTGCCGCGGATGGCGTGCGCGTCGAATTCGCGATGACCTACGGCGATCCGTCGATTCCTGCCACCTTGGACCGGCTGCTCGCCGATGGCGTGCGCCGCATGCTGCTGTTGCCGCTGTACCCGCAGTATTCGGCAACGTCGACGGCCCCTGCGCTGGATGGCGTTTTTGCAGCGTTGCGCGAACAGCGCTGGCTGCCGGAGTTGCGCACCATCAACGACTACCACGACGCGCCGGAATATATTCATGCCTTGGCCGCCAGCGTCGAACGTTATTGGGATACGCGTGGTCGCGGCGAACGCTTGTTGTTGTCGTTCCACGGAATTCCGCTGCGCTATGTGCAATCCGGCGATCCGTATCGCGACCAATGCCTGGCGACCGCGCGTGCGTTGCGTGAACGCCTGGGCATGGACGAGACGACATTCATGGTCAGCTTCCAGTCGCGTGTCGGCCGTGAACGCTGGCTTGATCCATACACCGACAAAGAATTGCCGCGCATTGCCGCTGAAGGCGTACGCCACGTGCAGGTGCTGTGCCCCGGCTTTGCAGTGGACTGCCTGGAAACGCTGGAGGAAATCGCCATTCGTGGCCGCGAGCAATTTCTAGCGGCAGGCGGTGAACGCCTGGATTACATACCGACATTGAACGATAGCGATGCGCATGTACGCGTGCTGCAAAGTTTGATCGAGCACCATATTTGCGACTGGAAAGACCTGGACGAAGATGCCGGTGCGTGAATTCGATTTGAGCCTGCCGCATCTGCGTTTGTCCGCGCGCGGCTGGGGCGATCCGTCCTTGCCGCCGCTGTTGGCGTTGCACGGTTGGTTGGACAATGCGGCGTCGTTCGATCGACTCGCTCCGTTGCTTTGTGAACACTTCCACATTGTTGCCGTGGACCTGCCCGGCCATGGGCAATCCGATTGGCGCGCACCCGGAGCGTGGTATCACTTCGTGGATTATCCCAACGACGTGCTGGCAGTTGTCGATGCGCTGGGTTGGCAACAATTCGGATTACTGGGGCATTCACTCGGTGGGGCCGTGGCCAGCGTGTTTGCCGCACTCAGTCCTGATCGCGTGAATCGCTTGTTGTTGGTCGAAGCGTTAGGCCCGCTCGCGAGTGGCGCGGAGAACTCGTTGCAGCAGTGGCAACGCGCGTTGATTGAGCGCCAACGCTGTGCCGACAAGAAACTGCGCGTGTTCGCTTCTCGCGACGAAGCCGTGGCCGCGCGTATGCAAGCCAATGGATTGTCGCGCGAGGCCGCAGAATTGCTGGTGTCGCGTGGACTGAAAAAAGTGGATGATGGGTTTACCTGGTCGACCGACCCGCGCCTGACCCTGACTTCACCACTGCGCTTGACCGAAGAGCAAGTCTGCTCAGTGTTGCGTGGGATCAAAGTACCCACCCTGCTGATCGGTGCATTGCCCGAGGCGAAGTACCAAAACCGCGAAACGATGCAGCGACGCGTCGATCTGATCGAATCCATCGTCGTGCGTCAGTTACCGGGCAGCCATCATTTGCATATGGAAGATGCACAACGGGTTGCGGCGGCGATTCTGGAATGGTTTAGGCAGACGCTCTAGCGAGCTATCGCTGGTTGCCGTCACCCTTTCATGCCAAGAAGAGTCAGTACAATTTAAACAATCGAGGGCGCGGGACGACTACTGTCCCGCGCCTTGGCAATGAAAGCTGTCTGCCTGAAACGAGCAATTTACCTGTCAGGCCTGTCCTGCCACCTTACAGGCCGTGTCAGTTCCGGTATGCGTATCGGTTGTCGTCGCCCTCCACGTGCCTCCGCCGGGGGCTAAGGAATCCCATACGTAGTTGTACGTAGTTTTTGATGTGTGCGGGATGCAGTCGGTGATCGAAATAGTCTGCCCGTTTGTGCCGTGTAGAGGTAACGTTGTGCCATCGGGAGCAATTGCATCCTCAGGCATCAAACCGGTACCAGAAACGGTGGTCGTTATGATTTTTCCGCTAATGATCGCTTGATCAAAATTGCTGAACAAGTCCGCGCTGTTGGGTAATTGCCCTTCAGCGTTTCGCTCCAGTAGCCATTCGCGAACCGCCAGCGCACCGGCTGAATTTGGAGCATACCGAAAGGCTTGCGTCGAAGTGACGCTAACTGTACGAGCTAGCGGTTCGTGAGGAGATTGTGGTTGCGCGAACGCGCAAGGGGTCACGCCAACTGCAAACAGCAAACTGGCGCAAATCGTCTTCCAGTACATTTGTTTCTCCCTAAGGATGGTCTGATTTACCCGCGCTGGTGGCCGAAGCACTTTCGTGCGTCGTCATTTCGCGCTCGTGAGGTGGGTGTGCGCTACTGGATGGCGATTTCTCGCCCTGTTTTGCGGCGTTTCGCCGGCGAGATGCGCACTTCGGTCGCACCTATCCTGTCTTTTCCAGCAGATACACGCGCGTCATCCATAGATTGCTCAGTGCAAACAACGTGAGCACCTGCGCACCGTTCTTGACCAAGCCACGATAGCGCGCCTTCATGTGACCGAATTGTCGCTTGATCACCCGGAACGGGTGTTCGACTGCGGCGCGGATCGATGCCTTGATGTGTTCGATTTGTTCGGTCAGATCGCGCAAGGCGTCATCCTCGATTGCCTTGACCTTGCCGCGCTTGGCCGCGATGTGCCATTTGCGCCCGCGTCTGGCGGGTGCGTGTTTCTCGGCACCGAGATAGCCGGCATCGCCAAACACAACGTTCTCGTTGCCGTGCAGCAGGTTGCCGACTTGGGTCACATCGCCCACGTTCGCCGCGGTCGTGACTACACTGTGCACCAAGCCGGTGGCTTCGTCCACACCGATGTGGGCCTTCATTCCGAAGTACCACTGATTGCCTTTCTTGGTCTGGTGCATTTCGGGGTCACGTGCCTTGTCCCGATTCTTGGTCGAGGACGGTGCGCCCAGAATCGTCGCATCCACGATCGTGCCCTGCGAGAGCTTCAACCCCTTGTCGTGCAAATGCCGGTTCACCGCCTTGAACAACTCGTTGGCCAGACCGTGCTTCTCCAGCAGGTGACGGAACTTGCATACCGTCGTCTCATCCGGCGCCGGTTCGCACCCCAGATCAATCCCCACGAATCGCCGCATCGATGCCGAGTCGTACAGCGCTTCCTCTACGGCCGGATCGCTCAGCGCATACCACTGCTGCAGGAAGTGGATGCGAAGCATGCGCTCCAGGCCCACCGGCCGGCGGCCGCCTTCGCGGCGAACCTTCGGATAGAACGGTTCGATCACCGCACACAACGTCGACCACGGCACCACCTCATCCATCTGGGCCAAGAACACGTCGCGTCGCGTCGACTTGCGGTGCGCTTCAAATCCACCATCGGCTTGCGTGGCCAAGGTCAGCTGGTCGGGCATCGTCTACACTCCGTCAGGCAGGTGCACACTTCGACAGTGAAGCAAAATCAGAGTTTCCCTAAGGACTCAAAATAATTATGGGCTCATTGAGCCAATTGGCATCCCAATTAGCTTTGCCAAAGCTACCCCCGCGCCTGAAAAATCAACACTGCGGATCAAGGAGTCGCGAAAGCTCTGCTTTGAGTGCGTGCCCGTTGGACTTCAACCAGTCGCGCTGCGTTTGCCAATCCGGATACAACGAAGCGACGAGTGCCCAGAAGCGCGGCGAGTGATTGCGTACGCGCAGGTGACATAACTCGTGCACGACGACGTAACGTAGCGCAGCCAACGGAGCCAAGGCCAAAGAAAGGTCGAGCGTCACCCAGTCACGGGTATCCAGGCTGCCCCATAAACTTTTGAGCGGTTTGATGCGCACACCGTTCGGCCCGCGCCCGAGTTCGGCGGAATAGCGTGCGATATAACGTGACACGTCGCGACGAATTTGTGCTTGCAGGAAGGCATGCAACAGCGAGCGCGCAGCGGTGATGCTGCGTGCCGTGTGGGGAGTCGGCAACGAGAGAACCAGATGATCGCCATCCAGTTCGACGCGTGGATAACTGCCGTGACGCCATTGCAGGCGTGTGGTTTCGCCGCGTAACGGAATCAAGGTTGGCACGCCGGGTTTGAGCCGTGGTGGCGTGGAATCGTCATGCTTGAATTCGCCGAGTTTGCGCTCAAGCCAGTCGGCATGTTTGCGCAGGAAGGCGAACACCTGCGCGGGATGGGTTCCGCTCGGATACGAAACGCGCGCGCCGCCATAGGTTACGGTCAGACGCAATCGCCGCGCGCGCGGATGCGCGTTGCGCAACACCTTGATGGTGTCGCCGGCCGGCGTGGCCAATTCCAGATACGGATTGTCGTCTGACGCATTCATGTCGAATTCGATTACCGACAGTAGTTACTATGACTTTTTGTCGTCCGGCCGCGGCAGGCCGAACCATTCCTCGAATTTCTCCAACACACGATCCAGTTCCAACGTCATCAGCGCGAATTGCGAATCAAGTTCCGCTTGCGCCGACTCGGCACCCGAATCGCCGAGTTCTTCGCGAACCTGATCGAGAAAACGCAGCTTGCGCACAGTGAGATCTTCACCGAGCACGAAACCGATGCGGTCGTCGAACGTGACGCCCAGCTGAAACACCTGCTTGCCGGACTTTAGATGTTCGCGCACTTCATCGGTTTCAAGGTCCTGACGACGACAACGCACCATCGCGCCGGTTTCGGCCGGATCGCGCAGTTCGCATTCGTCCCCCAGTACCAAGCC
>CAJDUT010000015.1_pt1 | contig 31217 bp, 27 predicted proteins | sample 7390981 | NCBI WGS metagenome assembly CAJDUT01 (sample SAMEA7055681, study PRJEB34461) | soil metagenome | biome: terrestrial ecosystem; feature: Peninsula; material: soil | place: Antarctica | collected 2016 | reverse complement strand
TTGGCGTGGCGCGTTGGGTTTCACCTATCACATTGGCCCGAGTACGGCGAAGGCACATCTGGTGGTTGAGTCGAACTGGACGCAAAAACCCGTTTACGACGTGATCGCCATGCTCAAGGGCGCCAGCGAACCCAATGAATGGATCGTGCGCGGCAATCATCACGATGGCTGGGTGTTCGGGGCATGGGATCCACTTGCCGGCAACGTCGCGATGATGGCGGAAATCAAGGCAATCGGCGCCTTGGTCAAGCAAGGGTGGCATCCGCAGCGCACCCTGGTTTACGCCAGTTGGGATGGCGAGGAACCGGGTCTGCTCGGTTCCACCGAGTGGGCTGAAACACACGCGCAGGAACTGCAGCGCAAGGCCGTGCTGTACCTGAATTCGGATACCAATGGGCGTGGTTTCCTGTTTGCCGCTGGCAGTCATTCACTGCAACATTTGCTCAATCAGGCTGCCGCCAGTGTGGTCGATCCGCAAACTCAGGTCAGCGTGCTCGAACGCATGCGCGCAAAAATGATGATCGATGGATTATCGAAAGACGCCGGAGCCGAAGACAAGGAATTCGCCAAACTGGCTGCCAACGGTGGCGACGTGCCGATTGGCGCATTGGGATCCGGTTCGGACTACAGCGCGTTTCTGGAACATCTGGGCGTTGCATCGCTGGATATTGGTTTCGGTGGCGAAGACGACAATGCCGGCATCTACCATTCGCGCTACGATTCTTTTGATCACTACATCCGCTTTGGCGATCCGGATTTTGCTTACGGCGTTGCCCTGGCCAAGGTTGCCGGGCATATCGTGCTGCGTAGCGCCGACGCGCGGATGATACCGATGCGCTTCGGCGATTTCAGCGATACATTCGCGCGCTATGTCAAGCAATTGAACAAACTGGTCGAACATACACGCAAGGACACGCAACAGCAGCACATGCTGCTGGATATGCATGCATACGCGCTGACTTCCGATCCGACCCGACCGGTGGCACCCCCGGAGCGTGACTCGGACGTGCCGAAAAACATCGACCTGACACCGCTTGATAACGCGACGAAAAAACTCGCGCAGAGCGCCCAGGCTTTCCAGAGTGCTTATGCGGCACGCGCCGCCGATGGGTTCAACTTGCCGGCCGAAAAGCGCGATCAGGCCAACACAATAATGCTACACATGGAACAAGCGCTTACCAATCAAGATGGCTTGCCCGGACGCGCCTGGTTCCGGCACATGGTTTATGCGCCGGGAATGTTGACCGGCTATGGCGTCAAGACCGTGCCGGGTGTACGTGAGGCACTGGAAGCACGTCGCTGGGCTGAGGCCAATCGCTATGCAGTCGTCACCGCGAAGGTGATCGATGGCTATTGCGTGCAACTGGACAAGCTGACGGCGTTGCTCGCCAAGTAGCGGGTTGCCGATGAACCCCGAGCGTGCAGTCGCGCTCGGGGCTTGTCAGATCGTTCGTCAGCGCACAAACTAAGGCCTGCATCGCCTGCGGAAATTCATCTGTGGCTACATTCGACTTGTTCAAGCGTTTCTTTGGTTCACAGGATCGCCGTGAAAAGCCGCGCGTCAATGCGCGCGAGGGAACGCGCGTGCTGATCATTGATGACTCCCCGACGATCGTGGCGATGCTGCGCAAGCTGCTGCGTCAAAACGGCTACGACACACTCGAGGCGGGCGATGCCGAAAAAGGTCTGGAACTGGCGCGCAGCGAGAAGCCCGACCTGATATTCCTGGATATCGTGCTGCCTGGAATGAACGGGTTCGCCGCACTGCGGCAGTTGCGCCGCGATCCGATCACCATCCGCACCCCGATCATCATGATCAGCGGCAACGAGCAGGCGACCGAGCAATTCTATGCACAGCGCATCGGTGCCGACGACTTCATGAAGAAGCCGTTCTCGCGATCCGAAGTGTTCACGCGTATTGAGAATCTTCTCGATGGCGAACTCGTGCCCAAACGCCCGCGCCCGCAGACACCCGATCGGCCAGCGGCGGTTTGAATCCTCGATTGAATCTTCTGTCTGGCTTTCGCGCTGGCCTGCTGATCAGCGCGATCGTGCTTGGCGGTTGCGCCACGCGTCCCACAATAATTGAAGTAGCGCCCGGCATCGTAGTGGTGCCGGGGTCTCAAGCACGCTATGAAGTCGTCGCGGGGCGCAATGCGGATCTCGTCGCTCGCATGCGTGCGGCACCTGCTCCGGCACAGCCCCGAGTCAGCGACGGCAACACGCGCGGTGGCGATGAAAATTTCCTGCGTGAGCAGGGCCTGGTCGAAATCGGGATTGGCTATTTTCCCGCAGCCGACGCGAACGCAGCGCGGCAGCAAGCTGTGCAGCGCGGCATCAAAGTCGGTGCCGATGTCGTGCAGGTCTATGCTCCGGCGGTCGATAGCCAGGCGTCGAATCCGCCCGAACTCGTTGCAACCTATTTCGTTCGGCTGCAGTTGCCCTTCGGTGCAGACTTCCGCGATTTGACCGCTGACGAACGCCAGAGTCTGGGCCAGGGCGGCGTCGAAATCGGCAATGTCATTGGGCGGACACCGGCGTCGGCTGCGAACCTGCGCAGCGGCGATTACATTCTCAAGGTCAACCGGACGCCCATCAAGGACAAGGTCGCTTTTCAAACGTTGCTGCAAAGCCATATGGGGCGCAACGTCACGTTGACAATTCGCCGTGGCAAGGTAACGCTGAAACGTCTGATACGTTTAGGCACCTTGCCGGCCGCACCGGCACAATAAACAGCTGACCCACAGGCTGCTGATCGAACACGGGAGACGAGCATGCGCAAGGGGAAATTCACCAAATCCGGCATGGCGACGATGGTGTGTGGCTGCGTTTTCGGTGCCGCCGCCACCCTTGGCCTCGCCGCAACGCCTGCAAAACCGCTGACGATGTCTGACGTACTGGCTGCATCCAAGCCGGCTGATTGGCACGCGCTTGATCCGGCCAACACCTTGTACCTGCAATTGGCTGCTGGGCGCGTCGTCATCGAACTGGCACCCCGGTTCGCGCCACATCATGTCGCCAACATCAAGACCCTGGTGCGGGAAAAGTATTTCGATGGCCTGGATATTCTGCGCGTGCAGGACAACTACGTCGTGCAATGGGGCGATCCGAATGCCGAAAGCAAGGACAAGCGCCGTCCATTCGGCACAGCGGCTTCCGCATTGAAGGCCGAATTCACGGTACCAATGAAAGACATCGCAGCGTTCACCGCGTTGCCCGATCATGATGGCTATGCGCCGCAAACTGGATTCTCCGGCGACTTTCCCGCAGCGCGCGATCCGGCCAGCAAGACCGCATGGCTGACGCATTGCTACGGCAGCATCGGCGTCGGACGCGACAACGATGCCGATTCCGGCAGTGGTGCCGAGCTCTACGCCGTAATCGGCGGAGCGCGATGGCTGGACAGAAACATCACCGTCGTCGGCCGCGTCGTCCAAGGCATGGATTTGCTGTCGGCGCTGCCGCGTGGCCACGGCGAGTTGGGCTTTTACGAGAAGCCCGCGCAATACGTATCGATCCAGTCGATCCACCTGGCCGCTGACGTTCCCAAGGCACAACGCACGAATCTGGAAATTCTGCGCAGCGACACGCCGACATTTACCGCGTTGGTTGAATCCCGACGCAATCGCCACGACACCTGGTACAAAGTACCGGCGGGTTATATCGATGTGTGCAGCGTTCCATTGCCAGTACGCGCTGCTTTGGTGCCGGCGGCGCACTGATCGAGAGACTAACCCTCTCGCCCAAGCTGGCTTGAGGGAGAGGGTTGGGTGAGGGGGGCAGCCTTTCTGATTTCCAAACGATTGGCGTGGTGCCGACACTCGCCTGAGTCGGCGCTCGTATGGCGTAGGATGCGTTGAGTGCAGCGATACCCAGCGTTACTTCGACTAGAAGCAGAGCTTCCACTCGACATCGTCGAGCGGAAACTCTGCACTTGAAAGTCACCCGCTCGCCGCAGGCGAGTGAAAGCTTTGCACTTTCGGGAGTAACCCGCTCGACTCAGTCGAGCCGAAGCTGTTGTTTTGAATCGGACGGACAAGATCTGGATTCCCGCCTGCGCGGGAATGACGAGCAATCAGAATCAATGCTGTCAGGTTGACTTGATTCCTGCCTGCACAGATAGGGCAAGCTACTTTGCTTCTGGGTGGAAGTGCGCCTTGGCGAACCCCATCCGAGTGGCGCAACCATACGAAATCACAAACACTGGCACTTGCGCAAGGTGCACAAAGCCCGTTCCCATGACATAATCCGCGGTCTTTTGACGGGCCCGATGGACTTCCTGCCGGGCGGATTAAAGTGAGAAAACCATGGATTTTCTGATTTCCAATGCATATGCGCAGGCACCGGCTGCCGCGTCTCCAAGCGTGGGTTTGCTGGGTTCGCCGTTGCTTCTGATTGGCATCATGGCGGTAATGTTGTTTTTCATGTTCCGCTCGCAGTCCAAGCGGCAAAAGGAAGTTCGCACCATGCTGGCGGCTTTGGCCAAAGGCGACGAAGTGGTGACGAACGGTGGCGTCGCCGGGCGTATCGACGAGATGGGCGAGAGTTTTGTCACGCTTGAAATCGCGCCAAACGTCAAAATCAAGTTGCAGAAGTCTGCGATCTCGATGGTTCTGCCCAAGGGCACGTTGAAATCGGCCTGAGTGGCTTGATTTACGAGCCTCAATCGTCCCGAAACAAACAATTGCCGTGCCGCGCGCGGCTTATGAGTGAATTAGATGAACGATTTTCCTAGGTGGAAATATATTCTGGTGGGCATCATCGTGGTGCTGGGCTTCATTTACGCCTTGCCAATCGCGTTTCCACAGCAGCCCGCCGTGCAGATATCTGCCAATCGCGGAGCCACGATCGATGAAGCCCTGAAGGAAAAAGTGATCGGTGTTTTGCAAACCCACAAGATGCAGTTCAAGGACGTCGAATTGCATGACGATCGCATGCTGGTGCGCTTTCCGAATACCGATGTGCAGCTTGCAGCATACGATGTCATCAAGACCGATCTGGGCGATAAATACGTTGTCGCTTTGAACCTTGCTTCGACCGTACCGGGCTGGCTACGCGCCATCGGTGCGAACCGCATGCCATTGGGTCTGGATTTGCAGGGAGGCGTGCATTTCCTGATGCAGATCGACAACAAGGCTGCGATGGACAAGATGCAGCAGCGCTACGTGGACGATATCCGCAGCGCCCTGCGCACGGCGAAGGTGCGCTACAAATCAGTCAACAACACACCGACCGGAATCCTCGTCTCGCTGCGTTCGCAGGCCGACCGCATTGCGGCCGGCAATGTCATCGCCAAGGACGTCAATCAGGCGGAAAAACTCGGCGATCAACCGCCGATGGAAATCAGCGACGGTTCGGGTGGCGGCGATGAATTCCAGCTGATCGCGAAAATCCGTGAGGCAACGTTGCTCGAACAGCAGCGAGCCATCCTGAGCAGTAACCTGACCACGTTGCGCAATCGCGTCAATCAGCTTGGCGTGTCCGAGCCCTTGATTCAGCAGCAGGGCACCAATCGCATTGTGGTCGAGCTGCCAGGTGTGCAGGACACGGCCGAGGCGAAGAAGATTCTCGGCGCTACGGCGACCCTTGAATACCACGCCGTCGATGAAGACACGAACGCGCTGGAAGCCGAGAAAACCGGCATCGTGCCGCCGGAGTCGCGCTTGTATTACTTGCAACGCGTCGGGCCGGACGGCAAGCCATTACCGATCGTCTTGAAGAAGCAGATCATCGTCGGTGGCGATGAACTGGTTGGCGCTACTGCCATGCCCGATCAACAGACCGGATCGGCCGCGGTATCGGTGAGCCTGAACGCCCGCGGCGGTCAGCGCATGCTCGATTTCACCTCGCAGAACGTGGGTCACCGCATGGCGGTGGTTTACATCGAGCGTACGCCGGAAACGAAAACGGTCGACGGCAAGCCAGTGCGTGTCTTCAAGACCACCCAGCAGGTTATCAACGACGCCGTCGTCAATGGCGTGTTTTCCAACAAATTCCAGACCACCGGTTTGGGCGATATGAAAACCGCCAGTGAACTGGCGCTGTTGCTGCGTGCCGGCTCGCTGGCGGCACCGGTCGATATAGTCGAGGAACGCGTCATTGGTCCGAGCCTGGGCCAGGACAACATCGACAAGGGCATGAAGGCGGTCGTCATCGGATTGATCGCTGTGCTGATCTGCGCGGCGCTGTACTACCACTTGTTCGGCCTGATTGCCGACCTGGCGCTGGTGCTGAATCTGGTCATGCTGATTGCGGTGTTGTCGCTATTCCAGGCGACACTGACCATGCCGGGTATTGCCGGTATCGTGTTGACGTTGGGTATGGCAATTGACGCAAACGTGCTGATCTGCGAGCGAATACGAGAGGAGTTACGCAACGGCTTGACGCCACTGGCCGCGATACGTGCCGGTTACGAAAAAGCCTGGGCGACTATTCTCGATGCGAACGTTACCCATTTGATTGCCTCGGTCGGTTTGTTGACCTTCGGCTCAGGCGCAATCAAGGGCTTCGCAGTTACCCTCGGTGTCGGTATTCTGACCTCGATGTTCACTTCGGTGACCGTCACCCATGCCATCACCAACCTGATACACAGCGGGCGCAAGCTGAAGGGCTTGTCGGTCGGTGGCGGCCACGCGCGCGGAGTTGCTTAAGCCATGGAAATCTTCAAACACGACAGCAACATCAAATTCCTGCGCTGGCGCCGGGTCAGCATCGTGATTTCCACGTTGTTGGTGCTGGGCTCGATCCTTGCGATCTCCACGCGTGGCCTCAACTACGCACTGGATTTCACCGGCGGTATCCTGGTCGAAGCCAAGTACGAGCAACCGGTCGACATCAAGGACGTACGCAGTGCGCTCAGTGCGGCGGGTTTCGATCATGCCGTGGTGCAGAGTGTCGGCGGTGCGCGTGAAGTCTCCATCCGCTTGCAGGCGAATGCCGGCAAAGGCGAGCAAGGATCATCTGAAGCCGACAAGAAACGCAACGATCAAGTGGCTGGCGAGGTGCTCAAGGCCCTCCAGGCCAAGCGCAGTGACGTGACCAAGACGCGTACCGATTTCGTTGGTCCGCAAGTCGGCAAGGAACTGAAAAGCAGCGGCGCGACCGCGGTCATCTTTGTCATCCTCGGCATCATGATCTACATCGGCTTGCGCTTCGAGTGGCGCTTTGCGATTGCCGCGATCGCCAGTGAATTCCACGATACGCTGATAACGATCGGTTTCTTCGCATTGACCTATCGCGAGTTCGATATCACGGTTCTGGCTTCGGTACTGGCGGTGGTTGGCTATTCGATCAACGACAAGGTGGTGGTGTTCGATCGCGTGCGCGAACTGTTCCGATCCACGCGCAAGGGCGATCCGGAAGACATCCTCAACCGGGCCATCAACAGCACGCTGTCGCGAACCATCATCACCTCGGCATTCACCGGCATGACCATGATCGCGTTGTTCTTCATTGGCGGCCCGGCCGTGCATGGGTTCGCACTGACGATGATCATCGGCATCATCATCGGTACACTGTCGTCGATCTTTTTTGCCAACCCGATCCTGCTCTGGCTCGGCGTATCGAAGAAGGACCTGATGCCGGTTACCCGCGACAACGCGGAGTTGGCGCGCCGGCCTTGAGGCGCTGACTAGCCGGGAATAGGGAATCGGGGAGTAGTCAGATCAAGGGCTCGCCATTCCCGTACTGGCGGGTAGCGCTTCACAACAGCCGGAGGGCTGGTCATCCAGTTCTTTGTTTTCTCTTTTGCACTATTGAACGAGGAGCAAGCTGATGACCGGTCCAGCCAATACCACCAGCACCATCATCCCGTGCCTGCGCTACCGTGATGTGCGTGCAGCCATCGTGTGGCTGTGCGAAGCCTTCGGATTCGAGAAGAACGCCGTCTACGAAGATGCCAACGGCGCCGTGGCGCATGCACAGCTCACGTTCGGCAACGGCATGATCATGCTCGGCGAGGTGACGGACACCGAGTTCGGCAAGCACATCCTGCAACCGGACCAGGCTGACGGTCGCGAAACGCAGTGCCCGTGCGTCATCGTCGCCGATTGCCGCGCGCACTACGAGCGCGCCAAGGCCGCCGGTGCGGTGATCATCGATGAATACGCTGAGAAGGAGTACGGCGGCGCCGGTTATGGCTGCCGCGATCCGCAGGGGCATTTGTGGTGGTTCGGTAGTTACGATCCGTGGAAGGCGGAATAGCCGAAGCTGCAATTACTGGATCAGCGCTTGTTTCGGCAACAATGCGGGATCCAGGCGCACCTCGAACCAATTAAACCCCCAGTGCACGTGTGGGCCGGTGGCGCGACCGGTCATGCCGGCGGCGCCGATGACTTGTCCCTGCCTGACGTGGTCGCCGACATTCACGTTCACGCGACTCATGTGCAGGAACGACGAGTCCAGTCCGAAGCCGTGATCGATCATTACCGTGCCACCGGTCAGGAACAGATCGGTAGCGGCGAAGGTGACGATGCCGTCGGCCGGAGCATGCACCGGAGTGCCGGTTGGTACGGCCATGTCCAGGCCCATGTGCGGGGATTTGGGTACGCCATTGTCGACGCGCTGGCTGCCATAGACGCCGCTGATGCGCGCGCCTTTGACTGGCAATTGGAAACCTTGCAGGAAATCCTCGCGAGCATCATCGCGCTTGCGTGCCTCAACGACGCCTGCTTGCTCGCGAGCGATACGTGCGGCAATTATCGGATTGGGCGTGATCGTCTGCTGGGGCAAACCGTTGATACGTTCCATGGGGTAGTCGCGCTGGGCGACATTCAATTCGAGCTTTTGCGATTTGCCATCGGCGTTGCGCACTTCCAACTCGGCCTTTGCGGGCGCATCGCGACCCAGCCCGAATACGAACGTGCCATCCTTGCCGATGCGCAAGCTGTGGCCGTCAAATTCGATTTGCGCATTCGGTGGGGCATGGCCGATGACCAGTTGGCCTTGCTCGAGGTGCTGCGGGAGTTGCACGGTGGGTTCGGCTGCAAAGAGCGAAGCGCTGGACTGCGCAACTAGAATGAGCACTGTCGCTACGAATTGCCCCCATCCGCCTGCGGCGCCTTGTACTCGCCACTTCCCTGTGGCTCGCCCTGCGGGCAGCATTCGCTGCAAACATCGGCGGTCCTGCCGATGTTTCCCCGCACGCGGGGGAAAGGATAGTGTTTTCTTCATCGATCAAACTCCAGGCGCCTGCCGAGTTGCCTATCATCGAGCTTGCCGTCATGCCAGGCCAGGTGGCCGTTGACCCAGGTAGCCGCGATGCTGGATCGAAATGTGCTGTCTTCAAATGGCGACCAGCCGCATTTGGAAATGACGTCGCTGGGTCGCACCGTTTGAGGTGCATGCAGGTCGATCAGGGTGAGGTCGGCGAAGTAGCCTTCGCGCAGGAAGCCGCGATCGGTGATTGCGAACAGCGTTGCCGGTGCGTGCGCGGTTGCCTCGACCAGACGCTCCAGCCGCAATTTGCCGTCGAACACCTGTTCCAGCGCGCACTGCATGGCGAACTGGATCAGCGGAATGCCAGACGGACACTGCGTGTACGCACGCGCCTTTTCCTCGGAAAGATGCGGCGCGTGATCGGTAGAGAGTACGTCCAGGCGCGTGTCGGCCAAGGCGCGGATCAGGGCGTCGCGATCGTTTGCAGTCTTGATCGCCGGGTTGCACTTGATGCGGCCGCCTTGCGTGGCGTAATCCTCATCGCAAAAACGCAGGAAATGCACACAGGTTTCGGCGGTGATCTTCTTGCCCGCGATCGGGCCCGGCTCGAACAGCGCCAATTCGTCGGCCGTGGACACGTGCAACACATGCAGACGGGTGCCGTGACGACGAGCGGTTTCCACCGCCCAGCGGGTGGATTCGTAACAGGCTTTACGCGAGCGGATTTCCGGGTGCATCCGCATTGGAATGGCATCGCCGTACTGCGCCTTGGCGCGATCCAGATTGGCATGGATGATGTGGTCGTCCTCGCAATGCACCACCACGTTAACGGGCGCATCGCGGAACACGCCTTCCAGCGCGGCTGGATCACTCACGCACAGATTGCCGGTCGATTCGCACAGGAACACTTTCACGCCGGGAACCTTGCGCGGATCAAGTGCACGGATTGCGTCAAGATTATCGTTGCTTGCGCCGAAATAGAAGGCGTGATTGGCGACCGAACTGTGTGCGGCGAGGGTGTACTTGTCGTCAAGCAAGGCGTGCGTCAGCGTCGCCGGGCTAGTGTTGGGCATGTCGATAAAGGCGGTCACGCCGCCTGCGACCGCCGCGCGCGATTCCGAGGCAATGTCGGCTTTTGCGGTGTAGCCGGGTTCGCGAAAATGCACGTGGTCGTCGATCATGCCAGGTATCAACAGGCGCCCGCGCGCATCGAATACATGTTCATTCGCCTGCGCGGCGAGAGATGGCCCAATCGCCGCAATGCGGTCGCCACACACGCGCACGTCAGCATGGAAACGACGGCCTTCGTTGACGATGTCGGCGTTGACGATCAGGCAGTCGCTCATGCGGGTGGATCCTGGGGTGGGTGCGAACAGGTACGGCGCATGGTAAACGTTTCCGGCACGGGATCGAACCCGCCCTTGCACAAGGGCTGGCAGCGCACGATTCGCCACAGCGCGAGGACGCTGCCGCGCGCGGAGCCAAATCGCGCGACGGCGATGCGTGCATATTCCGAACAACTCGGGTGGAAGCGACAGCGCTGCCCGAGCAGCGGACTCAATACGCGCTTGTAGATCGCAATAAAGGCTAGAATAGGTCGTTTCATGTGTGCGTTTGCGACCGAGGAAGTTGAATGGGTGCTGACACGGGCAGGCGATCACGCTGTCCGCTGTCGGGACATATACATATTTTGTCGCCGATGCGCATCGATAAATGGTTGCCGCCTGAGGGTACATAGGCTATAACACGCGACCGCCGCGTAACAATGGTGAAGGATTATGGCGAATTCGAAACGCAAACCCGCGACCAAGACGGTTGCAAAAAAGAAACCCGGCACAGCCAAGGCTGCGGCGAAACCGCGCCCGGCGAAGCAGGCCGCCACGCGCGCGAAAACCGCATCCAAGGCAGCGCCAGCGAAATCGATACCAAAGAAATCGCCGGCAAAGTCGGCTGTGAAGAAGCCACTGCCCAAATCAACAAAGACTCAGGCAAAGTCGAAACCGGCGAAGAGCGCTGGCAAGTCGGCCGCAGCAAAGCCGGCAAAATCGGCGAAGCCCGGCCACAAGCCGGTCGCACAAAAGCCCTCCAAGCCTGTTGCCAAGAAAGCTATGGGTAAGTTGGCGCAAAACAAAGCGGCCGTCCCAAAAGCCACCAATAAACCGAAAAAGGGAAAGATGGCAGCAGTTGCAGCAGGATCAGGGACGAATGAAATTACCCGCGAAGATGGGCGTTACGCGCTCCCGAGCACCGTCACCATCAATTTGCCTACCGGTTACCATCCGCTAGACCGCGAGGAATACATGGGGCCGAAGCACTTGGCGTTTTTTCGCGCCAAGCTGCAGAAGTGGCGTGAGGACCTGGTCGAGGAATCCAAGCAGACCATCGATAATCTGCGCGACGAAGTGCGCGATGTCGGTGACGAAGCCGAGCGCGCCACGCGCGAGACTGAGAACTCGCTGGAACTGCGCACCCGCGATCGTTATCGCAAGCTGATTGCCAAGATCGACAAGGCGCTCAAGCGCATTGAGGAAGGCCACTACGGTTATTGCGAAGAAACCGAGGAAGAGATCGGCATCCAGCGCCTCGAAGCGCGTCCCATTGCCACGCTATGCCTCGATGCCCAGGAACGCTGGGAGCATCGGCAAAAGCAGATGGGGGATTGATTTAAGAGCGGGAATTGGGGGCTCGGGATTCCGGATTTGTGCGTCGCGATTCAGAGATCGGGAATCCGAATCCGGGAATCGTGGCTCGGGCCTCGTCAAACCAAAGGCTCGTTATTCCCGCCTTCGCGGGGATGACGAAAAGTCTTTGCTTTCCCGGCTCCCAGCTCCGACTCGCGCCTATGCCCCCAGCACTTCCCGCGCGTGCTCTTGAATCTTTGCCAGCATTGCCGCCAGACCATTGTTGCGCGTCGGCGAAAGGTGCTTTGCCAGGCCGATGGCTTCGACGAAACGCGGTTGCGTATCGATGACTTCTTGCGCACTGCGACCCGAGTACACGCGTAATACGAGCGCGATCAGGCCCGAGACGATGGCCGAATCGCTGATCGCGCGAAATTGAAGCTGCTGCGCATTACCATCGGCGACCAGCCAGACTTGTGACTGGCAACCTTGCACCTTGTTGGATTCGGTTTTCAGCGCATCGGCAAGTGGCGGCAACTTGCGGCCCAGATCAATCAGGTATTGATAGCGTTGGGTCCAATCGCCGAAGAAGGAAAATTCCTCGACGATGGCGTCTTGAGCGACGTCTGCGGATTCTGGTTGCTGACGTTCAGGCTGCGCATTCATCACGATTCGTTCCCGGTTGCGCCAGCTTCCAGCGTGCTCCCTTTGGGCCGTCTTCGATCACCACGCCGTGTTCGGCAAGTTCATCGCGGATACGGTCGGCGCGGGCAAAGTCGCGCCCCTTGCGTGCGTCTGCGCGTTCGCCGAGCAGGCGCTCGACCCATGCCGGATCGACTTGTAGCGTCGAACTGGACCGCTTGAACCAGGCTTCGGCATCGTGTTCAAGCAGACCCATGAATCGGCCGGCCGCAAGCAATGCCGATTTTGCCGTTTGCCGGCTTTTTGGATCTTCCGCCTTGCGCGTGTTGTCGGCGAGCCGGGCCAGAACGGACAATGCTTCCGGCGTGTTCAGGTCATCGAGCAATGCCTGCTCAAAATCGCCAGGCAACTCGGCGTCAACATCGACATCGACCTCGGCCAGGTCGCGCAACGTCCCGTACAATCCGTCGAGTGTGCGCTGGGCCTGTTCCAGGGCGGAGGGCGACCAGTCCAGCGGCTGGCGGTAATGCGCCTTGAGCAGCATGTAGCGCAGGATCTCCGCATCGTATTGGCGCAATAGTTCGTGCAACACCAGGCTGTTGCCCAGCGACTTCGACATTTTCCTGCCGTCGAACGTGAGCATGCCGTTGTGCAGCCACCAGCGCGCGAAAATCTTGCCACCGTGCGCACAAGTCGATTGCGCCACTTCGTTTTCGTGATGGGGAAACAACAGGTCGTTGCCGCCGGCGTGAATATCGATCGTTTCACCCAGATGTGCCGCGATCATGGCCGAGCATTCGATATGCCATCCAGGACGACCGCGACCCCACGGGCTATCCCAACCTGGCAATTCCGGAGTGGACGGCTTCCACAGGACAAAATCGGCGGCATTTCTCTTGTACGGCGCGACTTCGACCCGCGCCCCGTCGATCATGTCCTGGGTGGACCGTCGCGAAAGATGCCCGTAGTCGCTGTACGACGCGACGTCGAACAGCACATGCCCCTCGGCTGCGTAGGCGTTGCCGGATGCGATCAGGCGTTCGCACATCGCGATAATTTGCGCGATATGGTCGGTCGCGTACGGCACGATATCCGGCGTGTCCTCGCCAAGTTTAGCCAAATCATCGGCGTACGCCGCGGCATAGCGCTGCGTGATCGTGGCTATCGGTACGCCGGCTTCCAGTGCGGCGGCATTGATCTTGTCGTCGACGTCGGTCACATTGCGCGCGAACACGACGTGGTCGGCGCCATAAATACGCTTGAGCAAACGCACCAGCAGGCCGAACAGGACCGGGCCGCGTGCGTTGCCGATGTGTACGTAGTTGTATACCGTGGCCCCGCACAGGTACACGGTTACGCGTTTGGGGTCCAGTGGCGCGAACGCGTCGACGCGGTGGGTCAGTGAGTTGTAAAGGTTCAAATTCATGATGGTGTCATTGTATAACAGTCACCCTGTGGCAGTCGTGCGGACCACTTTGGAATCATGCGTTGTTGTTCAGGTTTCACGTTTGAATTCCGCCTGTTGCAGACCATTGATCCTTAGGCCACATTCAGGCGCATCGTGGTTTAATCCGCCTCAGGTCAAGCAATCGACGTGCCCGGAGTGGGCAAAAAAATACCGTCTGATCTGCCTCATGCGATGGTTACTGAATGACAGGAAAATACGCGCTTCAGCGCGAATGGCGGTGGAGAGGACATGAAAATTTTCGGCATCCTGATCGCGGCTATGCTGCTGGTTGGATCGCTGCAGGCCATGGCGCAGCAGCGTCCGGCGCCCGCGTATTCCGGCGACGACAATATTCATTACAGCTGGGCTGATGTGCTGCGCGTGGATCCCGTCTTCGATAATGCGGCGGCAACACCGGCGCAGACCGAATGCTGGGAAGAACAGGTTCCGGTTGGTTCCAGCGACAGCGAAGATCGCCACGGCAAACGCACGGCCGCTACGGTATTCGGCGCGATCATCGGCGGTCTGCTCGGCAACCGCATTGGCAAAGGCGACGGGCGCCAGGCCGCGACGGCCGCCGGTGCCGTAGCCGGTGGCGTTATCGGAAGCAATCTTGCGGCGGACGACGAACGCGTCGACGGCGCGCGCTACACGACCCAGCGGCGTTGTCGTGAGACCAGCGCGCCGCGCCAACGTCATATCGTGGGTTACGATGTCGAGTATCGCTTTCGCGGCGAGGTGTACACCTCACGCATGCCGCACGATCCCGGCAATCGCCTGCGCGTGCGGGTAAGCGTCACGCCGGCCGACTAGACGGCCATTGCGCGGCTGGCGAATTCCGTGCGATGATGCCGCACGATGAAAAGCTCCAGCAACAAATTCTTCATGATGACCAGCGCGCGAATGGCCGCTGGCATGACTTCGCGCGCGCGCCGACCGGGAAGATTGCATCCAGCCGGATAGTTGCTGAGCGTTGAATTTGCGTCTCGACAAAAACCCGGCCTCGCGTCGGGTTTTTTCGTTTTGTTGTTCCGAAATTCCAGTTTTCGAGATGCCTCCATGACCCCAAAGCACTTTTTATCCACCCAGAATTGGACCCGGCCAGAGCTTGAGAACTTGCTCGCGCGTGCTGAACAATTCAAGCACGACAAGTTTGGCAATCGCGAACTGGCCGGCAAGTCGATTGCCTTGTTGTTCTTCAATCCATCGCTGCGCACGCGCACTAGTTTCGAACTCGGCACATTCCAGTTGGGAGGGCATGCGATTGTGCTACAGCCGGGCAAGGATGCGTGGCCAATTGAATTTGCGGAAGGCGGCGTGATGGATGGCGACGCCGAAGAGCACATCGCCGAAGTTGCACGCGTGCTGTCGCGCTACGTCGATCTGATTGGCGTGCGCGCGTTCCCCAAATTTCAGGATTGGGCCGTAGATCGCGAAGACGCTGCGATCAAGGCGTTTGCGAAGTACGCAAGCGTGCCGGTGATCAACATGGAGACGATCACGCATCCATGCCAGGAACTGGCGCACATCCAGGCAATACAGCAGCACTTCGGCACGACCGATTTGCGCGGCAAGAAATACGTATTGACCTGGACCTACCATCCCAAACCGTTGAACACGGCGGTGGCGAACTCGGCCCTGCAGATTGCGACGCGCTTCGGTATGGATGTGACCTTGCTTTGCCCGACGGCCGACTACGTGCTCGACGAGCGCTACATGGAATTTGGGTGGCAAAATGCTGCTGAGTACGGTGGTTCGTTGGTGGTCAGCCATGACATCCGCGCGGCGTATCGAGACGCGGATGTCGTGTACGCAAAAAGCTGGGGCGCATTACCGTACTTCGGTCGCTGGGAACAGGAAAAACCGATCCGCGAACAGTACAAGAACTTCATCGTGGACGAAGCCAAGATGGCACTGACCTGCAACGCCGTATTCAGTCATTGCCTGCCGCTGCGCCGCAACGTCAAGGCCACCGACGCGGTGATGGATTCGCCCGCCTGCATTGCCATCGACGAAGCCGAGAATCGACTGCATGTGCAGAAGGCGGTGATGGTGACGCTTGCTGCGCATGCTGGGGCCGAGGGCTGAGGGCCGCAACGGCCGCCAGTCTTGCACACACACAACGTGAAATTACCAATCGCCTTCAGGAAACGCTCATGTCTTCGCAGCCCTCAGTCCTCAGCCCCCAGCCCTCAACAACCGACATCGTGCTCGCATTCTCTGGCGGTCTCGATACCAGCTTCTGTGTGCCGTGGCTCAAGGAACGCGGCTATCGTGTGCATACCGTGTTTGCCGATACCGGCGGCGTGGCCGATGAGGAACGCGCCTATATCGAACAGCGCGCGGATGAACTTGGAGTCGAGTCGCATCGCACAGTCGATGCATCGCAGGCGATCTGGAACGAGTTCGTCAAGCCGTTGATCTGGTCGGGCCAGTTTTATCAGGGCCAGTACCCGCTGCTGGTTTCGGATCGCTATGTGATCGTGCAAGAGTCGCTCAAGCGCTGCGATGAACTGGGCACGCGGCACTTCGCGCACGGTTGCACTGGCATGGGCAACGATCAGGTGCGTTTTGATTTGAGCGTCAAGGCGTTGGGCGATTACACGATTGTCGCGCCGATTCGCGAAATCCAGCGCGAGCACCCGGCGGTACGCGACTGGGAACGCGAGTATCTGGAACAGCGCGGATTCCGCGTGCGCAGCAAACAGAAAGCCTACACGATCAACGAGAACCTGCTCGGAGTTACCTTGTCCGGCGGGGAGGTCGATCGCTGGGAATCGCCCGGCAGCGAAGCAATCGGCTGGTGCGCATCACGCGAACAATGGCCTTCGGAAGCATTGCGCGTGACACTGACTTTCGAACTTGGAGAGGCCGTCGAGCTGGATGGAAAGCCTTTGCCAGGCGCCGAAATTCTGCAACGTCTGAATCGTGAATTTGCGCGCTATGGCGTTGGTCGCAATGTATACACCGGCGACACCACGATCGGTTTGAAAGGTCGCATCGTGTACGAAGCGCCTGGGCTGGTCGCACTGCACACGGCGCATCGCGCGCTGGAGGAAGCCGTGCTGACCAAGCAACAGAATCGTTTCAAACCCGATGTCGGCCGGCGCTGGACCGAGCTGGTCTACGAAGGTTTCTTCCACGACCCACTCAAGGCAGATCTCGAAGCATTTCTTGCATCCAGCCAGCGTTGCGTCAACGGTACAGTGACGTTGGAAACCTACGGTGGAAGCGTGACGGCGGTTGCGATTCAATCACCGCATATCCTCCGCGCAGAAGGCGCGACTTACGCGCAATCCGCGGACTGGGGCGTTGCTGAAGCGGAGGGTTTCATTCGCTTGTATGGCATGAGCTCGAGCCTGTGGGCCAACGTGAACCGGAGCACGTCAAAATGAGCGCGTTGCTTGAAACCACGCTGGAACATTTGCGCGCACTGGTCGCATTCGATACGCGCAACCCGCCACGCAGCATCAGCACTGGCGGAATCTTTGACTACCTGCGCAGCCATTTGCCTGGTTTTGAATGCGTCGTCACCGATCACGGGGCAGGTGCCGTGAGTCTGTTCGCGCAACGCGGCAAGCCGCGCATCGTATTCAATGTGCATCTGGATACAGTGCCTTCGTCACCTGGCTGGACGCAGGACCCGCTCGCGTTGCAAGTCACGAATGATCGCGCGATCGGACTCGGCGCGTGCGACATCAAGGGTGCTGCCGCGGCATTGTTGGCGGCGGCTGCGCATACGCAGGGCGATGCAGCGTTCTTGTTCACGACCGACGAGGAAGCCAACGATGCGCGTTGTATCGCCGCGTTCCTGCAAAGTCCGCCTTCCTCCGCAACGCGGGGGAAGGTGCCGCAGGCGGATGGGGGCGCTTGCGCATTTGAAGCTGCAATTGTCGCCGAACCCAGCAACTGCGAAGCCGTGCTGGCCCATCGCGGCATCAGTTCCGCGATGCTGCGTTTTGTCGGCGAAGTGGGCCACGCATCGGCAGAGAATGCTCTGACCGAGAATGCGCTACACCAGGCGATGCGCTGGGGCGCCGAGGCGCTTGACTTCGTTGCCGCGCAGTCGCACGAACGATTCGGTGGTTTGACCGGTTTGCGTTTCAACATCGGCCGTGTGGAAGGTGGCATCAAGGCCAACATGATTGCGCCGTCCGCTGAAGTGCGCTTCGGTTTCCGCCCGCTACCGTCGATGAATACCGATGTTTTGCTGGCTGGCTTTCGCGCCTGCGCAGACAACATTCCGCAGACATTCGTCGAGACCTTTCGTGGCCCGGCGTTGCCGTCGGGCGACATCGCCAGTGCCGAGTCGCGCCGTCTTGTCGCGCGCGACCTGGCAGACGAACTGAGTTTGCCGATCGGTAACGCGGTTGACTTCTGGACTGAAGCGTCGCTCTTCTCGGCAGCCGGACTGACGGCATTCGTCTATGGTCCGGGGGATATCGCCCAGGCGCACACGGCCGATGAATGGGTCGAACTTTCGCAGTTGCGCAAAATTACCGAGAGCTACATTGGAATCATCGATCGTGGACACAAATAAGCGTACGCGCAGCACCATCGTGCGCCTGCTTTCGAGCATGGGCAGCGCGAAGGAAATCTCGCAATACCTGAAAAGGTTTTCGCAACTGGACGCCAAGCGCTTCGCCGTGGTCAAAGTGGGTGGGGCCGTACTGCGCGACGATCTGGATGCGCTTACCTCGTCGCTCGCGTTCCTGCAGGAAGTTGGATTGACGCCGATCGTCGTTCACGGTGCGGGTCCACAGCTTGATGCGGAATTGTCTGCGGCGGGCATTCCAAAGCAACTTGTCGACGGGCTGCGCGTTACGTCGCCGCAGGCCTTGGCGATCGTGCGTCGCGTGTTTCTCGCGCAGAACCTGATGCTGGTCGCCGCATTGCGCGAGGCTGGCGCGCGCGCCACCTCGATTGTTTCGGGCGTGTTCGAGGCAGGCTATCTGGATCGCGAAAAGTACGGTCTGGTCGGCAAGGTTGAAGACGTGCAGCTCTCCCCGATCGAAGCCAGCCTGCACGCCGGTTCGATTCCGGTCATCGCCAGCCTCGGCGAGACTGTCGACGGACAGATTCTCAACGTCAATGCGGATTTTTCCGCGAACGAACTCGTGCGTGTGCTACAGCCGTACAAGATCGTGTTCCTGACTGAAACCGGTGGGCTGCTCGATGCCGATGGCAAGCTCATCGATTCGATCAATCTGTCCAGCGAGTACGAGCACCTGATGACGCAGCCATGGCTGCATTCGGGCATGCGCGTGAAGGTTGAACAGATCAAGCAGCTTCTGGATCGTCTGCCGCCGACATCGTCGGTATCGATCACGCGGCCGTCCGAATTGGCAAAGGAGCTGTTCACACACAAGGGCTCGGGTACGCTAGTGCGGCTGGGCGAGAAGATCCATGCGCATGAATCGTGGGGCACGCTGGATTGCTCGCGCTTGCGCATATTGATCGAATCGAGCTTCCGGCGCACGTTGTCGTCCGACTATTTCGAACGAACAAGGCTACATCGGGCCTACGTCAGTGAAAACTATCGTGCCGCTATCGTTCTTACGGCCGAAGCTGCGGGCATCTATCTGGATAAATTTGCCGTACTCGATGATGCACAAGGCGAGGGCCTTGGCCGCGCCGTCTGGCAGGCGATGCGCGACGAGAACCCACGCGTGTTCTGGCGTTCACGCCACGCGAATCTTGCCAACGATTTCTACTTCATCGAATCCGACGGCTGCTATCGCCTGAATGGCTGGAAGGCGTTCTGGTATGGCATCGATGGGTTCGATGAAATCGCAAACTGCGTTGCGCATTGTCGCGAGCGTCCGGCGACGTTGCTGGATGCTCCACCCACCAATTCAATAAAAGCCGGGGTTGCCGCGTGAAAACCAAAACCATCGGCATTGTCGGTGCACGGGGCCACACCGGCGCGGAACTGATCCGGTTGATCGCAGGGCATCCGCATTTGCGCCTGGCCTTCGTTTCGTCACGCGAGCTGGATGGGCAACCCGTGGCCAATTGCGTGGATTCGTTCGACGGTGATTTGCGCTACGAGAACCTCGATGCAAGTGGTGTCGCAGGCAAGCGTGCCGATGTGGTCGTGCTGGCGTTGCCGAACGGGGCGGCCGCGGCCTACGTCGCAGAGCTCGATGCGCAAAATCCACAATGCGTGATTGTGGATCTATCCGCAGATTACCGATTTGATCCATCCTGGTATTACGGGTTGCCGGAGCTCACGCGCAAACGCGCGCGCGGACAGCGACGCATCGCCAATCCCGGCTGCTATGCCACCGCCATGCAATTGGCGATTGCACCGCTGAAAGATCGACTCGCCGCGCCGCCAGCTTGTTTCGGCGTTTCTGGCTATTCCGGTGCGGGCACTACTGCCTCGGATCGCAACGATCCAAGCAAACTGCAAGACAATCTCATGCCCTATGCGCTGGTTGATCATCTTCACGAGCGCGAAGCGACCAGGCATCTGGGCGTGCCGGTTGAATTCATGCCGCATGTCGCGCCGCACTTTCGTGGTATCACGATGACCGTGAATCTGTGGCTGGATCGCACGCTGACGGGCGATGCCATCAAGCGCATTTACCGCGATTTCTACGCAGACGAGGCGCTGGTGCATATCGTCGACGAAGCGCCATGGGTAAGCCACATTGCTGGGCGGCACTACGCTGAAATCGGTGGATTTGCGGTTGCGCGCGGCGGCAAACGTGTGGTCGTCGTCGCCACGCTGGATAATCTGCTCAAGGGTGCCGCGACGCAAGCGTTGCAGAATCTGAATCTGGCGTTTGGATTTTCCGAACTGGAGGGCATCGCGCATGAGTGATTTGCTGTGGCACAAATCCGGTACACAAGTCGATGAACGCATCATGCGCTTCCTCGCCGGCGACGATGTCATCCTGGACCGTGAATTCTTTGTGCACGATATTGTCGCAAGCAAAGCGCATGTCGAAGGGCTTGCTCGCATCGATGTGATTTCCGGCGACGATGCCACCGCGATGGTGCGCGAGTTGGACACGCTTGCACAGGATTTTCGCGAAGGTCGCTTCGTGCTCGATCAGCGCTTCGAAGACGGCCATTCAGCCATCGAATCGCGTTTGGTTGAACGCCTTGGCGATGTCGGTGCAAAAGTTCACGCCGGTCGCAGTCGCAATGACCAGATTCTGGTCGCGACGCGCTTGTGGCTGAAGGAGAAACTCGGCGTATTGGTCTCGCTATGTCGCGAGATCGCCGTCATATGCCTGGATCGTGCGCAAGCCGAATCTTTGCCGATACCCGGTTACACGCATTTGCAGCGCGCCGTAGTTTCGTCAACGGCGATGTGGTTTGCCGGATTTGCGGAGTGTTTCATCGACAACGCGCAACATTCCCGGGACACATTGGCGTGGGTCGACGCCAATCCGCTCGGTACTGCGGCAGGTTTCGGCGTGAATTTGCCGCTCGATCGCGAATACACCACACGGGCACTGGGCTTCGCGCGCATGCAGGTATCGCCGATTTGCACGCAACTGTCGCGTGGCAAATTCGAGCTGGCCGCGCTCGATGCACTGGGTACAGCGCTGCTCGACTTGCGCAGGCTGGCGTGGGACCTGAGCCTGTTCACCACGCAGGAATTCAACTTTGTGCAACTGCCACCGGAGTACACGACCGGCTCGTCGATCATGCCGAACAAACGCAATCCCGACGTCATCGAATTGATGCGTGCAAGTTATGCGAGCGTGGCAGCGTCGCGTTGCGAGATTGAACAACTGCTATCGCTACCTTCGGGCTACCAGCGCGATCTACAGTTTTCCAAAGGCGGTCTTGTGCATGGATTCGGCCGTGGTCTGGCTGCGCTGGAATTGGTGCCAAATTTGCTCGCGCGCCTGCAATGGAATGAGCAAGCGATGCGCGACGCGATTGAGCCGTCCATGTACGCAACCGACATCGCCATTGAACATGCGATAGCCGGCGTACCGTTTCGTGAGGCGTATCGACACGCTGCGCAGTCCGACGCCACGGCGGGGCAGGGACGTACACCGGAAGCGAGCCTGGCTGCGCGCGTGTCACCTGGCGCGGCCGGCGATTTGCGCTTGTCGGTATTACGAGGGCGGTTGGATGCGCTTTGATTGCAAGACCGGATCATTTACCACGAAGGACAGCAAGGAAACGAAGCGTCAGCAATTGGAAGAACTGCCCTTTGTATACGTTGCGGCAAAAATATGCGGACCATTGACGCGACAGGGCGATACTTGGTGCCTGCGTTGTCGAGCATTTAAAACACGCGATACGCCAGCTTTCGCTTCCCCTGCGTAGCGGGGAAGCTGTCCGGAGGGCTGATGGGGCGCTTTTGCTCTTGACGCGATGGATCAAGAGCGCCCCCTTCCGCCTTCGGCACCTTCCCCCGCTTGCGGGGGAAGGGAAATCAAAATGCGCCCCGCTTGCGGGGGAAGGCAAATCAAAATGCACCCCCGCTTGCGGGGGAAGGGAAATCAAAATGCGCCCCGCTTGCGGGGGAAGGCAAATCAAAATGCGCCCCGCTTGCGGGGGAAGGGCAATCAAAATGCACTCCCGCTTGCGGGGGAAGGAAGATCAAAATGCACCCGCCTCCGCGGGGGAAGGTAGGCGATCAATGCGCCGAAGAATCCGTGTTCGGTGCGATGGCCTTTTTCGCGCCCATGATCAGCGGGGTGATCAGATCCAGCGGTAGCGGGAACACGATGGTCGAGGATTTGCCGTTGGTGGACATGTCGGCCAGGGTTTGCAGGTAGCGCAGCTGCAGTGCTTGTGGTTGTTGTGCCAGCATCGCGGCGGCGTCGCGCAGTTTTTCAGCGGCCTGCATCTCGCCCTCAGCATGGATCACCTTGGCGCGGCGTTCGCGCTCGGCCTCGGCCTGGCGTGCGATGGCGCGAACCATGGTTTCGTTGATGTCCACGTCCTTGATTTCGACGTTGGCGATCTTGATGCCCCACGGATCGGTCGCTTCGTCGAGCGTGGTCTGCAGGGTGTGGTTGATCGAATCGCGTTGCGACAGGATTTCATCGAGCTCGTGCTGACCGAGCACCGAGCGCAGGCGCGTCTGCGCCAGTTGGCTGGTGGCTTGCAGGAAGTTTTCCACCTGAAGCACGGCCTTGTCCGAATCCACTACGCGGAAATACACCACGGCGTTCACGCGTACCGAGACGTTGTCGCGCGAGATGATGTCTTGTGGCGGCACGTCCATGACGGTTACGCGCAGATCCACGCGCACCATGCGTTGCATGCCCGGGATCAGCAGCACCAGGCCTGGCCCCTTGGTGCCGGTGTAGCGGCCCAGCGTCAACACGACACCGCGCTGATATTCGGGCAGCACCTTGATCGCAGAGAACAGGATAAAGAGCAGGAAGACGACGACGACGATAATGAAAGGCATGGTTTTCTCCTTGGAAATCGGGCGGTTGTTCGTGTGTTGATCGTGTGGTTATCCTGCCGATTATTCTGGTTTTACCCAGAGTAGCAGGCCTTCGCGGCGAGTGACTCGAATGCGAGCACCTGCCGGTAGTTCGGTGTCGGTGCGGACGCGCCACAATTCGCCTTCGACCATTGCCCGGCCTTCGGCGCCGGCAGCGATCGGTTCGAGCAGTTTGCCGGTTGCGTCGAGCAGTCGCCGATCGCCACCCATGCCGTGGGCGCGCCGCGATCGCATGACCATCCACAATATGAGCCCAAGCAGGAACATCGCCGAAAACGCGAGTCCGCCAATGACGCCGATATTGATGCTGTAGCCAGGGATGTCGGTATCGAGCAGCATGATGGAACCAAACACAAATGAAATGACACCACCCACACCAAGTGCACCATAGGTCGGAGTGAAAACTTCGGCAACCAGCATGCCCACGCCAAGCGCCATCAGCGCCAGGCCGGCAAAATTCACCGGCAATAATTGCATCGCGTATAGCCCGATCAGCAGACAAATGCCACCGGCGATGCCGGGCAGCATGGCGCCAGGATGGAATGCTTCGAGCACGAGCCCGTAAATTCCCGCGAGCAGCAATAGGTAGGCGATGGTCGGATTGGTGACGATGCCAAGAAAACCGCTGCGCCAACTCGGCTTGTAAGCGCGCACGCTGGCCCCACTGAATTGCAATTCGACGCTTTTCGCGCCGACGTTCACACTGCGACCATTGGCCTGGTGCAACAAATCTGCGGTATCACTGGCGATCAAATCGATCACGTGTTTTTGCAACGCTTCGTTGGCGGTCAGGGTGGCGGCACCGCGCACGGCCTGCTCGGCCCACTCGGCATTGCGTCCGCGCAATTGCGCCAGCGAGCGGATATAGGCGATAGCGTCGTTGAGCACTTTGTTCGCTTCCGCATCGCCAGCGGTCGCCGGTTGCGATTCTGCCGTTTTATCGGCCGCGGTTTTTTCGGCACCGTCGTTCGGGATACTTTGCGGGGGTTTGTCTTGCGTGTTTTTGTCGAGCGGATGCTTCTTGTCGCCGAACGGTGAGGGCATCGGTGTACTTCCGCCAATCGAGACCGGCGTCGCCGCCCCAAGATGCGTGGCAGGTGCCATGGCCGCGAGCTGGCAGGCATAAAGAATATACGTCCCGGCCGATGCGGCACGCGCGCCTTCCGGTGCCACGTAACACAACACGGGTACGCGTGAGGCAAGAATCGCGCTGATGATCGTGCGCATCGACTCGGACAAACCACCCGGCGTATCCAGGCGCAATACCACCGCGACGGCACCATCGGCTTGGGCGTGAGAAAGTGCCTGATCGACGTATTCGGCCGCTGCCGGTCCGATCGGTCCATTCAGATCGATCTGCGCGACAAACGTTTGCGCGGCCCGCACGGGCAAACTCGCGAGCAGTAAACTTGCGACCAGGCCAAGACAGGCAGTGGCAAGCCAGGAAAAACGTGTGGATCGAATCATCGCATCACCTCTTCCATTTGCTGAGCAGCATAAACCGATCAGCCTTTGGCCGACGTGTCTTACTGAGCCAACATGTGGGCGAGGCGCATATACTTCAAGCATGGCGAACTTGCTGCTGAACTTGTACCAGGTGCCCGACGACGAGGCCGACGACGTGCGCGCGCTGCTCAACGAGCATGCGATCGTGTTTTATGAGACCCGCCCGAATCGCTGGGGTATTTCCCACGGCGGGATCTGGATTACCGAGGATTTGCAGTTTGCGCAGGCGCAACAATTGATGGCGCAATATCAGGACCAACGCCATCGCAATGCACGCGATGCCTATGCGGCGGCAAAACGCGATGGCACGGCTCCGACATTTTCTTCAGTGCTGCGCGACCAGCCGATGCGCGTTTTACTGGTGCTTGTTGGGATCGCGTTTGCGCTGGCGTTGATCGCATTGCCAATCGTGTTTCTTGGATCATGATTGGATGCGTTCATGGGTGTTTGAGGCTCGCCTCGCATCGCATCGCCGGGAAGCGTAAACCACGATCCGCTAGAATATAGCGTCCCCCAGATCGATGATCCGATGCGCCCCAAGAGAAAAACTTTGATCTGCAGTCGCTACTTGCTGGCGGCAGGCAAATCTTGAGCGCAATGCTCACATTTTCCGCCGCCGACCGAGTGCTGGTGCTTGCGCCGCATCCGGATGACGAATCCATCGCCACGGGCGGTTTGCTGCAAGTGGCCCGTGACGCTGGCGCGCAGCTGCGCGTAGTGGTGTTGACCGACGGCGACAACAACCCATGGCCGCAACGCTGGGTTGAAAAGCACTGGCGCATCGAGGCGGCCGATCGTTCGCGCTGGGGCGAGCGTCGTCGTGCCGAAGCGCGCGCGGCCATGCGAATTCTCGGTATGACCGAAGACCAGATGCGCTTTCTCGGTTTGCCCGATACCGGATTGACCGATCTTTTGATGCAGGCACAACCGCAGGTCATTGAAGTGTTGCGTGAGCAGTTCGCGGAATTTGCGCCCACTGTGCTGGTCATGCCGGCGTTGTCGGATCGGCATCCGGATCACAGCGCCGCGCACATCCTCGCGCGAGTGGCGCTGGCGAAATGCGGTTGTTCGATGCCGCTAATTCTTACGTTTGGCGTGCATGGCAATGCGCCGGATGATAATAATGCGATTGTGTCGCTCAGCGCGGCTCAGCGCGATACAAAGCAGACCGCAATTTTCGCGCACACGAGCCAGATGCAATTGAGCAGCAGACGATTTCTCGGCTACGCGAAGCTGACCGAAGAATATCAATCGGTCATGTCCGCGCCGGATCCGAGTCGCCACCACCCTTTGCGCTTGGGCTCTGATCACGAGGCGATGGAATTGTCCGTCATTATTGATTTGCATCGATTGGCGGGCGGGTTGCGCCATCGCGTGTTGTTCGTTGTCCTCGAATCGGCACGAGGCAGCACGCGCTGGTTGATACAACCTGGTTCACCTGCCGGACAAACCGAAGTGGTCAGCGCTGTCGATGGGAGTGTCATCACGACGGCGCGCTGGCACCGCAATGCCGGGTTGCTTGACGGCAGGATCTCGCTGGCGTCGGGCGAAACCGTCACCCAGGGCTTCGTCAAACTGGCGAGACAGCAGCCGGGATGGCGGGTTTTCGACGCCGCGGGATGGCAGACTCTGGGAATCCTGAACGAAACTCCGAAACAGCCTGAATGGCATTGATTTTTCTTGTTTCGAATCGATTGACAGCTCGCGGTTGTGTGCCATGCTGCGCTCCGCGCGATTTCGCGCTTTCAAATTCGAATCCATTCCATTCACGGAGACTGCAATGAAAACCATTCTGGTCACGGCCGCCCTCGGCGCAGGACTGTTGTTTGCCGCCGGCGCGTATGCGCAAGCACCGGCCGGTGCGACCGCACAATGCAAAGACGGCACCTATTATTCAGGCACCACGCATAAAGGCGCCTGTCACGGGCACAAGGGCGTGAAGTCCTGGTTGCCTGCAGCCGCGAGTACGGCAGCTGCGCCGACAGCCGCTACGACTGAGGCTGCTGCGGCCACGCCAACGCCGGCCAAAAAAGCCAAGACGGCGAAGAAATCCAAGAAGGCCGCGGAGGCTGCGGCGCCCGCAGCGACGGCAACAGCGGCGGCACCTGCTGCGCCAGCCGCGACGGCCGCGCCAGCCGCTGCCGCCAAGTCCACTGCGAAGAAACACACTGCGCCAACTCCAGCGTCGCAGATCGCGCAGAAACCCGGCGGCGGTCCCGGCATGGTCTGGGTCAATGCAAGCTCAAAGGTTTACCACTGCCAGAGCGACGAGTGGTACGGCAAGACCAAGCAAGGTTCGTACATGGGCGAGGCCGCCGCGAAGGCAGCGGGTAACCACGCCGCGCACGGCAAGGATTGCACCAAGTAACGTCTGCAATCCGCGCTACAAACAAAAACGCCCGGCAAAGTCGGGCGTTTTTTTATGCAAGGAATTGATTTGATACAGCGATCCAGCACGATTGCCACAATGCTGGTCGGGGAGACAGGATTCGAACCTGCGACCTCTACGTCCCGAACGTAGCGCTCTACCAGACTGAGCTACACCCCGATGGTGTGGTGAAATCGCGCGGGTAACGACAGCGTCGCGCGAGGCCGCGTATGGTAGCCGTGCCGTTGTTGCGGCGCAACCACCGCATCCTATCTGCTACTCTATGCGCCGCCTCCGGCAGCCTGTCGAAGGCATGAATTACCGCGCAAATTCGAGGAAACCATGGCGTTGACACCAGCCCGCACCATGCCTGGCGTGATGGAGCTTTTGCCGCTCGATCAGATCGCTTTTCAGGCCATGATCGACACCGTTCGGCGCAATTTCGAGCGCTTCGGATTTCTGCCGGTCGAGACGCCGGTGATGGAATTCACCGACGTGCTCCTGACCAAGCAGGGCGGCGAGACCGAGCGCCAGGTGTATTTTGTGCAGTCGACTGGCGCGCTGGAGCGCAGCGACAAACCGGAATTGGCCCTGCGTTTCGATTTGACCGTGCCGCTGGCGCGTTACGTCGCCGAGCACGAACACGATTTGAGTTTTCCGTTCCGGCGCTACCAGATCCAGCGCGTGTACCGCGGTGAGCGTGCGCAGCGCGGCCGCTTCCGCGAGTTCTATCAGTGCGACATCGACGTCATCGGCAAGGATTCTTTGTCGATCCGCTACGACGCGGAAATTCCAGCGGTGATTTATAGCGTGTTCCGCGATCTGGCGATCGGGCCATTCACGATCTGGTTGAACAACCGCAAGATCATGCGCGGGTTTTTCGAGGGCTTGGGCATTGTCGACGCAGAGCAGCAGGCGCTGGCGTTGCGCGAGGTCGACAAGCTCGACAAGCGCGGCGCCGAACATGTGCGCGAAACGTTGGCCGGCGAAAGCTTTCGACTCTCGGCAGAATCCACGCAGAAGATTCTCGATTTCGTGCAGATTCGTTCCCACGGTCACGCTGATGCCATCGCCAAGCTCGATGCGTTGGGGCAGGGCAGCGAAACCTTCAACCAAGGTGTTGCCGAGTTGCGCGAAACGCTGGAATTAATCAAGGCCTTCGGTGTACCGGAAACGCATTACGCGATCAACTTGTCGATCGCGCGTGGATTGGACTACTACACCGGCAGCGTCTACGAAACCACGCTCAACGATCATCCGCAGATTGGGTCGATTTGTTCCGGCGGACGTTACGAAAATCTCGCCTCGAACTACACCAAATCACATTTGCCTGGCGTCGGCATTTCAATTGGCGCAACTCGGTTATTCTGGCAATTGCGCGAAGCCAGTTTGATCGGGCAGGCCAGCAGCACCGTGAAGGTGTTGGTTACGCAGATGGACGAGGCGCAATTGCCAGCGTATCTGGAACTGGCTGGCCAGTTGCGCAGCGCCGGAATTGCAACTGAAGTCGTGCTCGAAGCGGGCAAGCTCGCCAAGCAATTCAAGTATGCCGATCGCGCTGGTATTCGATTTGTGCTCGTACTCGGGTCGGATGAAATCGCGAAAGGGGCCGTCACCGTGAAAGACATGCGCCGCCAGGATCAATTCGAAGTGTCACGCAGCGAACTGGTCAAGACGCTGCGCGTGGAACTCGAACAGGCACAGGCGATGCCGGCATGATTGCCGAAACACGCCACGTCATCCTGCTCAACGGCAGCAAACTTTCGCGCGCGCAAGTTGTTTCGATAGCGACCGGACATTCGTTGATCGGGCTTGATCCCAAGCAACTGGATCATGTTCAGCGCACCGCGGATTTTCTCGCCGATCAGGTCAAGCGCGGCGAACCGATTTATGGCGTGACCACAGGTTTCGGCAGCAATGCCGACAAATTACTCGGCGCACATCGCGCGCGCGATGAATTGCCCGGTGCGAAACCTTCAGCGCACGAACATACGTTGATGGAGGAATTGCAGCACAACCTGATCGTCACGCATGCCGTGTGCGTGGGCAAGCCGCTCGCGGCCGATGTCGTGCGCGCGATGCTCGCGATTCGCGTCAATACTTTGATGCGCGGGCATTCCGGCATTCGCGCATCGACCTTGCAGGCGCTGGCCGAGTTGTTGAATCACGAAATCATTCCGGTGATTCCGGAAAAAGGCTCGGTCGGTGCGAGTGGCGATCTGGCGCCGCTGTCGCATCTGGCGATGGTGTTGCTCGGTGAAGGCGAAGCGTTTTACAAGAACGAACGCATGTCGGGCGGCGAAGCGCTCAAACGCGCGGGTTTGAAACCGGTGCGCCTGTCGTTCAAGGAAGGCTTGGCGCTGAACAACGGCACCACGCAAATGCTGGCCACCGCCGTGATCGCGCTGGATCGCCTGGAAAAATTGTTGGCCACGGCCGACGTTGCCGCGGCGATGTCGCTCGATGCATTTGCGGGTCGCACTTCGGCCTTCAAGCCAGAGGTTCACGCGTTGCGTCCACATCCAGGCCAAGTCGAAACCGCTGCCAACCTGCGCCGCCTGCTCGAAGGCTCAACGCTTGCCGATATTCCGTATCACCTCGTGCCAAAGTTCAAGACCTGGCTGGCCGAATCGTGGGACGCCCCGGAAGATCAGGCGCAGCGTTTCGATATTGGCTGGGATTACGTGCCGGCCACGCAGCGCCATGGCAAGGAAGCGTTCTACGCGCGCTTCCTGCCGTTCAAGGGCGGCAAGAAACACCAGCCGCAAGATGCCTATTGCCTGCGCTGCATTCCGCAAGTTCATGGCGCCGTGCGCGATGCGCTGATGCAGGCGCAGCGCGTGATCGATATCGAACTCAATGCCGTCACCGACAATCCGCTGATCTTCCCGGATGCGGCGGATGCAAAAGTCATCGAGGATCAAGTCATCTCCGCCGGCCACTTTCACGGCATGCCGTTAGCGCTGACGATGAGTTACGTCAAGGCTGCGATTCCGGTGCTCGCCTCCATTTCCGAACGACGCTTGAACAAACTCGTCGATCCAGCCAACAACGATGGCCTTCCGGCATTCCTGATCGGCAACGAAGACGCCACCGATTCCGGTTTCATGATCGTGCAGTACACCGCAGCGGCTTTGGTCAACGATCTCGCCACGCGCGCGCATCCGGCTTCGGTGTATTCGATCCCGACCAGCGCCAACGCCGAAGATCACGTCTCGATGGGTGCCAACGAAGCCCGCCACGTACTCGACATGACCGAAGACTTGTCGCACGTACTCGCGCTGGAGTTGTACACCGCCGCACAAGCACTCGAATATCGCCAGGACATGCTTAACGCCGCACGCACACTCGCATCACGCGGCGACTGGCAAGCGCTGGCAAAGAAAATTTCCGGCGCACCACCAACCGACAGCCCGCACTACAAACAATTCGAAATCGAAGTGAACGCCTTCATGCGCGCACTCGCCGCCACCGAATCCTTCCACGCCGGCAGCGGCGTAGCGCCTGCGTTCGCGAAGATTCGCGAGCATATTCATTTCATGCGCCGGGATCGGGCGATGGATGGGGATATCAGCAAGATTTGCGAGTTGGTCGCAAGCCGAGCGGTATAGGCTGGACGTAGGTTGGGTTGAGCGAACCGATACCCAACGATTGGGTATGTACCGGACGTCGGACTTTGGGGTTCGGGGGTCGATCCAGCCTTACGGCTGCTCATTCAGCAAGTGAAGCTGACCCTGCTTTTGTTATGCGTACAACGCGGACGGTGGCGCAGCATGTGCAAGTCAGCCTAATTTCTAATTGTTCGGTGGGTTGATGGCATGATGCGGCGCACGATATTTCTTTCACTGGAAAGACTGGTCATTATGACGTGGTGGACTCCGAAGCTACACGCGGTGGTGGGTGGAATCGTCGTCGCAATCGGGGCATTCGTCATGTGGGAGCAAGCTTCTCAGGCCTGGACGCTGATGTTTGCAGCGATGGCGATCGGGTTTCTTTGGTGGAAGGGGCGGACCATCGGAACCGTCTGGGCCTGGGCCACTTTGG
>CAJDUT010000014.1_pt1 | contig 31628 bp, 28 predicted proteins | sample 7390981 | NCBI WGS metagenome assembly CAJDUT01 (sample SAMEA7055681, study PRJEB34461) | soil metagenome | biome: terrestrial ecosystem; feature: Peninsula; material: soil | place: Antarctica | collected 2016 | reverse complement strand
TCGTCTTGCTCTTCGATTTGGATCTCAATCGCCATTGCGCGATCAACCTTCGCGGAATACGAAGCGTGCGGCTCCAATCTGGATCACATCTTCGTTGGCGAGGGTGCGCTCGTGAATTTTTTCCGCGTTGACGCGAGTGCCGTGCTTGCTGTCAGTGTCGACGATGGTGAAGCCGCCCATGCCCACAGTGATCTGCGCATGCTTCGGGTCCACGCCGGGGCCGCCAATGCGGACATCGTTGCCGGCTGCCGCACCGATACTCATCGGTTTGAGCGACAGCGTGTAGCTTTGCTTTCCCGCTTCGGGATTTTGCGGCACTAGGCGCGCGGCCCGGAAAATCTGCGTGGCCCCTCCGCTGACGGGTGGCGCTGCGCGAGGCGGTGGCGGTGGCGGTGGCGGTGATGTTGGTGGCGCTGCCGGCTTGGGCACCTTGACCGGTGTCATCATTTGCGTGCTGGTCGATTCAGCGTCGTCTTCTATCGGTGGCGGCAGAATCACCTTGTGCGGCGCGGGCGGCGTTACTGCCGCCATCTGCCCAGTATGCGATGGGTCCGCGGGTTTGACCACGGCTTTTGCGGGTGTGGGCGGAGCGGAGTCCAGCTCGCTTTCGCTGTGGAACGCTTCCAGGAATCGGGACTTGAGTTCCAATGCGCGCGCGCGCGCTTCGGCCTTGTCTTTCACCGCGCCGTCGATCGCCTTGTTGCGACGCTGGAATTCCTTGTCGTCGAATTCGCCAAGTTTGTGGCGCAACGCCAGTTCTTCCTGATCGAGCTTGATGGATTCGTGATCGGCCTCGAAGCGATCCAGCAAGCCGCGCAGCTTGGCGTACTCCTCGCGCGCGGTTTGTTTGAGCGGGTGGGCCTGCTCCTCGAACACCTGCATGCGCTTGCGATAATCCTCATGCACGCGCCGATACACGGCCTCGGCAACAGTTGCCTTGAGCTCGTCCATCGATTGCAGGCGCTCACTGAGCTGATCCTGCTCGTGCTTGAGCGACTTGAGCGAATCGATTGAGGATAAATCAATTGCAGCCAGCGCTTCCGGCCACGCGTTTTCGTTGTCTACCATATTTCCTCCGCGCGGTTACGCGCCAATCACTTCGACTTCAATGGATCCGAAACGTAACTTGTCGCCACTCTTGAGCGGCACGGCAGCACCGGTCTTCAGGCGCTGCCCGTTGATGAAGGTACCGTTGGTCGTGGCCGCTTCTTCGCACAGGAAATAGACGTCTTCCTTGCGCAGGATTTTTGCATGGCGACGGCTTAACGTGCCGGCATCGTTATAGGGCCCAAGATCGATTTCCGGCTGCGTAGCGCTGGTCGGATCAGGCCGACCGACAAGGAAATCGTCGCGTTGCGGATCGAGCAACAGTACCTGATCGACACTGGTTACGCGCAGCGCGAAGCCCACGGATCGCGGCGCAGCCACCGGTTCGGGCTGGGATTCGGGTTGAACTTCGGGCTCGGGCTCGGGTTCTGGCTCGGGTTCCGGCTCACGCGCCACCGGTTCTGGTGGCGGTTCGGCATGTTCGGCCGGGTCGGGCGGCAATGCTGCGGTCTTCATCAACGCATTCAAAACCTCATCCAATCGCTGCCGAATCCGATGTTGATTGGCCACCAGCATGCGAATCACACACACGCCGATCTGCGGATTGTGTCCGATCATGTCGGCGAATGCCGAGGCATCGATGCGCAGCAGGCGCGCCGGCCCGTTGGCCACCGCCGTGTCGGAATGCGCGCCGTTTTCCAGTAGCACCGCTTCGCCAAAACATTCGCCCGGCCCCAACGTGGCCGTGACGACGTCGCCGGCAACGGTTTTCTGGATCAGGTCGATCTGGCCGGAATCGACGATGTACATCGATCCACCGCTCTGGCCTTGCTTGAATAATTCTGTACCTTTGGGTACGTCGATAAAGTTGTCTTTCGTGTCGCTCATCATGCCTATCCGCTAACGGTCTGGCCGCGTCGCCGCGATTATGCGCAGCCGTGAGCCGCTGCTGCAAGGCAAATGCGTGAGTGCGTTCACGTTTGGCTACGACGCCACCCGTAGAATGGCGCGCATGATCACATCCAGATTCTTCCAGCGCGCGTTGATGGTTACTGGGCTATTGCTGGCAAGCGCAAGCGCGAACGCCGTGCAAAGCGTCGACCTGCCGGCTTGGGTGTGCACGCACCCGGACGCAATTTTTGTAGGTGGATTCGAGTCTGGCGAGATGTCGATTGCGCACAATCCGTCCAGTGGCAATGGTGGCAGTTATCCGGGCAACGTAACCCGGAATGTGCATGTCGCCGGCCTGGGCTCTGGAACCCAGTCGTATTATTTGTATATCCCGAATCATTACAGCGCGAATCGATCATGGCCGGTGCTCCTCGCTCTGGATGGCGTGGCGCCGTATGCCACTGCAGGCACTTACGCGCAGGCTGTGATCAATACTTGGGCACCGATCGCCGACGCTGCCGGGTTCATCGTTGCGGCTCCTGTTGGCAACGCGGTGTTTAACGACAACAACAACCAGCCCTACGCCATTTCTTGGTTGGTGCCACCCTCTTCGGGCGCCAACGATTACGACATGTTTGCCTCGATTCGTTCGGATATCCAAGGGGCCTACAATATCGACCGCAATCGCATTTACGGCTGGGGCTTTTCAGCCGGTGGCCACGTCATGCACGATTTGGGGATCAATCAATACAGCGCCGCCTTCAATGCCTCGACCATGGCCGCTTACGCCGTCGTCGGCGGCGACCTTGCCGGACTGGCCTGTCAGGGTCTATCGGACTCTCAGTGCAATCTGGCGCTGACGTCGCTCTCACGCAAGATTCCGGTCGATATCCATATCGGCAATTCCGACCCCAATTACTCGTATGCCGCGAGCGACGCGACGCGCTTCAAAAACGAAGGCTGGATCGACGGACAGACGCTATTTTTTACCGCCTTTGTCGGCGGCCACACCTATACAAGCACCGGCATGCAACAGGCATGGGATCATTTGTGCCCAAACGCCATCATTCCATAATCAGATTGGGCCCGTCCGAGCGATAAAACCCACGCTTTGCTGTTGCGGCCGGCCGCCGCCGATTGCTATAATTGTCGGCCTTGTCGACCATTCATTCGCAGCGTGAATTTTCGCGCCGCGGACGAATCGGGATTGTACTGTTCCGATGCAAAATTCCATCGCTGCCGGACGGCGGCTTGCCATGCGTGTCGTGCTTGCCCAATTGGGCGTCACCATGTTGGTAGCAGCAGGCTTTGCTTTCGCTGGGTGGCGTCACGGACTGGCAGCATTGAGTGGCGGCGCGGTCGTTGCATTGGGGACGGCGGTGTTGGCGTTGCGCCTGTTCGGCGCGGGGCCGGCATCGGCGGGCATCGTGTTGGGACGCCTGATGATCGGCAGCCTGCTCAAGTGGGGCATTATCGTGCTCGGCCTGTATGCGGCGCTGGTCAAGGCACAGTTGCCGGCTTTGCCGGTGCTGGCTGGTGTAATCGCGGCGCTGATTCCGCAATTGCTCGGCCTGCACGAAGTCTGGAGCCGGCAGCGCTGAAGCACTGACTGGTTGCGTGCCGGATTGTGATTTTTCGTAGTTGATTTTCGTAGTTGACCTGTTGACTTAACTGGATTGCTAGACCCATGGCGACAGAAGCCACGCACAGTGCCAGCGGTTATATCCTGCACCATCTGACCTATCTGCAGCTGGATTTGCGTACGTGGAAAATCGTGGAGAATGCGAGCGGCTTCTGGGTGCTGAATCTGGATTCCGTGTTCTTTTCGCTGCTGTTGGCGGTGATCTTCATCCTCATGTTCCACAGCGCCGGGCGCAAGGCGACCAGCGGCACGCCGGGCAAGTGGCAGAATTTCATCGAGATGTGCATTGGCTTCGTCGACAGCCAGGTCAAGGATGCCTATCACCACGGCGCACGCTTCGTCGCACCGATGGCGCTGCTGATCGGGTTCTGGGTGTTCTTCATGAACTTCATGGACCTGCTGCCGATCGACCTGTTGCCGAAAATCGCCGGCAGCATGGACGTGGAGCATCTACGCGTGGTGCCATCGGCCGACCCGAACGTCGCCCTGGGCATGTCGATCACGGTATTCCTGATCGCGTTTGGCTACAGCTTTGTCGCCAAGGGTTTCAAGGGCGTCGGCGCTGAATTCTTGTTCCATCCGTTCGGCAAGTGGCTGCTTCCGGTCAATTTCCTGCTCAAGTGCGTGGAAGAACTGGCCAAGCCCATCAGCCTGGGCCTGCGACTTTTCGGCAACATGTACGCGGGCGAGATCATCTTCATCCTGCTGGCCTGCTTCACCCTGAGCCTGGGCGCATCGGAAGCCACCAAGGCGGTGAGCCTGATTTGGTTCTTCGCGTTCGCGGCGCTTGCCGTCGTGACCATATGGCTGTTCAGCCGCGGCAAGGCACTGATTGCGACCGCGATGATTTTCGGCTTTCCGCTGCTCGCCCTGTTCGGATTGATTCCCAGTGTCGGACTCGCCTCGTACTACCAGATTCTATTCGCCGTGGCATGGACGATCTTCCATGTCCTGATCATTTCGCTACAGGCCTACATCTTCATGGTGTTGACTGTCGTCTATATGGCGATGGCGGCCGATCATCACTGACGTCATTCACTATTCCTCTCACTCACTCAGAAAGTACACGGAGACAACCATGGATATCAGCGCACTCGCTTCTGTTGAAGGCATGACCGCGATCGCGGCCGGCTTGATGCTCGGCCTCGGCGGCATCGGTGCCGCCATCGGCATGGGCCTGATGGGCGGCAAGTTCCTGGAAGGTGCTTCACGCCAGCCAGAACTCGTCCCAATGCTGCAAGGCAAGATGTTCCTGCTGGTCGGCCTGATCGACGCAATTCCGATCATCGGCGTGGGTATCGCGCTGTATCTGACCTTCGTCGACCCGTTCGCCGCCAAGGTTGCAGCCGCTGCGACCGCGTTGCCACACTGACGCACGCCATTCAATCGCTTGACGAGGGTTAGCCCGTGAGCATCAATGCAACGCTCATCGCCCAGATTCTGGTTTTCGGAATCCTGATCTGGTTTACGATGAAATTCATCTGGCCGCCGCTGATGCAGGCCATGGACGAGCGCGCCAAACGCATCGCCGATGGCCTGAGCGCTGCGGAACGTGCGCAGGCTGAGCTCAAGGACGCCGACGCACGTGTCGCCGAAGAGATCAAGGGCGCGCGCGTTCAGGCGGCGGAAATCGTCGACAAGGCGCACAAGCAGGCCAGCCAGATTGTTGACAAGGCCAAGACCGACGGGCTGCTCGAAGCGGCCCGCCAGAAAGCCACGGCGCAGGCCGATATCGACGGCATGGTTGGGCGGGCGCGTGAACAGTTGCGCGGTCAGGTCGCCGCGCTGGCGGTTCAAGGCGCGAGCAAGATCATTGCCCGCGAAATCGATCCGCAGTCGCATAAAGCGCTGCTCGATCAACTCGCCGCCGAGATATAGTCATGGGATTGCAAATGTTTGAACATCGTGTCCAAACATTCGCGTGCGCGAGTCCGGCACAGGTCTGGACGCGCGCACCGTCACCCTTCGCTGCGCTGCGTGTGCCGGCGGCCCTTCCCTGTGCCGCGGACTTCTGCGCCTGTTCGACGGAGAAGTCCCCATGAGCGAACCGCTGACATTGGCGCGTCCGTATGCGCGCGCCGCGTTCGAAGCCGCCAGCGAGCGCAAAGCGCTCGCGGCGTGGTCGAACCACCTCGCGTTTTCCGCACAGGTGCTGGGCGATCCGCGCGTGAGTTCAATCGTCGGCGACCCGCGCCTGGGTAGTGACGACCTGGTCGGCTTGCTGTTGCCTCCGGGCGAAACAGTCGATTCAGCATTCGCCACCTTCCTCGGCCTGCTGGTCGAAAACCGACGCGTGAAACTGCTGCCCGAGATTGACGCTTTGTTTGACGAACTCAAGCGCGATGCCGAGCGTGTACTCAAGGTGACCTTGCGCAGTGCCAGTGCCGTGGACGCCGCGCAGATCGATGCGATCAAGGCCGCATTGAAGAAGCGCTTCAACCTCGATATCGAGCTGGAACAGAAAATTGATCCCGAAGTCATCGGCGGCGCCGTCATCGATGCCGGCGATCTGGTCATCGATGGCTCGGTGCGCGGACGCTTGCAACGCCTGGAAACGGCTTTGCTGAACTGAGCGGTTAGCGCTGAGCGGGAACCCCAAGGATGCGCTTGATTTCCCGCTGACCGCTGACTGCTTGAACATAATTCAATTGAACCCGAGCGCAGAACGAACTCTGCGTCCGATACAGGAACCATCAAAATGGCAACCACACTCAATCCTTCCGAAATCAGCGAACTGATTCGAGCACGCATCGACAAGGTCAAGCTCCCTGCCGAAGCGCGCAACGAAGGCAGCATCGTATCCGTGTCCGACGGCATCGTGCGCATTCACGGTCTGGCTGATGTGATGGCCGGCGAAATGATCGAGATGCCGGGCAATACGTTCGGCCTGGCGCTGAATCTTGAGCGCGACTCAGTCGGTGCGGTGGTGCTGGGCGATTACGAACACCTGCGCGAAGGCGACACCGTCAAGACCACCGACCGCATTCTCGAAGTGCCGGTCGGCGAAGCCATGCTTGGTCGCGTGGTCAACGCGCTGGGTGAACCGATTGATGGCAAAGGTCCGATCCAGGCGCAAGGCAGCAGCCCGATCGAAAAAGTCGCACCGGGCGTGATCTGGCGTAAATCCGTATCGCAGCCGATGCAGACCGGTTACAAGTCCGTCGACGCGATGATTCCGATCGGCCGCGGACAGCGCGAGCTGATCATTGGCGACCGTCAGACCGGCAAGACCGCGTTGGCAATCGACACCATCATCAACCAGAAGAGCAGCGGCGTTAAGTGCATTTACGTCGCCATCGGCCAGAAGCAGAGCTCGATCGCCAACGTGGTACGCAAGCTCGAAGAATTCGGTGCGATGGACCACACCATCATTGTTGCAGCCTCCGCGTCGGATTCAGCCGCGATGCAGTACATCGCCCCGTATTCGGGTTGCGCGATGGGCGAATACTTCCGCGATCGCGGTGAAGATGCGCTGATCATTTATGACGATCTGACCAAACAGGCGTGGGCGTATCGCCAGATTTCCCTGTTGTTGCGCCGTCCGCCGGGTCGTGAAGCCTATCCGGGCGACGTGTTCTATTTGCATTCGCGTCTGCTCGAGCGCGCCGCGCGCGTCAACGAGGAATACGTTGAAAAAGCCACCAACGGCGCGGTCAAGGGCAGGACCGGTTCGCTCACTGCCCTGCCGATCATCGAGACCCAGGCCGGTGACGTTTCAGCGTTCGTTCCGACCAATGTGATTTCGATTACCGACGGTCAGATCTTCCTGGAAACCGACCTGTTCAACGCCGGCATCCGTCCAGCCGTGAACGCCGGTATTTCGGTGTCGCGTGTCGGTGGTGCAGCACAAACCAAGATCGTGAAGAAGCTGTCCGGCGGTGTGAAACTGGCGCTGGCGCAGTACCGTGAGTTGGCGGCCTTCGCGCAGTTTGCTTCGGACCTGGATGCGGCCACCCGCGCCCAGCTCGAACGTGGTCAGCGCGTGACCGAACTCATGAAGCAGTCGCAGTACGCGCCGTTGAGCATCGCGCAGTTGGCGATTTCGCTGTACGCGGCCGAAAAGGGTTATCTGGACGATCTGCCGGTCGCGCAGATCCTGCCGTTCGAGAAAGCACTGCATATCCACTTCGAAAGCAACTACGCCGACTGGGTCAAGGCCGCGAACGACAAGGCCGACTGGAACGACGCAATCGAGGCGACGCTGAAGAAAGGCGTCGAAGAATTCAAGAAAACCGGAAGTTGGTGATCTTGACTTGGGAGCCCCTTGAGTCAAGGGGCGGCTGATTTCGCGCTGGCGAAATCAGTGGGTTGTGGAAGGTACGGGAACGGCAGAAAGAGCGCGCGTTCCCAGAAACTTATAGAGTTCCCTTATGGCAGGCGCAAGAGAAATCCGGACCAAGATCAAGAGCGTTGCAAACACCCGCAAGGTGACGCGCGCACTGGAAATGGTTTCGGCATCGAAAATCCGCAAGGCGCAGGAACTCATGCGTGCCTCGCGTCCGTATGCGCGCGCGATGCGCCAGGTCATCGGCCACCTGGCCCGCGCCCATAGCGAATACAAGCATCCGTTCCTGACCCAACGCGCGCAGGTCAAGCGCGTGGGTTACATCATCGTGTCCACGGATCGCGGCCTGTGCGGTGGCCTGAATTCCAATCTGTTCCGCAAACTGCTCGCCGATATCCGCGGGTGGCAAGAAAAAAACGTGGAAGTAGATATCGTCGCGATCGGCACCAAGGCGAACACGTTCTTCAAGCGCCTGAACGTCAATCTGGTCGGCAGTGCGTCGCATCTGGGCGAAACCCCGAAAATCGAAAAACTGATTGGCGTGATCAAGATCATGCTCGATAGCTATAGCGATGGCCGCATCGACAGGCTAACTCTGGCCTACAACGATTTCGTCAACACCATGACGCAGAAGCCGGCGCTGGATCAATTGCTGCCGTTGCTGCCGTCGGATGACATGGTTAGCGCCCACGACTGGGATTACTTGTACGAACCCGATCCCGAGACCGTGCTCGAACACGTGTTGACGCGCTACATCGAATCGCTGGTGTACCAGTCAACCCTGGAAAACCTGGCCAGCGAGCACGCCGCGCGCATGGTCGCGATGAAGTCCGCGAGCGACAATGCGAGCAAGGCAATCGACTCGTTGACGTTGATCTACAACAAGGCGCGCCAGGCTGCGATTACCCAGGAAATTTCCGAAATCGTGAGCGGCGCAGCAGCGGTGTGATGCTTGATTTTCCATTTCTGCGAGGAGCAGAAATGAACGTTTTTTCCCTTCCCCCATTGGGAGAAGGCGGCGCGAAGCGCCGGATGAGGGTTGGTACTTGTATCAATGTTGGTCCAGGACCCGACCCTCACCCCAACCCCTCTCCCGGCGGGAGAGGGGTTAAAAAGTATTCGAGACATTTTTGAGGACACGCAAATGAGTCAAGGCAAAGTAGTCCAAATCATCGGCGCCGTGGTCGACGTCGAATTCCCGCGCGATCAGGTACCGAAGATATACGACGCGCTGAAAATCGACGGTACCGCGATCACGCTCGAAGTGCAGCAGCAGCTTGGTGACGGCGTGGTGCGCACGATCGCGCTCGGCTCCACCGACGGCCTGAAGCGCAATCTGATGGCACGCAATACCGGCGAAGGCATCAAGGTGCCGGTCGGTACTTGCACGCTCGGCCGCATCATGGACGTGCTCGGCGATCCCATCGACGAACGCGGCCCGATCGGCGAGAAGGAACGCTGGGTCATCCACCGCGATGCACCGGCCTATGACGAACAAGCCGCAGCCAACGACCTGCTCGAAACCGGCATCAAGGTGATCGACCTGGTTTGTCCGTTCGCCAAGGGTGGCAAGGTCGGACTGTTCGGCGGCGCCGGCGTCGGCAAAACCGTGAACATGCTTGAACTGATCAACAACATCGCGACCAAACACGCGGGCCTGTCCGTGTTCGCCGGCGTTGGCGAGCGTACCCGCGAAGGCAACGACTTCTATCACGAAATGATCGAAGCCGGCGTCGTCAAGATCGACAACCTGCCGGAATCGAAAGTGGCGATGGTTTACGGTCAGATGAACGAGCCGCCGGGCAACCGCCTGCGCGTGGCGCTGACCGGCCTGACCATGGCCGAATACTTCCGCGACGACAAGGACGCACAAGGCAAAGGCAAGGACGTGCTGTTCTTCGTCGACAACATCTACCGTTACACCCTGGCCGGAACGGAAGTATCCGCGCTGCTCGGGCGCATGCCGTCGGCGGTGGGTTATCAGCCGACGCTGGCCGACGAAATGGGCCGCCTGCAGGAACGCATCACCTCGACCAAGACCGGTTCCATCACTTCGATCCAGGCCGTGTACGTGCCTGCGGACGATTTGACTGATCCGTCGCCCGCAACCACGTTCGCGCATCTGGATTCAACCGTAACCCTGTCGCGTAACATCGCCAGCCTCGGCATCTATCCGGCCGTTGATCCGCTCGATTCGACCAGCCGCCAGCTCGATCCCAACGTGATCGGCCAGGAACACTACGACGTGGCGCGCAAGGTTCAGGGCATGTTGCAGCGTTACAAGGAACTCAAGGACATCATCGCGATTCTCGGCATGGATGAGTTGTCCGAAGAAGACAAGCAAGCCGTTGCGCGTGCGCGCAAGTGCGAGCGCTTTTTCTCGCAGCCGTTCCATGTGGCCGAAGTGTTCACCGGCGCGCCGGGCAAGTATGTCACGCTGAAAGAAACCATCCGCGGCTTCAAGATGATCGTCGAAGGCGAATGCGACGCCCTGCCCGAGCAGGCGTTCTACATGGTCGGTGGTATCGACGAGGCTTTCGAGAAAGCCAAGGCGATGGAGAAGAAGGTAGCCTGATGGCTGCCTTCGGGAATCGAGAATGGACAATCGGGATCGCAGACGCACAACCTTGCAATCTCCCTGTTCTGACCATTCACGATTCCCGATTCCCGATTCCCGTCGACCGAACGAAGTGAGAAAGACATGAGCACCATCCGTTGCGACATCGTCAGTGCCGAAACCGAGATCTTTCACGGCGACGTGAAAATGGTCGTCGCCACCGGCGAGGCCGGCGAGCTCGGTATCGCACCGCGCCATGCGCCGTTGATCACGCGGCTCAAGCCGGGCCAGGTGCATCTGTTCCTGGAAAATGGCGAGGATCAATTTTTCTACGTTTCCAGCGGCATTCTCGAAGTCCAGCCGCAGGTCGTGACGATCCTTGCCGACACCGCGATCCGGGCCAAGGATCTCGACGAGGAAGCCGCACGCCACGCCAAGGAAAGCGCGGAGCGCCAACTGGCCGATCGTACCGATACGATGGGGATCGCCCAGGCACAAGCAGAACTGGCCCAGGCAATTGCGCAATTGCAGGCCATCGAGCAGCTGCGCCGGTCGCTCAAGCACTAAATTTCGGATTCTCTCGAATCACAACGCAGACGCCGGCACCACGCCGGCGTTTTATTGCCCGCAATTGCGCCGCAAAAAAATCGAATCTGCCCAGCAGAGTGCGTTATCGTATGCGCATGGATTCACATTCATGGCTTACGGTTTCGTCAATCTGCGGTCATCGCAGCGCATTGATAATGCCCTCAATTGCGGCGTTGCTCGGCGGCTGCGCCAGCGCACCGCCAAAGCCTGAACCTGCCCTAGTGACGCGAACCAACGTCGACTACCACGCCGTCATGGCTGCCGACACGAAGCGATTCAGCCGCTGGCAAGACGAGTACGATACGCACGGCAATTCCATCGGGTCGCAGCAGGTCGTGGTTGCGGCCAAGCCGTTCAGTCTCGACTATGCATTCAACTTCGCACTGCGCGATGGCGAACCTTTCGTCGGAACCCAGACTACCCAACCCAAATGACCGACATGCCGCTGCAGATCCTCATCCTCGCCGCCGGCGAAGGTAAACGCATGCATTCGGCCCTGCCGAAAGTGCTGCTGCCATTGGCTGGTCGGCCAATGCTGGCGCATGTCATCGCGTGCGCGCGCGAGCTTTCACCGGATAGAATTCACGTGATCCATGGCCATCGCGGCGATCAGGTCCGCGCTGCCTTCGCCGATCAACCCGATCTGGACTGGGTCCATCAGGTGCATCAGCGCGGTACTGGCGATGCAGTGAGCGTCGCGCTCGCGCAAGTTCCGGAAACGGCCCGCGTCCTCGTTCTGTACGGCGACGTGCCACTGATCCGAGCACAAACGCTCAAGCCATTGGTTGCGTCCGACAATGCATTGCTCATGCTCAGCGCCGACTTGTTCGATCCAAGCGGCTACGGGCGCGTAATTCGCGATGAGCTGGGACAGGTGCGCGCCATCGTCGAGGAACGCGATTGCACGCCCGAACAACGCACGATCACCTGCGTCAACACCGGTATCCTCGCGGCCGACGCTCGGCGTTTGCGCGTATGGGTAAACAACCTCGACGCGAGCAATACGCAGCAGGAATTTTATTTGACCGACATCTTCGCGCAGGCCGCCGCCGAAGGCGTGCCGGCGACCGCCTTGCGTTGCCGCGACGAGCGCGAAGCTTTTGGTGCCAACGATGCCTGGCAACTGGCCCAACTTGAGCGCCAGTTCCAGTTGCGCCAGGCTCGGTCTTTGTGCGACCAAGGCGTGCGCCTGACCGACCCATCACGCTTCGATCTGCGTGGCGAATTGACCTGCGGCAGCGACGTCGAGATTGATGCCAACGTCGTGTTCGAAGGTCGCGTCAAACTTGGCGACAGCGTACGTATCGGACCCTTCTGCCGGATCAAGGATACGTCGCTCGCTGCCGGCACCATCGTCCATGCGCACTGCGATCTGGACGGCGCCGTGACTCACGGCGAGTGCAACATCGGCCCGTTCGCGCGGCTTCGACCAGGAACCGAATTGGCGTCGGGCGCACGTGTCGGCAATTTTGTCGAAATCAAAAACTCCTCGTTGGGTGAAAACTCCAAGGCCAATCACCTGGCGTATCTCGGTGATGCCACCATTGGTCGCGATGCAAACATCGGTGCCGGCACCATTACCTGCAACTACGACGGCGTGAACAAGCATCGCACCATCATCGAAGACGGCGTTTTCATCGGTTCCAACACCGCCCTGGTGGCGCCCGTGACCGTCGGCAAAGGCGCAACCATCGGTGCCGGATCGACCATCACCGCGAACGCCCCCGCAGCTGAATTGACTGTGGCGCGCGCCAAACAAACCACGCACACCGGCTGGGCGCGCCCGAAGAAAGACACAAATTAGCCCCGCGAAAGACACGCAAACGGCTAAAATAGGCGACTGAATTCGAAAGGCATTCTCATGTGTGGAATCGTTGCCGCCGCCGCCCGGCGTGATGTGGCTGGAACGCTGATTGCCGGACTCAAGGCGCTCGAATACCGTGGCTACGATTCGGCCGGGATCGCGCTACTGTCCGATCACGGTTTGCAGCGGTTGCGTACCAAAGGCAAGGTACACGATCTCGAAGAGCTGCAGGCTGCGCATCCAATCAGTGGTTTTACCGGGATCGCGCACACGCGCTGGGCCACGCACGGCGTGCCGAACACGGTCAACGCGCACCCGATTTCTTCGCGCAATACGATTGCTGTCGTTCACAACGGCATTATCGAAAATCACGCGGAATTGCGTGCTGAACTCACCGCGCTGGGCTTTGAGTTCACCAGCCAGACCGATACCGAAGTCATCGCCCACCTGCTGGAGCACTACTGCACGCAGGGTGCAGATCTGCTGGGTGCACTGCAACAAATCCTGCCGCGTTTGCGCGGCGCCTATGCGATCGCGGCCATTTCGCAGCGCGAGCCCGGCCGCATCGTTGGCGCGCGTCGCGGCAGCCCGTTGGTCGTGGGTCTCGCCGAAAACGAGCAGTTCATCGCCTCGGACATCCACGCGCTACTGCCGGTGACGCGACAGTTCATCTATCTGGACGAGGGCGACGTCGTCGAAGGCGACGTCAACGGTGTAAAAATTTACGATGAGCACGGCACGTTGGTCGATCGCCCGATCAAACAGGCGCATTTCAGCGCCGATGCGATCCAGCGTGGCGAATACCGCCACTACATGCTCAAGGAAATCCACGAACAGCCGCAGGCGATTGCCGATACCCTGGAAGGCCGTATCAGCGGCGGACATATCCTCACCCAGATGTTCGGTATTGATGCGCCCGCATTGTTTGCGAGAACCCGCAACGTGCATCTAATCGCCTGCGGGTCGAGCTATCACGCAGCGCTGTGCGCGCGTTACTGGATCGAGGACCTGGCCGGGTTGCCGTGCAATGTGGAGATCGCTTCGGAATATCGCTATCGCAATGCCGTCGTGCCGGCCGACACCTTGTTCGTCACGGTATCCCAATCCGGTGAAACCGCGGATACGCTGGCAGCATTGAAGCAGGCGAAGACGCGTGGCTACCTGAGCACGCTGGCCATCTGCAACGTGCCGGAATCCTCCATCGTGCGCGCCTCGGATTTGACCCTGATGACTCGCGCCGGCCCCGAAATCGGCGTGGCGTCGACCAAGGCGAACACCACCCAGCTCGTTGCCCTGGCGATGCTGACGCTCGAACTGGCTCGCACTCGTGGTCTGGACCCCGCACGCTACACATCCCTCGTGCGTGAACTCGAGGCGCTACCGGGTCTGGTGCGCGATGTGCTGCTGCTCGACGATCAGATCAAGTCGCTTGCCGAATATTTCGCATCCAAGGATCACGCGCTGTTCCTGGGGCGCGGTACGCAATACCCCATTGCACTGGAAGGCGCACTCAAGCTCAAGGAAATTTCCTACATCCACGCCGAAGGCTATCCCGCCGGCGAGCTCAAGCATGGTCCACTCGCCCTCGTCGACGAAAACATGCCGGTGATTGCGGTGGCACCGAACGACCACCTGCTCGACAAACTCAAATCCAACCTGGAAGAAGTCCGCGCGCGCGGGGGGAAACTGTTCGTACTCGCCGATTCCACAATTGCCGCGAATCTTCCAACCGACAACACCCATCTGCTCACCCTGCCCGCATGCGGCGAATTCATTGCACCGATCGTGTTCACCATCCCGCTGCAACTGCTTGCCTATCACGTCGCCGTGTTGCGCGGCACGGATGTGGACCAACCACGTAATTTGGCCAAATCGGTGACAGTCGAATAGCAGGTGTCAGGGACAATTTAAATGGTGGAAGTGAATAAACCGTACAACTCAGGAATAAACAGTACGCCAAACGCCACTATCAGCTACCCGCCCCAACAATAGAACGTACAACACTGGTACGGCACAATAGAGTTTCAACCTGCGGAAACCGGCTGTTCTGATCACCATTTCCGGTAGCCCGTGATCGGAACTCCAGCAATGATCAGTTTCAATACGTGGCGAGACGGTCGCCTGTGCCATTTAGTCTTAATGTGTATTGCCAACGATCTGTCCATGCGTTGCAAACACTGTTGACCAAGGCTGGCTCACTACTTGATCAGCATCGCCAACCAGCTGACCAACTGACTGAGGATCGTCCATCGGGCACAATCGACTGGCAGCAACGTGCCGGTTGCTGCCGCTCGCGAACGGCAGCTATCCGGCAGCGGATTCAGTCCTGATCTGTTGCTACTCGCGTTCGATTGACCACGCTGCTCGTTTTGGACTCACCAGCCCCAACCCATCGGAGAACCGCATCGACATTTGAATCGCCGGGTTGTTCGATGATCAATGCAAAACGAGCAGCATGGTCAAATCAGGGCGGTCACCAACAGGCGAATCGCGTAGTGTGGGGAAGAGCTGACTATTTGCTTCACCTCCGACCGCCTTGGAGCGATACGTTCCACCCACTTACTCTGTCAAGAATCGAGATTGATGACGCGCCGTGGCGATCCGCGCATGACTCAGGATGGATCGCACTGATAAGCATTGGCCCATGTGGGCTGGCGCACAGACGGATTGCTATGAGGGAGTATTTTGAGCGGACAGGTTATAGTAGGTAGTACGGCGTGAAACAGCATTCGCCGCCTATAAAGCACGCCAATTACTCACGGAAGCCACGCCATCTCAATGACGACCAAGCACGCCACCGAACACGCTGTCGCAGCTGAGCCGGTTCGAACGCATGAGGCTCAGCGGCAAGTGGATTTGCTCAAGACGGGCGCGTTGCAGACCGCGATCTTGAACAGTGCGAACTTTTCCAGCATAGCCACCGACGACAACGGCGTAATCCAGATCTTCAATATCGGCGCCGAACGCATGCTGGGCTACGCGGCTGCTGATGTCTTGAACAGGATCACGCCGGCTGACATCTCTGATCCCGACGAAATCATCTTGCGTGCTCAATCCTTGAGCGCCGAGTTCGCCACAGCCATCGCACCGGGCTTCGAAGCCCTGGTGTTCAAGGCGTCGCGCGGGATCGAGGACATCTATGAACTGACATACTTATGCAAGGACGGTAGCCGACTGCCTGCGGTCGTGTCCGTCACTGCGCTTCGCGACGCCGGAACGGCGATCATCGGCTATCTGTTGATCGGTACGGACAATACTGCACGCAAACAGGTCGAGGCCGAGCAGAAGCGGCTGGATCAAGCTTTGCGCGAAACGAACCTCGAGCTTCAACGCGCGAAGATCACGGCTGACCGCGCGAACCTGGCGAAATCAGATTTTCTGTCCAGCATGAGCCACGAGCTGCGTTCGCCGCTTAACGCCATCCTCGGATTTGCCCAATTGATGGATTCGGGGTCGCCCTTGCCGACCCCGGTCCAGAAAGACAGCATCGACCAGATTCTTCAGGCTGGCTGGTATCTGCTGGAGTTGATCAATGAGATCCTCGATCTCTCCTTGATCGAGTCTGGAAAGTTGTCGATGTCGCTCGAACCCGTGTCGCTCAATGAAGTGCTGGGCGATTGCCAGGCGATGGTCGAACCACAAGCGCGCAAGAGCGGCATCCGCGTCGGCTTTTCCCAGCCAGAAATTTCCTTATTCGTTCGTGCCGACCGCACGCGGGTCAAACAGGTTTTCGTGAACCTGCTTTCGAATGCGATCAAGTACAACCGGGTCGGCGGGTCGGTCGAAGTGAGCTGTCGTCATTGCGCGGGCGATCGCGTTCGCGTGAGTTTTCAGGATACCGGCGAAGGCTTAACCCCAGACAAACTGGCACAACTGTTTCAGCCCTTCAATCGTCTCGGCCAGGAAGCAGGCCTGGAAGAAGGCACCGGTATCGGACTGGTCGTCAGCAAGCAACTGGTCGAGTTGATGGGCGGCTCGATTGGTGCGGAGAGCGCGGTCGGTGTCGGCAGCGTGTTCTGGATAGAGTTGAATACCAGCGGCGCCATCGAGGTGCCGTCCGACGCCGATCCACATGACTTGGCTTCCTCTGCAGATGCCGCGAGCGGCGCACAACTGCGCACCGTGCTCTGCGTTGAAGACAACCCAGCAAACCTGCTGCTGGTCGCCCGACTCCTGGCCCGTCGCCCCGACATTCGTCTGCTCAGCGTCAAGGACGGTCGACAAGGTGTTGAGATGGCGCACGCTGCCATGCCCGAGGTCATCTTGATGGACATCAACCTGCCGGGGATCAGTGGCCTCGTCGCGCTCAAGCTCCTCGCCGCTGATCCCGCCACTGCGCACATACCGGTCATCGCACTCAGCGCGAACGCGATGCCCAGAGACATTGAGAAGGGGCTGGAAGCCGGGTTCTTCCGCTACCTGACCAAACCGATCAAGGTGAACGAGTTCATGGATACGCTGGATCTGGCCCTCGAAGCGGCGAGAACCCGATCGGAACGCGTCGGTCTCGAATCGACAACCTGATGACAATCGAACAGGACATCCTCGAAGCCAACATCCTCATCGTGGACGATCAGGATGCCAATGTGCAGTTGTTGACCCGCTTGCTGACTGAGGCTGGCTACACCCGAGTGACGTCCACCACGAATCCCACGGAAGTGTGTTCGCTGCACCGAAGCAACCGCTACGACCTGATCCTGCTCGACCTGCAGATGCCGGGCATCGATGGGTTCAGCGTTATGGACGGCCTGAAAACCAACGACCACGAGAGCTATCTGCCGGTCATCGTGCTCACCGCTCAGCCCGGCCACAAACTTCGTGCCTTGCAGGCCGGCGCCAAAGATTTCATCAGCAAGCCCTTTGATCTCGTCGAGGTCAAAACGCGTATTCACAACATGCTGGAAGTCCGGTTGCTCTATCGGAAACTCGAAGCCCACAACCAGACGCTGGAAAATACAGTGCGCGATCGAACGGCGGAACTGCGAGAAAGTGAAGCCCGCTTTCGCGGCCTGACGGAACTGGCCTCCGACTGGTACTGGGAGCAGGATGAACGCGGTGATTTCAGCAAGGTGTCCGGACCCGTTTTGGAGATGCTCGGCATTCGGGTTGCTGCTCTGGCGGGTAATGCGGGCTTCGCCGCAGCCGACGGTTGGGACGAGGGGGAACGACAAGAGCTGCAGGCCAATATTGCCGCGCGTCGACCATTCATCGATTTCGTCTTCCACCGCGTCAACGGCAATGGTTCGCGTCAGCAGTTTCGGGTCAGCGGCCAGCCGATGTTCGACCATTCGTGCCGCTTCCTCGGCTACCGCGGGATCGGTGTGGAAGTGACTGCGGGGAAATAGGTCACCACGAATGTCAGTGCTATCGACTCACAGCCCGATTCAGAACCAACTTCTCGCTGCGTTGCCCGCCACCGAGTTCGATCGCATTTCTGCGGATCTGGAATTGGTTCCCATGCTGCTGGGTGACATGTTGTATGAACCCGGCCAGCAGCTGCGGCATGCGTACTTCCCCACGACCGCGATCGTGTCGCTGTACTATGTAACGTCCACGGGCGCTTGTGCCGAGACAACGGGTGTGGGTCGTGAGGGGATGGTCGGTATTTCGCTCTTCATGGGCGGCAATACGACGCCGAGCTCAGCCGTTGTGCAGAGGACTGGGCACGGATACAGACTCAAACATCAATCGCTGCTTCTGGCTTTTGGCAGCGCAGGCCCGCTGCAACGCATGCTGCTGCTATACACGCAAGCACTGATCGCGCAGATTGCGCAGACGGCGGCATGCTACCGCCACCATTCCATCGAGCAACAGTTCAGCCGGTGGCTTTTGTCGACGGTCGATCGCCTTCCCGCTGGAGATCTGAATGTGACGCAGGAACTCTTGGCCGGCTTGTTGGGAGTACGTCGTGAAAGCATCACGGAGGTCGCCGGCAGGTTTCGTGAGGCGGGGTATATCGGCTATCGGCGCGGCCATATCTCCATTCTCGACCCCATTGGCCTGCAGACATGCGCCTGCGAGTGTTACGGCGCAGTCAAGAAGGAACTTGGTCGCTTGCTACCCCAGATTGCTTGAAGGGAGCGGATCGTGATGTGCATCGTCCTGACAACAAGAATGTTCAAAGCGGCTGCATTGTTGGCCTAACTTTGCGGTGAGGATTTTACGTCTGGGACTTTTCGTGCCGCGCGAGAAAATGCATCAGTGATTCGCTGGCAATGAAATATTTTGCCTGGGCTGACGATTCCGCTCCTCGTCATTCGGCTTGCTCAAAGAGATCCGTAATAAAACGGCGATCAAACTGCGTGCTGTCGCTGCATCATGCGGCGTTGAGAACCCTCGTTCCTCAACTTAAATAGCGACAGGGCGATATGCACCGTACAGAGGTCTTGTGTTCGTGTCGTTATCAGCGGTGCATTTCCACTCCTGGTCAACCAGTATTGTCGCTGCCGACCTGAAATTGAACCGCTCTGCCGAGTCGCAAGTGAGCTGCGGTACGTGTAAGCGAATGAAGTTCTGTATGGCCCGCAGGCTGGACGATGCGGTTTACTGCAATATTGGCGGTAGCGGTTTTTGTGGTTCAATCCGGAATCGGCGGTAACACCGACAATTTTCCAAAGCTATGAACCATTCGATCGGCGCCCACAAATCCAACACCCCAATGCGCTTGAACAAACACATTGCCGAAACCGGCTTCTGCTCACGCCGCGAGGCAGATCGACTGATCGCCGACCGGCGCGTCCTCATCAATGGCAAGCCCGGCGGCATAGGCAGCCAGGTCGAGGAAGGCGATGAGGTGCTGGTCGATGGTCAGCCGCTGCGTGCGCGCCGCGAGGCAGCGCCGGGACGCCGGCACATCTATATCGCCTTGTACAAACCGATCGGTGTCACTTGCACGACCGAACATGAAGTCAAGGACAACATCGTGGATTTCATCGACCATCGCGAGCGCATCTTTCCAATCGGGCGTCTGGACAAGGATTCGGAAGGCTTGATCCTGCTCACCAGCAACGGCGACATCGTCAACGAAATCCTTCGCTCGGAAAACGCACACGAAAAAGAATATTTAGTGGGAGTGAACAAGGCGGTGACGTCGGAATTCCTGACCGGCATGGCGCGTGGCGTGCGCGTGCACGGACAGATCACCAAGCCATGCAAAACGATGCGAGTTGCCAAATTCGGCTTTCGCATCGTGCTCACCCAGGGGCTTAACCGACAGATTCGCCTGATGGCCGAGGCGTTCGGCTATCGCGTCAACCAACTGCGGCGGGTGCGTATCGTCAATATCAAGCTGGGCGCGCTGAAAGTCGGGCAATGGCGCAATTTGAGCGACCTGGAATTGCGCGGTCTGCTGCCACAACGGAAGCAATGGTGACGACGACTCGGGTTTGCTGAAACGCGATTGCGTCAGCCAAGAACCTGTAGCCGTTTGGCTCCGGCAAAACGATGTGCCCAGTAGCGCTGGTCCATCCGGTCAACACGGACGCGCTGACCGGTCGTCGGCGCGTGGATGAAACGGCCATTTCCAAGATAGATACCGACGTGCGAAATTCGCTTGCCGTGGATGCGGAAGAAGACCAGATCGCCAGTCTTCATGTCATCGCGTGCTACACGGATACCGGCGCGAAATTGGCTGACCGCGTTGGCCGGAAGATCGACGCCCAAGGCGCGCGCAAACACAAAATGGACGAAGCCACTGCAATCAAAGCCGGTGGACGGGCTGCGGCCGCCGCGGCGATAACGTACATCACGCTGATCAAGCGCCAATTCGACGAGCAGCTGCCGAGGATCATCCGCCTGGGGAATTTCGTTTTGAACTGCATTTTCTGCGTAAGCCGAAACGCTGATGACGGATGGCAGCGGCAGCGGGAACAGCGAATCACCGCCGGCTTGAGCCGCAGCGAATAAAACCTGCAAGGCGTCTTGCGTGCACACGCTCGATACCGGCGAAGCCAGCGCGGCGACATTGGTCATGAGCGCAGCAACAAATCCAGCTGCTACGGCAAGTCGCTTGATTGACATCGCGGGTGGATCTCCGGGAAAACTCGGGTTTTCGCTGATTTGACCGACGCCGGCTTGATCGCGATGCGCGACCGTAGCAGAGCAATTGTTCAATTCCGGTTAACCAGCGGGGTAGCGAGGGTAGAATGTCCAGGTTTTCGGCCACCTTCCTTCCGGGAAATCCCATGCGAATCTGCGTCTATTGCGCATCCAGCGAGCAATGCGATCGTGCTTATCATGCGGCGGCCACGCGCTTGGGTGCGCTGCTTGCCGAAGCCGGATGCACTATTGTCTATGGCGGCGGAGCCACTGGGCTCATGGGGTCGCTGGCCAACGGTGCACTGGCACACGGCGGCAAGGTCATCGGCATCATTCCGCAATTCATGATCGACGTGGAATGGCAGCATCCCGGCGTTACCAGCCTGGAGGTGGTCGGCGACATGCGCGAACGCAAGCATCGCCTGCTGACCGATTCGGATGCCGTGGTGGCGCTTCCTGGCGGTTGCGGCACGCTGGAAGAATTGTTCGAGGCGATCACGTTGAAGCGCCTGGGTTTGTACTTCAACCCGATCGTGCTGGTGAACACGCAGGATTTTTATTCGCCGCTACAAACGTTTCTGCAACAGGTCGTCGATCAGCGCTTCATGAATGCCGAACATGCCGGCATGTGGTCGCTGGTGAGCAATCCTGAGGATGTGCTGCCTACCATTCTCGCCACGCCGCGCTGGCGCGAAGATGCGCGCAACTATGCGGTAGTGCGCTAGCGCATTTACGCCATCGCCCCGACTTTGTCCGGGGCAATGGCTGGGGTGAGGGGAAGTGCTCGGTTTACTGTAACGATTCGGCAACCCGAAACGTCGCCCCCTCACCCAACCCTCTCCCCCAAGCAAGCTTGGTGACGAGGGCTTTCAGGTGTTGCGGTCACTGTCGTGAGCGGCATCCACATCGTCGAGAAAGCCGCTATCCGGCATCGGCTGGGAATCCGCATCCTCGGCCATGCCCACTTCGCTGCGCTCAACCTGTTTCTGCCAGCGCGTCTTGATCGGATTGCCGCTTTCATCGGCCTGGGCGGCCTGCACCAACTCGGCCTTGCGCTCGTCGGACAGATCCGTCCAGTGGCAATCGGCGATTGCTCCAGCGAGCGAATACAGCAGATTCAAACTCGGACGAAATCCAGCGCGCTTGACCTTCATGAACGCTTCGACCGGACCTAGTTGTTCCAGGTCATCCTGTGTTCGCACGCCGACCTGGCGCAACCAGGCGGCTGACTTTGGTCCAACGTTGCGAATTTTGTTGGTGTCTTTAACTGCCATCACGTTCCCCAGCTGCAACCACGTTCAAGTTTCACGGATCGATTCCATGAATATTGCCGCCAATTTTTCCATCCCGGCGCGATCCGCTTCATCGAAGCGGCCGATGTGTGGACTGTCCACATCCCAAACGCCAACGAGGCGCTGCCCATCAAACAATGGCACGACAACTTCGGATTGCGATGCCGAATCGCAGGCGATGTGCCCGGCAAACGCCGACACGTCGTGTACGACTTGCGACTCGCCGGTGACCGCTGCCGTGCCGCAGACGCCTTTGCCCAGCGCGATGCGGATACACGCCGGCTGACCCTGGAACGGCCCGACCACCAATTCGTGGCCATCGTAGAAATAGAATCCGGCCCAATTCACCTCGGCCAACGCGTGATAAACGAGGGACGCGAAATTCGCCGCGTTGGCGATGCGATCACGCTCACCGTGCAACAAGCCGCGCACCTGTTCGGCCAGTTCGGCGTATTGACCGGGCTTGTCGGTGGCTTGCAGTGCGTTTGCGCTAAACATGCGCATATTCTAGCGTGTGGCGCCAACGCGCGCCGGGAATTATGCTGCGCCCATGTCGATGTCCGTTTCCAGTGTCATGCACATCCGCCGCAATCAACCCACGCGTCTTGAAAGCTTCGTTGATGCTGCGTTCGCATTTGCCATTACCCTGATCGTGATCTCGGTGGGCCATGTGCCGGATACCGTTGCGGACATGCTCAATGCGCTGCGCGATATTCCCGCATTCGCAGTCTGCTTTCTGCTGATCGCGCGCATCTGGAAGAGTCATCGAAACTGGAGCCGCACGTACGATCTGGATGACAATGCGACCGTCTGGCTGAGTCTGTTACTGGTGTTCGTTGTGTTGATCTACGTGTATCCGTTGCGCATTTTGTTCAGCGCGATGTTCGGCACTTTCGGTCATGGCTGGCTGTCTTCGCAAGCGCACGTGGTGCGAAGCTATTTTGAGTTGCGCGCGGCGTACGTCGTGTTCGGCATTGGCTATGCGACGATCTGGGGCATTTTCGTGCTGCTTTACCGACATGCGCTCAAAGCACAAGGCACGATCGGATTGAGTCGTGCGGAAACCGAAGCCACGAGATTTCATATCGCCTTGAACCTGGGCTTTGCGGTCGTCGCCGTGCTTTCGATCGCATTGGCCGTGAGCTTGCCGTTCGAGACGACACCGCAAACGGTTGCGTTACCGGGCATTATTTACTTCGCCATGGCGCCCCTGTCCATTGGGCTATCGCGGCATTGGCGACGGCACATCGCCGCGCTTGCGCACGACGCATGAGCAAAGGCGCGTTCATCACCGGCACCGATACCGGCATCGGCAAAACCCTGGTATCAGCGACCTTGCTCGCTGCGCTCACCGCGGCTGGATATCGCGCCGTGGGCATGAAGCCAATCGCGAGCGGCTGCGAAGTCACGCCCGCAGGCTTGCGCAACGAAGATGCGCAGCGATTGATTGCACGCAGTGTCGGTGCGCCAGACTACGCTTTGGTCAATCCATACGCGCTGCTCGATCCGATCGCGCCGCATCTGGCCGCCGCTGACGCCGGAATCGAAATCCAGCTCGAACCAATGCTTGCCGGATTTGCAGCATTATCCACAAATGCAGATTTTGTCATCGTCGAAGGTGTTGGCGGCTGGATGGTGCCACTGTCGTGCGAGCTGATGCTGGCCGATCTGGCTCGTGCGCTGCGCCTGCCAGTCATACTCGTTGTCGGCCTGCGCTTGGGTTGCCTGAATCACGCTTTGCTAAGCGCGCGATCCATCGTTGCCGACGGCTGTGAACTACTCGGCTGGATCGGAAACCGGATCGACCCGAACATGGCCCGCGTTGAAGACAACCTGATGACGCTGCGCGACCGCCTGCCTGCGCCGTGCCTGGGCGTTGTGCCACATGTCAGCGCGCCCAATGGGGGCGCGCTGATTGCGCATCTGAGTAAGGCAGCGAACGCTATTGTTTCGGCTGCATGTCCGGCGGTGCCTTGATCGGATCGGCCTGGCGTTGTGGCAGCGTCAGCGGATGTTCCTTGATCTTCCCCATCACTTCTTCGATAGCGCGATCCAGTTGCGGGTCTTTGCCGTGGATGGTGGAGAACACATCGTTGTCCACTTCAATATCCGGATTCACGCCTTCGCCTTCGACCTGGTACTTTCCGTCGAGATCGGCAATGGCCACGAATTCGGGCACTTCAACCTGACCGCCGTCGAGCAGCGGGCCGTAGTCGCTGATGCCGACTACACCGCCCCACGTGCGCTTGCCAATGGTCGGCCCCAACTTCGCCTGCTTGAACATGTAGGAAAATATGTCGCCGTCGGACGCACTGGTTTCGTTGATCAACGCAGCCATGTAACCGTAGAACGTCTGCGCCGGATAAGTTCCGGTCGCTGTCGAGTTGCGATCGAAGTTGGTGCCAAGCAATTTGCGCGACAGCCGTTCGATGATCATCGGTGAGACATTGCCGCCACCATTGTCGCGTACGTCCACGATCAAACCTTGCTTGCGAATCTGCGGGTAGTACCACTTGATGAATTCGCGAATGCCATCGGCGCCCATGTCCGGTATGTACAGATAGCCAACCTTGCCGCCAGTCTGTTTTTCGACATAGTCGTAATTGTGCTTCACCCAGGCGTAGTACTTCAGATCGGTCTCGTTGGATACCGGATTGACCAATACATCACGCGCACCGTTTTCGTCAGGCCTTGAATTGACACGCAGCTCGACCGGCTGTCCCGGCGCAATTTGCAACAGCTGATAGGGGTTGTCCTGGGCCCGCAATTCGCGGCCATTGATGGCGAGAATGTAATCGCCGACATGCACGTTGATGCCGACTTCGGTCAACGGCGAACGGTACCGCGCCTCGTCGTTCTCACCCTGCATGATCGACTTGACGCGGTAGCGACCCGACGCGGCGTCGAGATCGAAGCGTGCACCAAGCAATCCAACATTCGGCTTCTTCGGCAGGCGCAAGTCGCCACCGTTGACGTAGGAATGCGAATTGCTCAATTCACCGACCATCTGTCCAAGCAGGTAATTCAGATCCGAACGATCACCCACATAGGCCAATTGCGGCTCGTACTTGGCACGCAATGCCTTCCAGTCGTAACCATTCATCTTCGGCGAGTAGAAATAATCGCGGTAGCGTCGCCAGACTTCACGGAAGATCTCGGCATATTCCTGCTGCGGATCGCGCGTCAGCGCCAGGCCCGAGGTGTCGATAGTTTTCGAATCCTTGCCATCGCCGCCGACTGCATAGACTTTGAAACTCTTGCCTTCCTGCACCAGCAGGCTATCGCCGTCGGCGGACAACGCGGCATCGTCGACATCCTTGACCAGCGTGGTGTCCTTGCGCTTGTCTATGTCATAGACGTGGACTTCGGGCTTGAAGCGTCCTTCACGCCCGTAATAAAAGGCATCACTGACGAAATAAACGATACGTTTATCGGTGACGGCCAAGCCCTGGATGTTGTCCGCGTCGATCGGCGCTCGCGTGACACGCTCGGCCAGTCCGTCGAAATCGATGTGGTCCACGACATGGGCATCGGCCTCGTGGTTGTCCTTGTCCTTGTCCTTATTCTTGGATTTATCGGACGATTTATCGTCACCGACTTTTGGTTCGTCGTCGCGGACCGGGAACGGATTGGGACCGTCCTTGCGCAAGGTCAGCGCGTAAATCTCGATGTTGCGATTCGTCGCAAAATTCCACTCGACCGAGCTGATTTGCGGCGCCCACTCACGCGCGCCGAGGAAATACAGGAATTTGCCATCAGGCGTGAATGCCGGCCCGAATTCCGCAAATAGCGGATCGGTGACGCGCACGCTCTTGTCCGACGCCACCGACCAGAGGAATACCGATGGCTGTCCGTTGTCCGCATTCAGCGAGTAAGCGAGATAAGCGCTGCCCGGCGACCATACGTAATCATGCTGCAAGCCGAACGGATCGCGCGCGATCTCGTTGACCTTGCCACTGGCAACATCCACCACATGGATGCGATTGGTGCTGTCGCTGAAACCAATGCGCTTGCCATCGGGAGACCAGCGCAAAGCGTACAAGCGCCCGTATACGGTGTTGGTGAGTTGTCGGGCATTGCCAGGACCGCTGGTATCGCGCACCCAAACCTGCTCGTCGCCGGATTGATCGGAAACGTAAGCGATGCGCTTGCCATTGGGCGACCAGGCCGCTTCGCGCTCATGCGCACCGGGCGTCTGGGTCAAATCGCGCGTGATGCCATGCTCGACCGGCACGCTGAACAGGTCGCCGCGGGCGACGAAAAATGCGCGCTTGGCATTCGGACTCAAGCCGAACTGCTCGATCCGGTCGGCAACCTGGATGTGTTCGACCCGCGTCTTCGCGTGGTCGCTGGGTACGTCAATGCCAATGGCTTCGTCCTTGTTGGTATTGACGTCGTACATGCGCAGTTCACCGCCGTATTCGTAAACGATGTGGCCGGCGCGATCAGCGCTGGCCCAGCGTGCATCGAATGCGCGGTGCTTGGTCAACTGCGTGGTCTGGCTGCTGCCGACGTCGTAGCGGTACAGATTCAACACGTCATCGCGATCAGAGACGAAATAGATCGCGTTGCCGATCCACATCGGATCGCGGTCCGTGCGCGGATTGTTGGTGATGTTGCGGCCTTTCTGCGTGGCGATATCGAAGATGTACAAATCTTCCGCCCAGCCACCCTGATAGCGGTTCCAGGTGCGGAAATCGCGGAACAGCGGCGAATACACCAGTTGTTTGCCATCCGGAGAATATTCACCGACGCCCGACATCGGGATCGGTAGCGCCGTCGGCAAGCCGCCCTGGGTGCTCACCGTGAACAGGCGCGGCTGCGCCAGTGCAAAGCTGTCAGTGTAGGAGCGATACAAGATGCGACTGCCATCGGGCGTCCATCCGTAAACCTGGTTGTCGAAGCCCCAGCGTTGCGGCAGCGGGCCCATCGCCGGGTAGTACGTCAGTTGCTTCGGCACGCCGCCATTGGCCGGCATCACGTAAACCTGGTCCTCGCCGCTGTACTCGCCGGTGAAGGCGATCTGCGAGCAGTCCGGGGAGAACTTGGCCGATTGCTGCAAACCCGGCGCGGCGGTCAGGCGGATCGCGGTGCCACCTTGTGCGCCGACCGTCCACAGGTCCCCGGCATACGTGAAAACAATGCGATCTTTGCAGATATCCGGGAAGCGCAGAAGCTTGGTGTGGGCGCTGGCCAAAGGTGCCAGCGCGATGAGCGCGAGCGCGGCAGCAGTGCGCAAGTAGAAATACCGGGAAGTCATGGAGCGTTCCTCACAGGGTGAAGGGCGAACAGCGCCGGATTGTAGTGCCCACCGGCGTCAAGCGGCTGTGGCAAAAGTCATTCTGCCAATATCCGCGCTTCTGCTAGACTTGGGCGTTGTACAGAGGAGCCCGTATGTCGTCACAGCGGTATTATTTCAGCGTTGATGATTTGGCCAAGTCACGCGGGCAGTTCAACGAACTATCGTTCCACGGCAGTTCCCCAGACAGCTTTGCGGAGTTGCTCCAGTCCGCGTTGCGCGAGCCAACGCTTTGGCGTCGCTGGAAAGCGATGCAGCCAGACCCCGACGCCGTCGACCCAGCGCTGGGTGCAAGCGACCCGAAAGCCGACGTGAGCGCAAACCAGACGGACATGCATACCGACTTCATCGTTACCACCTCGTTGCCGCACGCAATCTTGAAACACCGCCTGACTCTGCTAATCGGCAGCAACTGGCAATTGCGTGACGTCAAAACCGCGTGATTGACTGTTTTACCGGGTTCCTTGCCGCATGCAGCCACGCATCCTTCCACTTTTCCAAATCGGGGAGACCCCAAAATGTTCCCAACCCGTAGTTTGCTGATTGCCATGACCACCATCCTTGCCGCCTGCTCGCAATCACCGCACAAAGCCGAACCGGCCAAAGCAGACGCCACCGCGGCACCAGCCGCGACCACAGAACGCGTCAATCCACTTTTTGCGGAAAGCACCCTGCCGTTCCATGCCCCACTATTCGACACGATTCGCGACAGCGACTACCAGCCCGCTTACGAAGAAGGCATGAAGCAGCAATTGGCTGAAATGGAAAAGATCGCGAATAACCCGGAACCGCCGACGTTCGAGAATACCTACGTGGCGATGGAAAAAACCGGAGCGCTGCTCAATCGCGTGTCCATGGTATTCAACGCGGTCGCCGGTGCAAACACGAATCCCACGCTGCAGAAGGTGCAGGAGGAAGAAGCGCCGAAACTCGCCGCGCATGCCGACGCGATTCACCTCAACGATAAATTGTTTCAGCGCGTCGATGCCGTATACCAGCAGCGCAACAAACTCAAGCTGGATCCGGAATCGTTGCGCCTCGTCAACGTGGTTCACGATCAATTCGTCCATGCCGGCGCAAAACTTTCCGCCGCGGACAAGGCCGCACTCAAGAAGCTCAACGAGGAGGAATCCTCGCTCAGTGCTGCATTCGTCAACAAACTGCTTGCTGCCGCCAACGCCGCAGCACTGGTAGTCGATGACAAGGCCAATCTCGACGGATTGTCGGACTCTGAAATTGCGTCTGCTGCGCAGGCCGCAAAAGATCGCAAACTCGACGGCAAGTGGGTGCTCCCGTTGCAGAACACCACGCAACAACCGGAATTACAGAACCTGACCAATCGCGACACGCGCCACGCCCTGTTCGAGGCCTCATGGAACCGTGCCGAACGCGGCGATGCCAACGATACTCGCGCCACGATCGAGCGCATCGCCAAGATTCGTGCGGAAAAGGCCAAATTGCTCGGCTTCCCGAACTTCGCTGCCTGGACTTTGCAGAACCAGATGGCCAAGACGCCGGCCAATGCGCTCAAATTCATGCGTCGCCTCGGCCCTGCCGCCACCGCGCGCGCGCGCGCCGAAGCCCACGACATCCAGGCGACGATCGACAAGGATCAAAAAGCACTCGGCAAGCCCAGCTTCAAGCTCGAACCATGGGATTGGAATTTCTACGCCGAACAGGTACGCAAGGCCAAGTACGATCTGGATGAAAATCAGGTCAAACCGTATTTCGAACTCGACAACGTGCTCAAGAATGGCGTGTTCTATGCGGCCAACCAGTTGTACGGACTGACCTTCAAGCAGCGTACCGACATTCCGGTGTACCAGCCCGATGTGCGCGTGTTTGAAGTCTTCGACAGGGACGGTACCTCACTCGCCTTGTTCTATTGCGACTATTTCAAGCGCGACAACAAGTCCGGCGGCGCGTGGATGGACAACCTCGTCGGCCAGTCCAGGCTGCTCGGCACCAAACCGGTGATTTACAACGTCGCCAACTTCACCAAGCCCCAGCCGGGCCAGCCGGCATTGTTGTCGACCGACGATGTCGTGACCATGTTCCACGAATTCGGCCACGCCTTGCACGGCATGTTCGCCGACGAGGAATATCCAACTTTGTCCGGCACCAACACCGCGCGCGATTTCGTCGAATTCCCCTCGCAGTTCAACGAGCATTGGGCATTCGTGCCGAAGGTGTTCGCCAACTACGCCAAGCACTACAAGACCGGCGAACCGATGCCAGAGGCGCTGGTCGACAAGATCAAGAAGTCGAGCAAGTTCAACAAGGGCTACGACATGACCGAAGTCGTCGCCGCCTCAATGCTGGACATGGACTGGCACATGCTCAGCGCCGACGCGCCCTTGCAGGATGCCGACAAATTCGAAGCCTCCGCATTGAAGAAAGACAAGCTCGACCTTTCCTACGTGCCGCCGCGTTATCGCTCCAGCTACTTCCTGCATATCTGGGGCAACGGTTATTCGGCCGGCTACTACGCCTACCTGTGGACGGAAATGCTCGCCGATGACGCCTATACCTACTTCACGCAACACGGCGGCATGACCCGTGCCAACGGCGATCGTTTCCGCGCCATGATCCTGTCGCGCGGCAACACCGAAGTACTGGCCAAGATGTACCGCGACTGGCGTGGTCGCGACCCCAGCATCGAACCAATGCTGGTCAATCGCGGTTTGAAGGCGGCACCGAAAGCAGCAAAGAAATAATCACACCGTTCCTGATTGGCAAAAAGGCCCGCATCTGCGGGCCTTTTTGTATCCTGCATAACGCGGTGCATTCGCAGTGCATCGGTTGTGTCGAATCAGAGAGATGGGTTTGACCACCTCGATTCATCATTCCGGACACGACGTGGTCGCGCGCCGAAATTGAATTCCCGACGTGCGTGAATTCAATACGCAAACTCCGTAAACACCGGATCGACACTGCCATTCCACGCGCCGTGGAACAATTCCAGTTTGCGTTCGGCTGGGGTCTGGTTGGCCTGGGCAAATTCAATCAGTGGTTCGAGGAATACGGATTCACTGGCACCGCTCGCATTAAGGCGTGCACGTCGCGCCAATCCATGACCGGCGATTTCCAGCGCGCGCAGCGCGAGTTCGCGTACGGTTGCATTGCGAAACGGCAGCTTCAAGGCGTGCTTCGGCACGCCATCGCGCAATGCATGGCGTTCGGCCAAACTGAAATCCTTGACCAGGTCCCAAGCCGCGTCGAGCGCGGTTGAGTCGTACAGCAAGCCAACCCAGAACGCGGGCAGCGCGCACAGGCGGTTCCAAGGGCCGCCGTCGGCGCCGCGCATTTCCAGATATTTCTTCAGACGCACTTCGGGGAATGCCGTGGTCATGTGATCCGACCAGTCGCGCAATGTCGGCTTCTCACCGGGCAGCGCGGGTAGTTTGCCGTCGAGGAATTTGCGGAACGATTGGCCCGCGCAATCGATATATTTGTCGTCGCGATGCACGAAATACATCGGCACATCGAGCAGGTAATCGACGTAGCGTTCGAAACCGAAGCCTTCGTCGAACACGAAATCAAGCATACCGGTGCGATCCGGATCGGTATCAGTCCAGATATGCGAACGGTAACTCAGATAACCGTTGGGTTTGCCTTCGGTAAATGGCGAATCGGCGAACAAGGCCGTGGCAATCGGTTGCAAGGCGAGGCTGACGCGGAATTTCTTCACCATGTCGGCGTCGTCAGCGAAATCCAGATTGACTTGCACGGTGCAGGTGCGCGCCATCATGTCCAGGCCGAGGCTGCCGACTTGCGGCATGTAACGGTGCATGATTGCGTAACGGCCCTTGGGCATCCACGGCATCTCGTCGCGCCTCCACTTCGGCTGGAAACCCATGCCGAGAAACCCTAGGCCCAACTCGTCGGCGACGGTTCGGACTTCCTTGAGATGGCAACTGACCTCGCAGCAGGTGTCATGAACGGTCGCCACCTGGCCACCGGACAACTCGAGCTGGCCGGCAGGTTCCAATGTGATCGACCCGTCGCCTCGCGCCAATGCAATGACGTTGCCGGCTTCGCTGATCGGGGTCCAGCCGAAACGAGTCATGCCGTTGAGCAATGCGGCAATACCGCGCTCGCCTGCGTAAGTCGGGGGGCGCAAATCATCCAGGCGAAATCCGAATTTCTCGTGCTCGGTGCCGATCTTCCACTGCGCCGGGGGCCG
>CAJDUT010000028.1_pt1 | contig 31767 bp, 36 predicted proteins | sample 7390981 | NCBI WGS metagenome assembly CAJDUT01 (sample SAMEA7055681, study PRJEB34461) | soil metagenome | biome: terrestrial ecosystem; feature: Peninsula; material: soil | place: Antarctica | collected 2016 | reverse complement strand
GCCATGAGGTGGGACTGTCGCTGGGCTGGCAGTGTATGGAACCAGGTGAGCGTATCGCGCGCCGTATCTGGCAAGGGTCGAAACGTCAGTCCGGCGGCGATCGCGGCGTGATTGCTGCGGCGCGCGAAACCCGCCATTTCTCCTTGTGGTGGCACCCAGACGGGCAGGTCGCTCCACGGCTGCACGTGGTGTTTTTCCAGAAATTCGCTCGGAACCCAGGTCAGTTTTTCGCTCGCCTTGATACCCTTTGCGATGCTGGCAAGCATGTCGTGCATTGTCTGAGGATGATTGGGTCCCATTGCATTGAATACGCCGAAGTGGCGCGCTTCGGCCAGGCGAATTGTCCATTCGGCGAGATCTCGTGCATCGATGAATTGCACGGGGTCCGATCCGCTGCCTGGCGCCAATACTTCACCCGCGCGTTCCAGCCGCACCGGCCAGTAGGTAAAGCGATCGGTCGGATCGCCGGGCCCGACGATCAGTCCCGGCCGAATGATTGTGGTGATACCCGGGAATCGTTTTTTTGCTTCGTGTTCGCAGCGCGCCTTCAGTGGGCCATACAATTGCCCATTCGCGTGCAGCGATTGCATCGTTTCCTGCATGGCGTCCTTGCCTGAATATTTCTCGAGCGCAGCGGATTCATCGGCGTTCGCGACATCGTTTTTTGCATAAGCCGAAATCGTCGAAATGAAAATGTACTGGCCAACCTTGCCACGCAACGTGTGACCGGCATCGCGCACCCAGGACGGCAACCTCGCGGGATTGTCGATACACACGTCCCATTCGCGACCCTCAAGTGCTTTCAGGTTTCCTGTGTCGCGATCACCGATCAGCGCTTCGACTGTACCGGGCCAGGACACTTTGGATTTGCCGCGATTGAACAGCGTTATTTTGTGTCCTCGTGCCAAGGCATAGCGGACCTGGTCCGGGCCGATGAAACCGGTGCCGCCCAGAATCAGGATCCGCAGCGGCCTAGTTGCGCGCGGAATCGGTTCATTGGCAAGCGTTGCGAGCGGACGCAAAGCAATCCCGGCAATCGCCGCGGCGGATATTTTCAACACATTGCGGCGTGTGGTTTTCATCCCGGTCTCCATGGCACGAAACCCTATCGTATCCAGATTCAAGGCGATGACCCGTGCCATTCCTCCTGTTTTAACTTGTTCGAAAATGCCTGGTCATGTATTCTTCGACCCCTTTTGCGCCAAGCTGCGCAAAGGCGCGGAGAGGTGTCCGAGTGGTTGAAGGAGCACGCCTGGAAAGTGTGTAAGCGGGTTATACCGCTTCGCGGGTTCGAATCCCGCTCTCTCCGCCAACTGTTTTGTGAAATTGCTTGATGCGGGAGTCGAACCCGCGAAAATGAACATGTGGGGTTCGACGAATCGGCAGGAGCCGATTCGTGCAGCGGAGCTGCCCGCAGGGTGAGGCACAGGATGTGCCGAGTACATCCCGCTCTCTCCGCCAGTTTCTATGGTGGTCCCGTTGGTTCTCTCGCGACGATAGTTTGTGAACTCCGCCAGGGCCGGAAGGCAGCAACGGCAGCAAACGACTCGGGTGCCGGGATGCGCTGGCGGGACCGCCGCCTTGTTTTTCCTCGCGTGTGAAAAAGAGCGCCAAGCGTGACTGCTTCGGCGACGTCTTGCACCTCCACATCCCTGCTGAGCCCGGATGAAGCGCTCGGGTTCAGCGCCCGCTTGACTCAAGGGGGCTATCAAAGCGCGCCCTGAGTTGCGTCGAAACTTAGCTCGTCATTCCCGCGGAGGCGGGAATCCAGTGCCTTGCTTGCGGTGTCCACACAGGCGGGTCCAGATCACTGGATGATGGGCAATCTGGCTACTGCCGAGCGTTTCTCGCTTGAAGCCTTGCGAGTCGACCATGGTATTGCCTCGTTGATAGCCTTGTGCAGCGAGCCCGCCGCCACGCTGCCGCTACGCCTCTGCTAAAATCAGCGTTGGTCTCAACGGACGTTGCGATGTCGTATCAGGTTCTTGCGCGCAAATGGCGGCCGAAACGCTTTCCGGAGCTGGTCGGTCAGGAACATGTGGTGCGCGCGTTGAGCAATGCGCTGGACACCGGGCGCATGCATCACGCCTTCCTGTTCACCGGCACGCGCGGCGTGGGCAAGACGACCATCGCACGTATTTTCGCCAAATCGCTCAACTGCGAGCGCGGCCAATCCTCGCATCCGTGCGGTGAATGTTCGGCCTGCAAGGATATCGATGCCGGGCGCTTCATGGACATGATCGAGATCGACGCGGCCAGCAATACCGGCGTCGACGATGTGCGTGACGTGATCGAGAACGCGCAGTACACGCCGTCGCGCGGGCGCTTCAAGGTGTACCTGATCGACGAAGTGCACATGCTCAGCAAATCGGCGTTCAATGCCTTGCTGAAAACGCTTGAAGAACCGCCGGAGCATGTGAAATTCCTGCTCGCCACGACCGATCCGCAGAAACTGCCAGTCACGGTGCTGTCGCGCTGCCTGAAGTTCAATCTCAAGCGCTTGCTGCCCGAACAGATCATCGGCCAGATGCGACACATTCTCGACGCCGAAGGTATCGAATACGACAATGACGCGCTGGATGAACTTGCGCGCGGTGCCGATGGATCCTTGCGCGACGGCTTGTCGTTGCTGGATCAGGCCATTGCCTACGGCGCTGGCGCGGTGCGTGCCGACGAAGTACGCCAGATGCTGGGAACGATCGAGCGCGGTCGCGTGTTCGCGTTGATCGAAGCGGCGCAGGCTGGTGATGGCGTGCAGTTGATGAACGAAGTGGATCAGCTGGCGGAATTCTCGCCTGATTTCGCTGGCGTACTCGATGATCTTGCGGCGGCACTACATCGGATCCAGCTCAAGCAACTGGTTGCTGCGTACGCAACTGACGATCACGCCGGCGATGCGCAGGTCGCCGCTCTGGCTGACGCGATGTCGCCGGAAACGGTGCAATTGTTCTACCAGATTTCGTTGACCGGTCGTCGCGACCTGCCGCTTGCCCCGACTCCACGTGCAGGCTTCGAGATGACGTTGTTGCGCATGCTGGCGTTTCGACCGGGTGATGTCGGCAAGCAAGCGGCGGTGCCCGTTGCTCGCACTGCTGCCTCACCGCCAAAACCCGCGCCGCGGCGTGAGGCGGAAGCTGCACCCATGCCGGTGCCGCGACGCGAGGCGGCTACTGCACATGAGGTGCGCGAGCCGGCGCCGACAAAAGCGCAGACCAGCGAACGAGATGGCGACAGCAATGCCGTTGCTGCTGCGGACTCTGCCGATTGGGCGGGTTTGATTCAGACGGCTGGATTGCGCGGAGCGCTTGGTCAGCTCGCCCAACACGCTGCCTTGCTCAGCATCGAAAACGGCGTGGTGCGACTGGCGTTGAAAACGGAATTCGCACATTTGAGTTCGCCAGTGTTGATCGAGCAGATGCAGGTAAAATTGGCCGTGGCACTCGGTCGTGCCATCAAGGTGCAGTTTGAAAAAGCCGCACCGACAATGGACACTCCAGCCGATGTCGCCTCGCGTGAACGCAATGAGCGACAACAGGCTGCGGAGCAGGCCTTTTACGAAGATCCATTCGTACAAACCATGAAGCGTGACTTCGGCGCGCGCGTCATCCCCGATTCCATTCGCGGCAACTGACGCTGGTCAATCCGCAGCACAAATTATTTCAGGAGACGTGATATGCGTGGACCCCAGCGCATGCAGGAAGACCTCAAGCGCGCGCAGGAAGAAGTCGCAAAGCTTGAAGTCACCGGTCAGGCCGGCGGCGGCGTGGTGACGGTGACGATGAACGGTCGGCATGAAGTTCGGCGCGTGAACATTGATCGAAAGTTATTTGCCGAAGACCCCGAAATGGCCGAGGATCTGGTTGCCGCCGCCATCAACGATGCGGTGAACCGGATTGCTGCCGCGAGCAAGGAAAAAATGAGCGGCGTTGCCGGTGGGATGAATCTGCCGCCGGGGTTTGAATTGCCGTTTTGATGGGAGGCCGGGATTCGGTATTCGGGATAGGAAAATAGACTTGCAGCAGCGTTCAAACATCGTCATTCCCGCGTAGGCGGGAATCCAGTGTCTTTGCTCTGCGCGGGCGAGGATGGCTAAAAACCAAGTCACTGGATTCCCGCCAAGAACATGCGGGAATGACACATCTCTTGTGCTAGCCCCGATCAAGCTCATCGGTCGCCCCTCAGCCCTCAGCCTTCAGGCCCTCAGCCCTCAGCAACCCATGTCCGGCTCCCCACTTCTAAACGAACTGATCGAAGCATTCCGCTGCTTGCCCGGCGTAGGTGCGAAGACGGCCCAGCGCATGGCATTTCATGTGCTGGAGCGTGATCGTGTGGGGGCGAAACGCCTGGCCGACAAGCTCGCAGTGGCAGTCGAGCGTATCGGCAATTGCACGCGCTGTCGCACGTTCAGCGAAGAAGCGGTTTGCGCTTTATGTTCAAACCTTGCGCGCGATGTTCAGTTGTTGTGTGTTGTCGAAACGCCGGCGGACCAATTGGCGATCGAACAGGCGACCGGATTTCGCGGACACTATTTCGTGCTGCTTGGGCGTTTGTCGCCGCTGGATGGCTTTGGTCCAAAGGAACTGGGGTTCGACTTGCTGGCTGCGCGTCTGGCCGAAGGCGAAGTCCGCGAACTGATTGTGGCGACCAATCCAACCGTTGAAGGCGAAGCGACCGCGCATATGCTCAGCCAGATTGCGCGACAGGCGGACGTGCGCGCGACCCGACTCGCGCACGGCGTGCCGCTGGGCGGAGAGCTCGAATTCATCGACCGTGGCACGCTGGCGCACGCGTTTGGTGGAAGGCAGAAGATTTGAAGGGCCGGGATTTTGGATTCGGGATTCGAGATTCGCAAGAACCAAGGCTCGACGTTCCCGCCCTCGCGGGAATGACGCGTTTGTATACTTTCCCTCAGCCCTCAGGTGCCCCATGCCCGAAACCCTCTTCAGCAAAATCATCCGCCGCGAAATTCCTGCCGATATCGTCTACGAAGACGATGAGGTGCTGGCATTCCGCGATATCAATCCGCAGGCGCCGGTGCACGTGTTGTTCATTCCGAAGAAGCCGATCGCCACGACCAACGATGCCGAAGAGGCGGATGCGGCGTTGATCGGCAAGCTGGTGTTGCGCGCAGCGTCTTGGGCGAAGCAGCAAGGCTTCGCGCAGGCTGGTTATCGTTGCGTTATCAACTGCAATGAGCATGGCGGACAAACGGTATTCCACCTGCATCTGCACCTGCTCGGCGGTCGTCAGTTGCACTGGCCGCCGGGCTGAGTCGATTACCCTCGCGAATTACTTTTTCGGCGGCGGCGGCGACGGTGAGTGCACAATTATTATTGGCGGTCGCGACCACCACAAGCCGCCTCCCCAAAATGGGTCGTATGGGCCCCAGAACGGATCGTAATAACGCGGCCATGGACCGTACTGGTCGCGATCGTCGCGAACCGGCCACAGATGGACATGATCGGCAGCGACATGGGCGTAGGTGTAGTTATATTCGCCGACTTTGTGTTGCTCGCTGCCATCGACCTGACCGACGACGGTCAGGTCACGACCCTTGCGGTACAGTTCGGGGTCGTAGAATCCTTTGCTGCAGGCGATAAAGCGACCGCTGCTCTCGCCGCGGCGTTTGGGTCGGGCGTCGGACCACAACGGTCGCGACATCACTTCAAAACACGTGCTGTCGGACTTTGGCTCGACCTTGAGCAGTTCACCACCCCAGCGCACCCGTTCTCCATGGCTTGCCGAGGCGACGGCCTGCTGCGGCGTCATCGTGCTGAACTGATCGCCGGCCAGTTGCGGTGGAACCGTTGCACAGCCAGCCAGCATCAGCACGGCAAGTGCGGCAATCGCGGGAATGTGGCGCATGAGGAACTCCTTGTTCAATATCCGTTATGACGCCCGAGTAGCACATTTCGTTGCAGTGGATTCTACGCCTCGGGGTCAGGCATGGTGTGTACGTTCAGTTTACGCACCGCCCGCGCGAATGCCTGGATGGCGTTCGCGTCGGCAGATTGGCGTGCGTAGCGCAAGTCGGCATAGCTCACGATCAGATTTTGCGCCACGCCATTATTCAGGCGCATGTCCGCAACACGCTGCGAAAACGTTTGCGGTCCTTCGTTTGGTGCACGCACTGCGCCAGCGCGCGCGAGTTTGCGGCACAACATGGTGTACGCGGCGTCGAGTCGATCACGGTGCTCGCGTGGCGCGCGCATTACCCACCATGCGAATAGTGCCAACAACAAGGTGCTCAGACCAATCAGTATTGCAACCAGTTGGGAGTATCCGGCATCGTCAATGCCGAACGGCGTGAGCAGGCTGCGCTGGCGCAGCGCGTCGAATTGCACGATCGCGTTGTTCCAGAAGCGATTGACCACATCCAGGTGATTGCGCATCGCCTGCAGCCAGTCGGCCTGGTACCACGGCGCGCTGGCGCCGGCAGCGGCGCGTGCTCCGATTTCCACGCGCTGCGGGCTGACGGCTGCGGTCGGGTCCACGCGCACCCAGCCGCGGCCGGCCAGCCAGACCTCCGACCAGGCGTGCGCATCGGATTGCCGCACCACCAGATAGTCGCTGCTGGCGTTGTAGTAGCCGCCCTGATAGCCGGTGACCACGCGTGCGGGGATACCGGCTGCGCGCATCAGGAATGTAAACGCGGACGCGTAGTGCTCGCAAAAACCCCGGCGAGTTTCGAACAGGAAATCGTCAATCGAATTGTGCCCGAGCAATGGCGCGTTCAAGGTGTAGAAGAAGTCTTTGTTGAACATTGCCAGTGCCGCGTGGATGACGCCGTCATCGTCGTGGAACTGCGTGCGCCAGCGTTGCGCCAACGCGCGTGAACGCGGATCGAATCCGTCCGGCAGACGCAGGGCCAGATTTCGATGCGCGCCATCCAGATTGGGGTCCAGCCGGTAGTGGGTCGCCGAAGTCACGCGATAGCGGCGCAGTTTGTCCACAGGCGTGCGACTGACCAGGCTCATGTCCGCAGCGCGCACGGCGTTGTCGGGCGCGGCGACAGGCATGTCCAACGCCAACAGCCAGTGCCGCTGCGTGGGCTCAAGACTGACTGCGTAGCTGATGGTGGAAGCCCGCGTTTCCAGGCCGCCATCATTGGGGCGACTGGCGAAAATTTCCGGGCGCGTCCAGGCGCTTCCGTCGAATTGCCACAGGACCGGGCCGCGCCAGTAAAGTTGTCCGCGTGGCGGAAGCGGCCCATCGAAATCGACGCGGAATGCCGGCGAGTCGTCGATCAGCAATTGCTGGATGCTGCCTGGTGCCATGCGATCGCCAAGACCAGTGCGCGCATCACCGTTGCTGGGTGCGCCCCACAACGGCGATCCAAGTCGCGGCAGGAACACAAACACGCACAGCGCCAGCGGCAATGCCGAAGCCAGTGCAATGGCGCCACCGCGCAAATGTTGTTTCGAATCGTGCCAAAGATTCGCCGTGATGGTGCCGGCAGGCAAGGATTCCAGCGCCCGCAACGTGGCAAGAAACAGTGCCAGCGCCGCAAATAGCAGCAGGGTGAAAACAAGACTGCTGTTGAACAGCAACGCACTCATCAATACGAAGCTGGCGAAACAGATCGCGGCACGCGCGTCGCGTCGGGATTCGGTTTCGACCAGCTTGAGCACCAGCATCGAACACGCCAGTACGCTGCCGGGGTCACGTCCAAAAATATTCCCATAGTGGATAATGATGAAAATGGGGAAAATCACGATCAGCGGTAATTTTATCCATGCCGGAATGCGCGCGCCGCCACGCCTGCGTTGCAGCCAGCGCCCGGCGAGCAACAGCGCAATGGGAATCGAGAACAACCATGGCATACGCAACAGATGCGGCAGTACGGCCGCCGTTACGCTGGCCGCGGTCAGGTCGAACTGCACGCGCGTGAGTGGTTGCGATTTCATTCGCCGCCGCCGGGCAGCAATGCGAGCGCGTGCAAACAGGCCGCACGATGGTCGCTGCCGCGTCCATATCCGATGCGTTGACCGGGTAGGTGGATGGCATAACTGACCTGCGCGGATTCGGCCATGCATACCCAACTGGCCAGTCGCGAAATCCGCGCTTCGCGATCGAGGCCGCGCAATGCCGCGAAATCGAGCAGGATTTGCTTGCCGGACTGCGATTCGAATTCCTTGACCAGCAAGTAGTCGTGGCGCGCGCTCGCCTTCCACGCAATGCTGCGCAGCGCATCGCCTGGGCGGTATTCGCGCAGCGCGGCCAATTCATCACCATGCCGACGCACGCTGGTTTCCTGCGTGTGCGCGCCGGTCTTCGGAAGCGGTGGTGGATGGGCTTCCAGGCGCGGATAGATCAGGGCGGCGAACTGCGGATTGAGCCAACTCCAGACATGAAACAGGCCGAACGGATATTCGCTGGACACGCGCACGCGGCCGATCCGGTACCAGCCGCGCTGTAACGTTGGCAATTCAATAGCAATGGGCTGCTCGTGCAATTCACGCAAATCGAAAAGCTTGTTTTCGACGCCAATGTCCAGGCGCAAACCCAGGCGATCGCGCCCACCAGCGTGAAAACGAAAGCGCACCAATAATCGTTCGCCCGCATGGCACGGGTTGGATTGCAGCGCGCGCAACTCGAGTCGGTTCAGCGCGCGGAATGCCTGGAAGATGCTCTGGTATCCGGCTGCGCCAAGCAGGCAGGTGAGCAGCAGCGCCGGATTGTTGTTGTAGTTCAGCGCGCCGAGCATCATCACCAGCAGCACGGCGGAAAACATCAGGCCGAAACGCGTCGGCAGCACGTAAATTCGCCGCCGATCCAGCCGGATCGGCAGGGCTTCGGGTTGCTTGAGCCGAGTCAACGCGGGTAAGCGGCGCTCCGCGAAGGCGACGACACGCGGCCAACGCAACGGTTGCCCGGTTGTGGAATTCGACTTACCGGAATTCACCGTCCGGATTCCAGCGCAAACCTACGCGACCGCAACCTGCGCCAGCAGCGCGGCGGCGAGTTGATCGCGCGACTGATTGCTGGTCCCGCTCGGAATCAGGCGATGTGCGGCAACGCCGGCGAAAACGGCCTGAATGTCTTCGGGCAGGCAGTAGCCGCGTCCGGCAAGCACGGCGCAGGCGCGCGCGGCGCTGAGCAGGGCGAGTCCCGCGCGAGGTGACAGGCCGACGCGAATATCGCCATGGGCGCGGCTGGCGGCAAGCAGCGATTGCACGTAGTCAATCAATGCGGGGCTGGCGAGCACGGCGTTGACCGTGCTGCGCAATTGCGCGATCTGTGCAACATTCAGACAGGGTTGCAGTTGCGCGATCAGTTCGCGCCGATCACTCGCGGCAAGCAGCGCGCGCTCGGCTTGCGCATCCGGATAATCCAGCCCGATGCGCAACATGAAGCGATCCAGTTGCGAATCCGGCAATGGGTAGGTGCCGGCCAACTCGATCGGATTCTGTGTGGCCACGACGAAAAATGGGGTGGGCAGGGCATGGGTTGCACCGTCAACCGTGGTCTGTTGCTCGGCCATCGCTTCGAGCAAGGCGCTCTGGGTTTTCGGCGTGGCCCGGTTGATTTCGTCGGCCAGAACGAGTTGCGCGAACAATGGACCGGGATGGAAGGTGAAGGCGTTGCGCTCACGGTCGTAAACGCTCACGCCGATGATGTCCGAAGGCAACAGGTCGCTGGTGAACTGGATGCGTTGGAACGACAAATCCAGGGTCGCGGCGAGCGCGTGCGCCAGCGTGGTTTTCCCAACGCCGGGCAGGTCTTCGATCAGCAAATGTCCGCCGGCAAGGAAACACGCAAACGCCAGGCGAATCTGCGCGGTTTTGCCCAGCACGACGCTGTTCACCTGACGCTGCGCATTGGCGAGCGCCGCCGACAAAGCGGAATCCAGTGGGGCTTTGCTGGCGGGAACCGATGACTGAAGCGTACTCATGGTGGCCGAGTCTAGGTGCAGGCGAGTATAGGCAATGTAAAGGCTGGCGCGGCAGTTGGCCAGTTGAAGGGGGCGAGCGGTCTGCCGGATCGGTCAGGCGGTGTTGCCGTGGTCGCGCAAGCAATATGCATTGTCTATTGAATCGGCTCGACGATCGGCTCGGTCAGTTCGCCCCAAGCCTTGGGTCGTACCCGTTCGGTCACGGCGAGCAGTTTTCACCACAAAGGACACGAAGGACACAAAGCCTGAGCATCCAATCGATCGTTCTTTGTGTCCTTCGTGTCATTCGTGGTAAATCGCCCTGCTGCTGAATCGGAACGAATTGTCGCCTTCGTTGTGCTCATCAAGAACGGCTAGTCTTCAATGGCTGCAGGTTCAATAAGCGCACTCAAATCGGCGCGATACCGGCTTCGCGCAGCATCCGGCACAACGCAATCAGGGGTAAGCCGATCAACGCGGTCGGATCGGTGGATTCGATGCGCTCGAACAGGCCTATGCCGAGCGCTTCGCACTTGAAGCTGCCGGCGCAATCCAACGGCGATTCGCGTTGCACGTAGCGTGAAATTTCCTCGCTATCGAGCGTGCGAAAAATAACCCGGGTGGTATCGATGGCGTTGAATTCATGCCCCGGCGGACGCCGCCCGTCATGAAGGCATAGGGCGGTGTGAAAGACGACGCTGCGACCACTACAGGCGAGCAACTGCGCGCGTGCTTTCTCGATGCTGCCGGGCTTTCCCATGGCTTTGCCGTCCAGCTCGGCGACTTGATCGGAGCCTAGAACCAGCGCACCGGGATGCGCCGCAGCCACCGCCCGTGCTTTCGCGGTTGCCAGGCGCGTGGCGAGCCCCGCAGGCGATTCGCCATCGCGCACGCTTTCGTCGACGTGTGGCGCGGCAGTCCGAAATCCCGGGGTGATGCGCGCGAGCAACTCGCGCCGGTAGGGCGATGTCGATGCCAGGATCAATTCGACATCCGTCAGTGCAATCACGAAGGCATCCTGGGCACGACGGTTTTAGCGCTGGCCTGCGCGCTTTCGAGGTCTGCGGTGATTGCGCCGAGGCGATCGACTTGTGCTCCCAGCGTAGCGCTCGATTGGGTCATCGCCGCGCGGGCGTTGTCCAGATCGGACTGACTGGCCGTGGTTGCGTGCTGCTGAATCCACAGCCGGTGTGCGAGCAGGTCTTGCAAAGCCGCTTTTACCTTGGCATCGGCACTCAAGGCGTGGTCGGCCGTCGCGCTCATTTCCTCGGGTAACACGGTCAACATGCCGCGCAAGCGCTGCATGCGCCGTTTGCATTCGTGCAACCGCGCTTCCAGGGCATCGGCGCCATCGAGCAAGGCGCGAATACTGTGCTCGCGATGGCGCAGGTGCCGGCTATTCAGCCACACCAGCAACATCAGCGCGACGGCAATCACGAGTGCAATGATCAGGTAATGCACGAGTAGGCGTTCTCCCTGTCCAAGGGCCAGTCTGCCGGATGTGGGGCGATTGGTAAATCTGGGGCTGGGATTGGGGGTTCTGGACTCGGGAATCCGGAATCGGGACTTGCAGGATCAAAGATTCGTCATTCGAGCTTGACCAGCCCTCCGGCTGTTGAGAGCCGCTGGAACGGCGAGACCTAGATTCTTCCCCAACCCCAACCCCCTAACAGCGATTCCCGGTACCTGATTCTCGATTCCCGGCTTCAAGCCCGGAATCCCGCATCAGCGCTGGGGAAACCCTTATCAGAACTCCACGACGTAGCTCGCCCGCCGAGCCGTTTTTGTTGACTTTGTGCACTGCGGCACATAACATCGCGCGCGCCATGACCGCTGTATTGCCAGAATCCGTGGACGCGTGGCGCATGGTGCAGGGGCGTTGCGCGTTTCGAGGCTCGTTGCCGTTGGCGGCCATGCCGCGACTGCGCGAAAGCTTGGCCGCAAGCTACGGCGATGTGGTCTTCGATCTTGAATTCGGCAAGGATGAATTGGGCGTGGCGCAATTGCGCGTGCGTGCCGAAGCGGCGTTGCCGTTGATATGCCAGCGCACGCTGGAGATCTTCGCATTGCCAGTGGTTATCGATACGCGCCTGGGGTTGATCGCCCAGGAAGAGGACGAGGCGGGGCTGCCTGCGGATGTTGAGCCGCTTTTGACCAGTAACGGCTTGCTGCGACTGGCTGATGTAATAGAAGACGAATTGATTCTTGCGGTGCCGGTGGTGCCGGTCAAACCAGACACGTCGCCGCAGCGGCAGGTCTGGTCCGACGCTGTCGAGCCGCAGGATGCGGTCACGGACAACCCGTTTGCAGCCTTGGCGAAAATCAAGACTGCGAAGAACTAACGCAACACTATTCATTTAGATATACATCGGAGAATTACCATGGCAGTTGCCAAAAGCCGCAAGTCCCCTTCACGTCGCGGCATGCGCCGTTCCCACGACAGCCTCACCGCCAAGCAATTGTCGACCGATCCGACCTCCGGTGAGGTGCATGTTCGTCACCATCTCACCAAGGACGGCTACTATCGCGGTCGCAAAGTGATCGAAGACAAAGCCGTAGCGCACGACGAAGATTGAGATCCGTCGCGTCGCCGCCAACCCGTTTTCGATGATCACTGCGGCGTTCATTCCTGCGCGCCCATGAGTTACCGGAGCGCGCCATGATCTATGCACGTATCGCCGGCACGGGCAGTTGCCTGCCGGAACGCATCGTCACGAATGCCGATCTGGAAAAACAGGTCGACACCAGTGATGAGTGGATCGCCAGTCGTACTGGTATCCGCCAGCGGCATATCGCGGCCGATGGAGAAACCACCTGCGACCTGGCCCATGGCGCTGCAACTGCGGCGATGCAAGCCGCCGGTGTCACGGCCGACCAGATCGAGCTGATCATCCTCGGCACAACAACGCCGGACATCATTTTTCCCTCGACTGCATGCCTGTTGCAGCATCGTCTTGGCGCGAACGGCTGTGCCGCGTTCGATGTCAACGCCGCGTGCTCGGGTTTCGTGTATGCGCTGTCAATCGCCGACAAGTTCATTCGTTGTGGCAGCGTGAAAACCGCCCTGGTGGTTGGCGCGGAAACCCTGTCGCGCATGGTCGATTGGACCGACCGTTCGACCTGCGTGCTGTTTGGCGATGGCGCCGGTGCCGTTGTGCTCAAGGCCGACAGCGAACCGGGCATCTTGTCCACCCACCTGCATGCCGATGGTGGCTATAAAGAACTGTTGTGGAATCCGGTCGGCGTTTCCGCGGGTTTCAAGCTGGACGAGCCCAACGCTGGCGTGCGCGTGTTGATGCGTGGCAGCGACGTATTCAAGATTGCGGTCAAGACGCTTGATCGCGTTGTGGAAGAAACCCTTGCCGCCAGCGGATTGGATCGCACTGCGATCGATTGGTTGATTCCGCATCAGGCGAACTTGCGCATCATTCAGGCCACGGCCAAGCGCCTGGACATGCCAATGGAGCGCGTCATCGTCACCGTCGACAAACACGGCAATACTTCATCGGGTTCGGTACCGCTGGCACTGGATTATGCGGTGCGCTCGGGCAAGGTGCAGCGTGGCCAGATGTTGCTGCTTGAAGCCTTCGGCGGCGGCTTTACCTGGGGTTCGGCGTTGTTGCGCTACTAGAGCTAAGGGCGGGCTTGAGAGCAGCGGGCCGAGTGCCAGGTGCTGTTGAGCCGGCCATTCTGATTTTTCCGTTTCGACAAGTATTCAATCATCATGATGTCTCCAGTTATCACGCCCAAGCCTGCCGCGCTGGCTTTCGCTTTTCCCGGCCAAGGTTCGCAATCGCTGGGCATGCTCGGTGAATTGGGCAGCGAGTTCGATGTCGTCAAGCGTACGTTTGACGAGGCGTCCGACGGAGCCGGCGCGGACTTGTGGGCGATCGCGCAGCAGGGTCCGGAAGAAGTATTGAATCGGACCGAGCACACTCAGCCGGCGCTGCTTGCCGCCGGAGTCGCGGTGTGGCGCGTATGGAATGAACGCGGCGGCGCGCAACCCGGATTGCTGGCAGGACACAGTCTGGGTGAATACGCGGCCCTGGTTTGTGCAGGTTGCTTGAGCCTGATCGATGCCGCCAGGCTCGTGGCAGATCGCGGCCGCTTGATGCAGGCCGCGGTGCCGCAAGGCGTGGGGGCGATGGCCGCGATTCTTGGCGGCGACGATGCCCAGATCGAACAAGTCTGCATTGAAGTGGCCGACGGTGAAGTGGTCGCGCCGGTCAATTACAACGCGCCCGGCCAATTGGTGATTGCCGGCAACACGGCCGCCGTGGATCGCGCGATCGCGCGCCTGGCCGAGCTCGGGGTTCGCAAAGTAGTCAAGCTCGCCGTCAGCGTGCCTTCTCATTGTGCGTTGATGCGCGGTGCTGCCGATCAGCTTGCCGATAGGTTCGACGCGATTGCCTGGAAAACGCCGCAGATTCCAGTAATCCAGAACGTGCGCGCAGAGGCCTACGACAGCATCGACGAAATCCGCGCGGCACTCGCGCAACAGCTTTACTCACCGGTGCGCTGGACCGACAGCATGCGTGCATTAAGCGCGGCCGGAATCACCCGCGTTGCCGAATGTGGTCCCGGCAAGGTGCTCACCGGCCTGCTCAAGCGTATCGATCGGGCCTTGGATGGCCGTGCCATTGGCGCGCCCGCGGATTTGAATCAGGCGATCGTCGATTGGAAGGATGCAACCGCGGGGTCCAACGTATGAGCGCGCTTCTCAAAGACGAAATCGTTCTGGTCACCGGCGCCAGTCGCGGTATTGGCGCGGCGATTGCCGACACGTTAGTCGTGCAAGGTGCGCGCGTAGTTGGTACGGCTACCAGCGAAGCCGGCGCGCAAGCGATCAGTGAGCGGCTGGGACCTCACGGTGGCGCAGGCCGCGTGCTGGATGTGACCGACGGGGCTGCGGTGGAAGCACTCATCGATGCGATCGCGGCGGAGTTCGGCCCGATCACGATTCTGGTCAACAACGCCGGCATCACTCGCGATCAATTGTTGATGCGGATGAAGGAAGACGACTGGCAGGCGATCCTCGATACCAATCTGACATCGGTGTATCGCACCTCCAAGGCCGTCATGCGCGGCATGATGAAAGCGCGTCGTGGGCGCATCATCAGTATCGCGTCGGTGATTGGATTGACCGGAAATCCGGGCCAGTCCAACTATGCGGCGGCCAAGGCCGGGATCATCGCGTTTTCCAAGTCGCTTGCGCGCGAGATCGGTTCGCGCGGCATTACCGTCAACGTCGTGGCACCGGGTTTCATCGATACCGACATGACACGCAATCTCCCCGAAGAACAGCGCAATGCGTTGCTCGGGCAGATTGCATTGGGGCGGCTCGGGGCCGCCGACGATATCGCGCAAGCAGTGCTGTTTCTCGCTTCGCCCGCGGCTGCGTACATCACCGGCGAAACGCTGCACGTCAATGGCGGCATGTATATGGCGTAGCGCATTCACGCTCCGAGAGGGGTAGTATTGCCCTCTCAAACGCTCCTATTTGTCAGCCCGCATTATTCATGAATAGCGCTCGCGCTGGCTTGATCCTTGAACCCCCAGCGCTTTTTGCTCAGTCGGCCATTGCCACTGCTATGACCTGCTTCTCGAAAAACGCTGTGAATCCAAGTCTCTACGCCATCATCGCGCGTATTCATGAATAATGCGGGCTAGCGCGACGGCGGGGCATCCACTACAATTCGCGGCGTTTTCCGTATGGTTTCCACTCTGGTGAGGTTTTGCACATGAGCAGCATTGAAGATCGCGTCAAGAAGATCGTCGTCGAGCAACTTGGCGTCAAGGAAGATACCGTTACTCCGAACGCCTCGTTTGTTGACGACCTGGGCGCCGACTCGCTGGATACCGTAGAGCTGGTGATGGCGCTGGAAGAAGAATTCGAGTGCGAAATTCCTGACGAGGAAGCCGAAAAAATCGCCACCGTTCAACAAGCAGTCGATTACGTGAAGGCCCACGTCAAGGCCTGATTCGGTACGTTTGCGTTTAAAAAAACTGCGCCTGCGGGCGCAGTTTTTGTTTGAAAATATAGATATGCGAGTAGATTGCTTTTTTGATTGCACCCTCAATAGTGATCGAAAAAACATCGACAAGTGCAGCCATGGATGGCTGCTTCGTGATTCTCGCGATCAAGGACGCCCGCATAAATTACGGTAGATCCTCATGACCACCAAACGACGCGTAGTAGTCACCGGTCTGGGCATCGTCAGCCCGGTCGGCAACGATGTGGATACGGCGTGGAAAAACATCCTCGCCGGCAACAGCGGAATCGGTCTGGTCACGAATTTCGATGCCAGCACGTTTCCTACGCGCATCGCCGGAGAAGTCCGCGATTTCGATCCGGCCCAGTACGTGCCAGCGAAAGACGTCAAGAAGATGGATCCGTTCATTCATTACGGCATCGCCGCATCCGTGCAGGCATTGGCCGATGCCGGCATGCACCCGCACGAACACGATGAAGAACGCATTGGTTGCGCGGTCGGTGCGGGCATCGGCGGCATTGCCACTATCCAGCGCACCAGCATCGTGTTCCACGAGGGTGGGCAGCGCAAGATTTCGCCGTTCTTCGTGCCCAGCTCGATCATCAACATGGCTTCTGGAAACCTGTCGATCATGCTTGGCCTCAAGGGGCCGAACATTGCCTGCGTGACTGCATGCACGAGCGCCACACACAACCTCGGCCTGGCCATGCGCCTGATCCAGTACGGCGACGCCGACGTGATGGTGGCCGGCGGCGCTGAGTACGCCACCACCGGCGTTGCGATGGGCGGTTTTTGTTCGGCGCGCGCACTTTCCCAGCGCAATGATGAGCCAACCCGGGCCAGCCGCCCTTGGGACAAGGATCGCGACGGCTTCGTGTTGTCCGATGGTGCCGGCGTGCTGGTGCTGGAAGAATACGAACACGCGAAAAAGCGCGGCGCGCGCATCTACTGCGAACTGGCTGGCTTCGGCATGAGTGCGGATGCCTATCACATCACCGCGCCGCTCGAGAATGGCGAAGGCGCCGCGCGCTGCATGACCGCGGCGATGAAAGACGCCGGGCTGAACCTGGATCAGGTCCAGTACGTCAATGCACACGGCACGTCCACACCTGCCGGTGATTTGGCCGAAACCAATGCGATGAAAACCTGCTTTGGCGATCAGGCCCGCAAGCTCATGGTGTCGTCGACGAAATCGATGACCGGGCATCTGTTGGGTGCCGCCGGCGGTATCGAGGCGATCTTCTGTGTGCTGGGGATGCGCGACAGCGTGGTGCCACCGACGATCAATCTGGATTCGCCGGGTGAAGGCTGCGATCTGGATTACGTTCCTAACACCGCACGTCAAACAAAAATCGATGTGGCCTTGTCGAATTCATTCGGCTTCGGCGGCACCAACGGTACGCTGGCGTTCCGCAAGATTTGAGTTGCGTGCGCGAATTGCGTGCGCTCAGCGACCCCAACGATCTGCTGGCGTTGGCAGCGGCCAACCCGTCGCGTTATCCCTGTTTGCTCGAAAGCGTGGCGCGCGGTTCGGCGCAGGCGCGCTACGACATCCTGTTCGCGTTTCCACAGGATGCTATCTTGCTGCATCACGACGGTCGTGTACGCGATGCGCAGGGTCGTGAGCACGAAGGGCGGTTTCTCGACGTACTCGATGCACAGTGGCGCGCTGCGCAATCAGCATCGCATTCAATTGAGAATTTATCATTTCACGGTGGCTGGGCTCTGTTTCTCAGCTATGAATTGGCTGCGCAGATTGAGTTGGGCCTGCGATTGCCTGCCGCGACAGAAACTGCAATTCCGGTTGCTTTGGCGCTGCGCTGTCCGGCCGCAATCGTGCGCGATCACGCAACTCAGAAGTTTCATGCGGTCACCGAACCCGGATTTTCCGATCTTGGCGATTTGCTGCAAACAGATATGGAATCGATGCCGGCGTACGTGCCGAAACCGCTAGGCGAATGCAAAATCATTGAGGAATCGCCGCAACGTTTCCTTGAAGCCGTCGCCCGCGTACAGGACTACCTGCGTGCCGGGGATACCTATCAGGTGAACCTGTCGCGCGAATGGCGCGCCGAGCTTACGCAGGCGCCGCCGGCTGTCGATCTGTATGCCAGCCTGCGCCGTACGAATCCGGCACCGTTCGCCGGCTTGTTGCAATGGCAGGACTGGGCCTTGCTCAGTTCTTCGCCTGAACGCCTGGTCGAAGTGCGTGGCGATCGCGTGCAGACGCGGCCTATCGCCGGCACCTGCGCGCGATCGGCCGGCGGCGACGATGCCGAGCGCATCCGCGAGATGATCGCGCATCCAAAGGAGCGTGCCGAACACGTCATGCTGATCGATCTGCAACGCAATGACCTGGGCCGCGTTTGCGTGCCGGGTTCGGTGCGCGTCGATGAATTGATGAGCGTGGAAAGCTATGCCCATGTGCATCACATCGTTTCCAACGTGTGCGGCAAACTGCGCGCGAATATATCTCCCGGCGACATCATTGCCGCGCTGTTTCCCGGCGGCACGATCACGGGCTGCCCCAAGGTGCGCTGCATGCAGATCATTGCAGAGCTTGAAGGTTGCGGTCGTGGTGCCTACACCGGCGCGTTGGGTTATCTCAATCGCGATGGCAGCATGGACCTGAACATCCTGATTCGTAGCCTGACCCAGCACCGCACCAGCATCGCCTTCCGCGCCGGTGCCGGGATCGTGGCCGATTCCGATGCGCAGCACGAACTGGCTGAAACGCGCGCCAAGGCGCGTGGATTGCTCAAGGCGCTGGGCGGATGCTGATTGCGGCGCGTGACCTGTGCGCGACCATGCAATGTTCGGGCACAATGTGCGCAACATTCGAAGCGGAATCAGCGTGAAGAAGTCGTCGCCGAAAAAAGTGCGCCGGAGCGGATTGATTGGGATCGTCGTACTGCTGTTCGCGCTGGCAATCGCAGCGGCAGCCTATTTTTATGTCGATTACCAGCGCTTTTCCGATACGCCGCTTTCACCCCTGACCAACGACACGACGTTGGAAATTCCGCTTGGCACGTCGTTGCCCGGAATCCTGCGCGAATTGCAAAAGCTCGGAGTGGAACCTGGCTCGCAACTCTACTGGCGCGCGCTGGCACGGCAAATGTCTGTTGCTGGCCGATTGCATGCGGGCGAATATGCCCTGAATCCAGGGCTCACCCCGCGCGCATTCCTGGCAAAGATGGCGGCCAATCAGGTGATCCAGCACCAGTTCACCATCGTCGATGGCTGGACATTCGCGCAACTGCGCGGCCAGCTCGCCGAACAAGCCGGTTTGCGGCAAACGCTCGGGGGCGGCGATGCCGTGGTGCTGATGCGTAATCTCGGTGAGCCGGAGATGCCCGCCGAAGGCTGGTTTTTGCCGGAGACGTACAACTACGTCGCCGGCATGAGCGATCTGGATATCTTGCGGCGCGCGCACACGGCGATGCAGCAAACCCTCGACACGCTGTGGGACGCGCGCGCACCGGACTTGCCGTTGGTTGACAAGTACCAGGCGCTGATTCTTGCCTCAATCGTGGAAAAGGAAACCGGTCGTGCCGACGAACGTGCGAAAATCGCCGGTGTGTTCGAGCATCGACTGAAATTGGGTATGAGATTACAGACCGACCCGACGGTCATATACGGATTGGGTGCGAGTTACGACGGCAATCTGCATCGTCGCGATCTTGAATCCGATACGCCGTACAACACGTACACGCGCGCGGGTTTGCCACCGACGCCCATTGCCTTGCCGGGCCTGGCGGCGTTGATGGCGGTGATGCATCCGGAAGCGACCACTGCGTTGTACTTCGTCGCACGCGGCGATGGCAGCCATCAATTTTCCGCGACGCTGCGCGAGCACGACCAGGCCGTCGCGAAATACCAGTTGAAGCGCAAATGACAACGGGAAAACTCATCACGCTCGAAGGTGGTGAAGGCGCGGGCAAGAGCACTGTGCTTGAATCCGTGCGCGTGCTGTTGGCGCAACGCGGTATCGACGTGGTCGTGACGCGCGAACCGGGCGGCACGCCGGTGGGCGAGGCGCTGCGCAGCGTGCTGCTCGATCCGGGGCTGCGCGGCATGTGTGCGGAAACAGAATTGCTGCTGATGTTTGCATCGCGCGCTCAACTCGTGCGCCACGTGGTGCAGCCGGCACTCGCGAGTGGGCGCTGGGTGCTCTCAGATCGCTTCACTGATGCCAGCTTCGCCTATCAGGGCGGCGGTCGCGGGCAATCAGTCGCACGAATCGCCGAACTGGAACGCTGGGCGGCCGACGCCGTGCAGCCTGATTTGACCTTGTTGCTGGATTTGCCGGTTGCCGAAGGCTTGCAGCGCGCGAATGGGCGGGGCGCGGCGGATCGCATCGAACAGGAAAATGCGGAATTCTTCGAGCGCGTGCGCGTGGCCTATCGCAAGCGTGCACTGGAACATCCCCAACGCTTCCGCCTGATTGATGCCAGTTGTGCGCTGGATGACGTGCTCACTCAGGTTCGTGAAACGCTTGGTGTGTTTCTTGATTCGTGTCAGGTGCCGGCATGAGCCTTGACCCATGGCATGTGGATGCATGGAACCGGATTGTGGCGCGGCGTGTCGGCGGCACAATGCCGCATGCTTTGCTGCTGTGCGGCTCGCCTGGCTTGGGCAAGCGCGCATTCGCCGCGGCACTGGCACATGCGTTGTTGTGCGAACTCCCGGTGGGCGACGGCACGGCCTGTGGGCAATGCCGGGCCTGCAAGTTGATCGCCGCAGGCAGCCACCCGGACAAGATATTCATTACGTTCGGATTGCGCGACGATGGCAAGCCGCGCACTGAAATCGTCGTCGACCAGATTCGCGCGCTCGGTTCGCGCGTGGCCATGACCGCGCAGTTCGGCGGATTCCAGGTCGCGCAAATCGATCCGGCTGACGCGATGAATCAGGCCGCGGGCAACGCCTTGCTGAAAACACTCGAAGAGCCGACACCCGCGACAGTGATCATCCTGATCGCCGACCAACCGTCGCGGTTGCCGGCCACGATCCGCAGTCGCTGCCAGCGCATCGATTTTCATTTGCCCAGCGCCGAGCAAGGGCTGGATTGGTTACGCGCGCAGGGTGTCGAGGCGAAACCCGCGCAGGCGGCGCTGGAGGCCAGCGGCGGCAATCCGGGTTTAGCGCTTGCATGGTCGCGCTCGGGCGGCATGGCGCTGCGCGAAGAAGTCGTCGCTGATCTTCGCGCGTTGCGCGCTGGTCGTGCCGCCGTCGTGGATGTCGCAAATCGTTGGAGCAAGTCCGAGCCGGATTCGCGCTTGTGGTTCGTCGCTGCGTTGACCCAAGGCCAGGCCCGGGCACAGGCGCGGGGCTATGCAGGACCGCTCGCCTTGACCGCGCCGCTGGATTTGACCAAGCTAGAGGCTTGGTTCGAGCAGGCCAATCGCGCACGCGTGCATTTGCGTGGGCCGTTGCGCCCGGAACTGGTGCTGCTCGAAGCGCTGTCGAAATGGGGCGCGACACAATGAATGCCGCGGCCGGCCGTGCAACGACGACGTCGATGCAATTGCCTTTCACGGACGCTGGTAACAACGGAGGTGCGCTATGGTAGCGGGTGCAATGGGTGGAATGCCGCGGCAGGGAATTCTGTCGCTGGCGATCAAGGACAAGACCTCGCTGTACAACGCCTACATGCCGTTCGTGCGCGGTGGCGGCCTGTTCGTGCCGACAGCCAAGCGCTACAACATTGGCGATGAAGTATTTTTGTTGCTCACGCTGATGGACGACAAGGATCGCCTGCCGGTTGCCGGCAAGGTGGCCTGGATTACCCCGGCCGGCGCACAGGGCACGCGCACGGCTGGCATCGGTGTGCAGTTCAACGAATCGGGCGACGGCGAAACCGCGCGCACCAAGATCGAGTCGATACTCGCCGGTATCATCGGCTCGGATCGACCTACGCATACGATGTGACGCTCGTACGCCGCGCTACGTTTTCGAACTTTCCCATAATGCAAAAACGCTACTTCGGTACCGACGGCATCCGCGGGCGCGCGGGTGAGCCGCCGATCACCGCCGATTTCATGCTGCGCCTTGGGCGCGCAGCAGGACAAGTGTTCGCTGGCGACGACCATGCCACGATATTGATCGGCAAGGACACGCGAATCTCCGGCTATATGCTTGAGTCCGCGCTTGAAGCGGGCCTGGCTTCCGTCGGCGCCGACGTGCGCCTGCTCGGGCCAATGCCGACGCCGGCCGTGGCATGGCTCACGCGCACGCTGGGCGGCAGCGCAGGCATCGTCATCAGCGCTTCGCACAATCCCTATTGGGACAACGGCATCAAGTTCTTTTCCGGGAAAGGAGAAAAACTCGACGATGCCGTCGAGCTTGCGATTGAGCGCGCGCTGGACGAGCCGGCAACAACTGTCGCACCTGCACGTATCGGCAAAGCACAGCGCGTCGAGGATGCCGCGCAGCGCTATTCGCAATCGTGCCGTGACGCGGTACCGAGCCTGGATCTGTCCGGCCTGCACATCGTGCTCGATTGTGCGCATGGGGCGACCTATCAGATCGCGCCGAAAATCTTTGCCGATCTCGGAGCGCGCGTGCACGCCATCGGCGTGCAGCCGGACGGCTTGAATATCAATCGCGATTGTGGTGCCACGCATCCGGCGGCGTTGCAGGCCGCAGTGTGCGAGCACGGTGCAGACCTGGGCATTGCGTTCGATGGCGACGGCGACCGCGTGCAAATGGTCGATCACACCGGTGCGTTGGCCGATGGCGACGACCTGCTTTACATCCTCACTGCTGATCGGCATGCGCGTGGGCAACTGCGTGGTCCGGTCGTGGGTACGTTGATGACGAATTTCGGCGTGGAGCGTGCGATCACGGCACTGGGTGCCACTTTCCTGCGCGCGAAGGTCGGCGATCGTCATGTGCTGCAGTCGTTGCGCGAGCATCATGGCGTGCTCGGTGGTGAAGCGTCTGGTCATTTGTTGTGCCTGGATCATGCGCCAACCGGTGACGGAATCCTGAGCGCCTTGCTGGTGCTTGAGGTACTGCGTCGCAACACGACGACGCTGGCGCAAGCGCGCAGCACATTGCGTCGCGTGCCGCAGATCACGCTGAACCTGCCGTTGTTCGGCGGCGCGGCGTTGATTACGCGCGGGGTTGTTGTTGCCGCACGGGAACACGTCGAACGCACGCTCAGCGGGCGCGGCCGCGTGGTTCTGCGCGCGTCCGGCACCGAGCCGCTGGTGCGCGTGACCGTGGAAGGCGAGGACGCCGACGAAGTGCAACAATTGGCCAGATCGCTGGCCGCAGTCGTAGAATCAGCAGCATCGTCCTGAAAGATCAAGACCTATGAGCGCGCGCATCCCCACACTTGATATTCGTCGTTACGACAGCGACCGCGATGCATTCGTGGCAGAACTCGGTGCCGCCTATCGCGAATGGGGCTTCGCCGGCATTCGCGGTCATGGCATTGAACAGCGCTTGATCGATAGCGCCTACGATGCCTTCGTGCGCTTCTTCGCGTTGCCGACCGATGTAAAGTTGCAATATCACCTCGCGGGAACCGGCGGCGCGCGCGGCTACACGCCATTCGGCGTGGAGACCGCGAAAGATTCGAAATATTCCGACTTGAAAGAATTCTGGCATATCGGTCGCGAGTTGCCGCCGGATTCCAAGTTTGCTACGTTGATGGCGCCGAACGTGTGGCCGAGCGAAGTGCCTGGATTTCGCGAAAAGGGTTTGGCTTTGTATGACGCGCTCGATGCGTTGGGCTCGCGCGTGCTGCGTGCGCTGGCGTTGCATATCCAGCTTCCGGAAAACTTTTTCGACGACAAGACCAACGTCGGAAATTCCATCCTGCGCCCGATCCATTACCCGCCGATCACCAGCGACAATGTCCCCAATGTGCGCGCCGGTGCACATGAGGACATCAACTTCATCACCTTGCTGGTTGGTGCCAGCGCCGCCGGACTGGAAGTCAAATCGCACCAGGGCGAATGGGTGCCGTTCACAGCCGATGCCGATACGATCGTCGTGAATATCGGCGACATGCTGCAACGCCTGACCAATCATGTGTATCCGTCGACCACCCATCGCGTGGTTAATCCGCCGGGCGAGCAGGCGCGCAAGCCGCGTTACTCGGTGCCGTATTTTCTGCACCCGAATCCGGACGTGGTGCTCGATCCGCTGCCACAATGCGTGACTGCGCAAAACCCACGCCGCTACGACATCTCGATTACTTCGCATGAGTATCTGCAGCAACGCTTGCGCGAGATAAAGCTGATTTAAGGTTGGGCCTGAGAGATGGGGCGTGAGGCGTAGATGTTCGTCATTCCCGCCTTCGCGGGAATAACGATAGACTTTTGATCTTTCCGATTCTCAGCCTTTCACCCATCCTGCGCACGAAAATTCTTCGACTGCTTGCGCATGCTGCGAAGTGCCATCGCATCCGGCATCAGTTTCATCAGCGCCTTGATGGTGCGGTTGGCGCGTCCGGTGACGCAGACGATTTCACCGCGTTCGGTGGCATCGATGCCGATGCGAGCGACCTCGGCGGCTTGCATCCACATCCACTTCGGCATCTTCGAGACCATCGCACGTGTGCCGGTGACTTCGTGGAATTCGGAATAGGTAAAGCCAGGACAAACGGCGCACACGTTGACGCCATGCTCGACATTTTCCAGCGCCAGCGACTGCGAAAACCGGATCGCAAACGCCTTTGCAGCAGCGTATAGGGTGTGCCCGGCCGAACCGGGCAAATGCCCCGCCAGCGACGCGATATTGAGGATGCGCCCGTATCCGCGCTCGCGCATCCCGGGCAACAGGCGGTAAATCAGATCGCACGGTGCGGTGATCAACACCTGGATGAAATCCGCGTGGGTTTGCCAGCTTGGCGTCAGAAAGTGACCGGGAACCCCATAACCAGCGTTGTTGACCAGGATGTCGATGGCAATGCCGCGACGATCGAGTTCGGTGGCGATATGTGCCGGCACTGTGGGATCGGCCAGGTCGGCCACGATGAATTCGACGCGAATCCCATGAGCCGATTGCAATTGCGTGGCGAGCGTTTGCAAACGATCCTCGCGTCGCGCAGTCAGAACCAGAGACACTCCACGGGTTGCCAAATCGTGTGCGAATGCCGCCCCGATTCCGGCAGAAGCCCCGGTAACAAGCGCCCAGCGGTTGTTGCCGCGTTCATCCTTCGTCATTGATCACCTTCCACTCTGGGTCTTCTCGACAGGCATAGCAGATTCGGAGACGTTCACAATGCGTGCGTGGCAAAGTCTGCGCCAAAGTTGCCCTGCCTTCCATTGAATTCCAGCGCCATCGCCCAAACCACTGTCCCAGTCATGCTTTGCCGCGTTGCGCACCCATACAGGCACAGTTATCCTCGCAGCTCTGATTCCTCATTCCTCAATCGCCATGCGCCGCAAACTCATTGCTGGAAACTGGAAAATGAACGCCACGCGCGCCAAGGCCTACGAATTGGTCGATGCGATCGCAGCGGCAAAAAATTTGACCTGCGATATTGCCGTATTCCCTCCATTCCCGTATTTGCCCGAGTTGATCGATCGTGATCGTGAATCCTCGATCCGGTTTGGTGCGCAGGATGTGAGCGAGCACGCGTCCGGTGCTTATACGGGCGATGTGGCGGCGGCAATGCTCAAGGACATCGGTGCCACGCACGTCCTGGTCGGGCATTCCGAGCGGCGGCAATATCATGCAGAATCCAACGAAACGGTCGCGGCGAAATTCGCGCAGGCGCAGGCCGCTGGCCTGACCCCGGTGTTGTGCGTTGGCGAAACCCTGGAGCAGCGCGAGGCCAACCAGACCGAAGCTGTGCTGGCGGCCCAATTGGATGCCGTTTTTGAGCGCAGCGGTGTGGCCAGCTTGGCGGCCGCGGTGGTTGCCTACGAACCGGTCTGGGCCATTGGAACAGGCCGGACCGCAAGCCCGGCGCAAGCCCAAGCCGCACATGCGTTTATCCGTGGCAAAGTGCGCCACGAGGATGCTACAATCTCCGGCTCGCTACAGATTTTGTACGGCGGAAGTGTCAAGCCGGACAATGCGGCAGGGCTGTTCGCCCAGGCGGATATCGACGGCGGTTTGATTGGCGGCGCATCACTGGTCGCCGCGGATTTTCTTGCGATCTGCGCAGCGGCGCGGAACTAGCAGACGGATCGAGACATGGTACTGACGTTATTCAATATTTTTTACGTGCTCATCGCCATTGCGATGTGTATTCTCATCCTGTTGCAGCGTGGCGCAGGCGCACAGGCCGGTTCCGGTTTCGGCGGCGGTGCTTCGGCAACGGTATTCGGCGCGCGCGGTGCTTCGACATTCCTGTCGCGCGGCACCGGCGTACTGGCTGCCTTGTTCTTCCTGCTCAGTATCTTGATGGGTATCTACCTGCACCCCAGCAACAACACACCACAGCAGGCGGATCTGGGTCTGATGAGCGGAGCCGGCGCAACCGCACCTGTGAAAACACCTGCTACTCCCGCAAACAGCGATGTACCTGCCGCACCCGCCAAAAGCGACGTACCTCCCGCGCCCGTGAAAAGCGACGTGCCGGCAGCACCGGCTGCGGCCGCGAGTGGATCGGACAAACCTGCGCTGATTCCGGCCGCTGCTGCGACAGCGCCGGCGAAGAATGCCGATAATGCTGGCAAACCAGCCAAACCCGACGTACCAAAAAAGCACTGATCGACACGACACAACAAGCCCAGGTGGCGGAATTGGTAGACGCACTACCTTGAGGTGGTAGCAGTGAATAGCTGTAGGGGTTCGAGTCCCCTCTTGGGCACCAAGATTCTTCAAATTGTTTTCAGGCCCGCGTAATGCGGGCCTTTTTGTTGCTGCGTGGAACGTCCGGCATCTTGTAAGCTGGCTTTTGCAAGTGATTGGGTGTGAGCGTGGTTTCGTCGAAGGCGGTTGCGAACAGCATGCATCCAACCTTCGCATTGCACGAATACCGGCTCGCATGCGAAAATTCGATGGTTGTGTCGTAGCAATCACTTCGCCGAGAGGAATATCTCACGTGCTGGCTGGATATCTGCCAATTCTGCTGTTTCTGATTGTCGCCGGTGGTATCGGCATGGCGTTGCTCGCCATTGGCGCCATTCTCGGGCCACGCACGAAGAATGCCGAAAAGGCTGATGCCTACGAATGCGGCTTCGAGGCCTTCGAAGATGCGCGCATGAAGTTCGACGTGCGCTATTACCTGATCGCCATCCTGTTCATCATCTTCGATCTTGAAATTGCGTTCCTGTTTCCGTGGGCGGTGGTGTTCAAGCAGATCGGGATTGTTGCGCTGTTGGAAATGTTTACCTTCCTGCTGCTGCTGGTATTGGGATTTGTTTATTGCTGGAAGAAGGGCGCGCTGGAATGGGAATAACGGACACAACGGTCACCAAAGGCCTGATGCACAACCCGGTGCCGACAGGCCCCGTGGATGACATCCTGCGTCCGGATGGTGACAACCCGCTGCTGGAACGTGGTTTTGCCACCGCATCGCTGGATAGTCTGATCAACTGGGCGCGCACCGGTTCGATGTGGCCGATGACGTTTGGTCTGGCCTGCTGTGCGATCGAGATGATGCACGCCGGCGCAGCTCGGCTTGATCTGGATCGCTACGGCGTGGTGTTCCGCCCGAGTCCGCGCCAGTCCGATGTAATGATCGTGGCCGGAACTCTGGTCAACAAGATGGCGCCCGCACTGCGCCGCGTGTACGACCAGATGCCGAACCCGAAATGGGTGATCTCGATGGGGTCGTGCGCCAACGGTGGCGGCTACTATCATTATTCATACGCCGTGGTGCGCGGTTGCGACCGCATTGTGCCGGTGGATGTGTACGTGCCCGGTTGTCCGCCAACCGCCGAAGCTTTGATCTACGGCATTCTGCAACTGCAGAAAAAGATCCGGCGCACCGATTCCATTGCGCGGCGAGAAAAAGCATGAGCGACGCGGCTGCCAAACTGGTTGCACGCATCGGCGCACGCTTGGGCGACAAGATTGCCGCGGTGGCGGCATGGCGCGACGAAACCCGGGTGGATGTGTTGCCGGAAAACTGGTTGGCGGTCGCGAAAGAATTACGCGATGCCGATGAGTTTCATTTCGAGCAATTGATGGATGTCAGCGGCGTGGATTACCTGAGTTACGGCCAGGTTGAGTGGGATACCGCAGACGCCACCTCGACCGGTTTTTCGCGCGGCGTGGAAGGCGATGGCGCGGGCCGTTTCGATTGGGCGCAGCGTCCGCATGTAGGATCCGGGCACAAGCGCTTTGGCGTGGTCGCTCAGTTGCTTTCGATTAAGCACAATCGGCGCGTGTGTATCCGCTGCCATGCGCAGGATGACGCATTGCCCGTGGTGGCATCGTTAACCGGGCTGTGGTCGAGCGCGGACTGGTTCGAGCGCGAAGCCTTCGATTTGTTCGGCATCGTGTTCGAGGGTCATCCGGATTTGCGCCGAATTCTCACCGATTACGGTTTCGTCGGTCATCCGTTCCGCAAGGATTTCCCGCTGATCGGCAACGTCGAGGTGCGCTACGACGAAACGCTGGGTCGTGTGATCTACGAGCCGGTAACCAGCGTGCAACCGCGCGTACTGGTTCCGCGCACGATTCGTGATGATTCGCGCTACGAGCAGGCTGCTGCCGAACGCGCTGCCGATGCGGCGCCGGCGCAGAAATAAAGAAATATAAAATGCAAGAAATAAAGAATTATACGATTAACTTCGGTCCGCAGCATCCTGCGGCGCATGGGGTGTTGCGCCTGGTGCTGGAGATGGACGGTGAAACGGTGATGCGTGCCGATCCGCACATCGGCTTGCTGCATCGTGGCACCGAGAAACTGGCCGAATCCAAGCCGTTCAACCAGTCGATCGCTGATGGACATCCAGATTCCGGTTCGCGCGCAATACATCCGCACCATGTTCGACGAGATCACGCGCATCCTGAATCACTTGATGTGGATCGGCTCGAATGCGCTGGATTTGGGTGCGATGGCGGTATTCCTGTACGCGTTCCGCGAGCGTGAGGAGTTGATGGATTGCTACGAAGCCGTATCCGGCACACGCATGCACGCGACCTATTATCGGCCCGGCGGTGTCTATCGCGACCTGCCGGATCGCATGCCGCAATACAAGGAGTCGCGCTGGCACAAGGGACGCGATCTCGAACGACGCAATTCCTGGCGCGAAGGCTCGCTGCTGGACTTCATCGAAGCGTTCACCAACGATTTTCCACATCGCGTGGATGAATACGAAACCTTGTTGACCGACAATCGCATCTGGAAGCAGCGCACGGTCGATATCGGCGTGGTCTCGCCGGAACGGGCGCTGGCATGGGGCATGAGCGGGCCGATGCTGCGTGGTTCGGGCATCGAATGGGACCTGCGCAAGAAGCAACCCTATGCGATGTACGATCAAATGGACTTCGATATTCCGGTCGGTGTGCACGGCGATTGTTACGACCGCTACCTGGTGCGCGTGGAAGAGATGCGCCAGTCCAATCGCATCATCAAGCAATGCGTGACATGGCTGAAGGCCAATCCTGGCGACGTGATGTTGCGCGGCCACAAAGTCATACCGCCGAGACGCGAAGAAATGAAAGAAAGCATGGAAGCGCTGATCCATTGGTTCAAGCTGTTCACGGAAGGTTATTGCGTACCGGAAGGCGAGACCTATTGCGCGGTGGAAGCGCCAAAAGGCGAATTCGGCTGCTACCTGATTTCCGACGGTGCCAACAAGCCGTTCCGGGTCAAGCTGCGCGCCCCCAGTTTTGCCCACCTCGCTTCAATGGACGAGATCGTGAAAGGCCACATGCTGGCCGACGTGGTCGCCATGATCGGCACCTACGACGTAGTGTTCGGGGAGGTTGATCGATGAGTGCCAACACGTTTCGTGGCGATTATTTATCACGTCATTCCGGGATGACGAGTGCGAGAGGTCAGCGCGCGTGAAAGCCACGGGCCATTACAACGAAGTGAAGGACATCGACCCGCTGGTCGCGCTCGGCGCGGACACGCGCGCGCATATCGATCATTGGGCAGCCAAGTTCCCGCCGGATCGCAAGCGCTCGGCGCTGATTCAGGGCTTGATGGCGGCGCAGGAATCCAACAACGGCTGGTTGACGGATGAATTGATTACGGCCGTCGCGAAGTATCTGGAAGTGCCAGCAATCTGGGCGTACGAGGTGGCGACGTTCTACTCAATGCTCGAAACCCATCCGGTCGGTCGCAACAACGTGGCTATCTGCACGAACATTTCGTGCTGGCTAAACGGTGGTGAAGACATCGTGCGCCACTGCGAGAAAAAACTCGGCATCAAGCTTGGCGACAGCACGACCGATGGCCGCGTTTACCTCAAGCGCGAAGAGGAATGCCTCGCGGCGTGCTGCGGCGCGCCGATGATGGTCGTCAACGGCCACTATCACGAGCACCTTACCCCAGAAAAAGTCGATGAAATACTGGATGGGTTGAAATAAAAAATGCCGCTGCATAATGTTTGCGATCCAGGACGTTTGTAATTCAAAGGTTAGCTATGAGTGTCGGACCCGCCCCACAAGAACACCATGCTGTCTTCACGACTTTGCATTTCGATTGCCCATGGTCGCTCGACAGCTATGTCCAGACGGGCGGCTACGAGGCGTGGAAAAAAATTCTCGCGGATAGAACCGATCCGGCAACAATCGTCAATGAGCTCAAGAACAGTGCATTGCGTGGACGCGGTGGCGCAGGATTTCCGACCGGCCTGAAATGGAGTTTCATGCCGAAGAACGATACGCAAAAGTATATTCTTTGCAATTCCGACGAATCCGAACCCGGCACCTGCAAGGATCGCGACATTCTTCGCTTCAATCCGCACGCGATGCTCGAAGGCATGGCGATTGCGTGCTACGCGACTGGATCGAGCGTGGCCTACAACTACCTGCGCGGCGAGTTCCATCACGAGCCGTTCGAGCATTGCGAACAGGCGTTGGCCGAAGCCTATGCCGCTGGTTTGCTCGGCAAGAATATCCTTGGCAGCGGCATCAATGTCGATATCCACAACGCGCTGGGTGCCGGCGCGTATATCTGCGGCGAAGAAACCGCATTGATGGAATCGCTGGAAGGCAAGAAAGGCATGCCGCGCTTCAAGCCGCCGTTTCCGGCCGGGTTCGGCCTGTACGGCAAGCCGACCACGATCAACAATACTGAAACCTATGCCTCGGTGCCTGCGATCATGCGCCGCGGCGCCGAGTGGTTTCTCAGTCAGGGCAAGCCGAACAACGGCGGCCCGAAGATCTTTTCCGTATCCGGTCATGTGAACAAGCCGGGCAACTTTGAAATCAAGCTCGGCACGCCGTTCAAGGACCTGCTCGAGATGGCCGGCGGCGTGCGCAATGGGCACAAGCTCAAGGCAGTAATTCCCGGCGGCTCGTCAATGCCGGTGTTGCCGGCCGACACCATGATGGATGTCACCATGGATTACGATGCGCTGCAGAAGGCGGGCTCGGGTTTGGGCTCTGGCGCCGTTATCGTAATGGACGAAACCACCTGCATGGTGCGCGCATGCCAGCGCATTTCGCGTTTCTATTTCGCTGAATCCTGCGGTCAGTGCACGCCGTGCCGCGAGGGCACCGGCTGGATGTATCGCGTATTGACGCGCATCGTTGAAGGCCATGCCACGATGCAAGACGTGAACATGCTCAAGCAGGCTGCCGGAGAGATCGAAGGCCATACCATCTGCGCGTTCGGTGAAGCCGCCGCGTGGCCGGTGCAGGGCATGCTCCGACATTTCTGGCACGAATTCGAATATTTCATTGCGAACAAGCGCAGCATCGTCGATGCACCGATGGAGGTTGCAGCATGAGCGCGCAGCCGACGACAGCCAACACTGCGCCCGACATGGTCAACATCGAGATCGATGGTCGCGCGATGCAGGCGCC